>Ga0315535_1000524_pt1 | contig 27191 bp, 24 predicted proteins | sample SalMarSW160220MG_2_FD_203092 | JGI IMG/M metagenome (GOLD analysis project Ga0315535, IMG submission 203092) | Salt marsh sediment microbial communities from the Plum Island Ecosystem LTER, Massachusetts, United States - Salt Marsh Sediment SW1602-20 ... | reverse complement strand
TGTTCACCCAGGTTTCTCCATTTTCCCTGACCACATGAATCTGATCAGAAGGCCTCATAAGGAGCCTGTCGATGGTCATTTGTCCTTTTGTAATGATCCTGTTTTTAAAGGCAATTTTCAACCTTGAATTTGGCTGTTCCACATGGATCTGATACTCTATGAGTCCCCATGTCCCGTTTCTCAGCACCATCTCGTGGAAGAAGTCTGTAAATTTATAAAGGTACTTGCTGCCATCTTCTCGGTAGAGTTCTGTCCAGAATTGTGTCCTGGGCCATAAATCCCGGTCAGCCCCATCGAACCAGAAGGATACCAGGTAGTTGCCAGTATCAGGCATGATTGCTTCATAAAGGGTGGTGGGATTGATAAACTCGGACCGGAACAGGCCACCCTCTTCATCTGAAAAGTCTTCGAACAGGATTCCGGTCCCCTCTCTTGCAGTCCACAACAATGAATCTTTCCCGAAGGCCTCTTTCATGACCATGGATTCCAGTTCCCTTTGCCGGTCAGCAATCAAGCCCGGAATGCTGTCCAGGGAAAGGGAATAAACCAGGAGTGCATCATTTTCATCCAGCTTCGATGCCTTGGCAACAAGTGCCTTTTCCGGGCCGGTGAGTACACCTTTCTTATGCCTTAACAGCAACAGTGGCCTTGAATCGGGGAATTCCTTCAGTATAGGGAATTCATGATAGGGCTCCATGATTAAATCCAGATTCATCAATGTCTGGGTAATGGAGGTTCTGCTGAGCATCACTGCTGTGAGAGGCAAACCTGTTCCCACTGCCGCTGCATAGGCAGGAACGATCACCGGGGACTGGTCACCCAGCCAGTAGTTTTCAGATCCAATATGGAAATAGGGCAAGGGTACAATCGCCTGGTACTGGGTAAAATCGTGCCTGGTATACCACTCATTTTGCTCCGATCGGTTGTATATTCCTGAATGCCAATCGATGGCGTGTTCATGGGTCCTTGGAACCTTCCATATATAAGCCACTGATTCGTATCCTGTAAAAAGAAGAACCAGTACCAGTACCACAGTCTTAAACCTGAACGGAGTGGTCGTATACCATTTCCAGAGTACGAGGAAGGAGGTGATGGTCATCGTATAATAAAAGGGGAAAACAAACCGGCCAATGGCCCTGAGTTGTCTGAACGGGCCCGTGTAATTGAGCAGTCTGTCCCATCCGGGTGAAAAAGGCCAACCCATGGCAATGAACAATGAGATCACCCCCGCCCAGAACAATATATTCCACGCAGGTTGATCCGATACCCTGAAAGCCTGAATGGATCGTTTCCTCCACAGATTAATCAGGACAGTTACAAAGATATAAGCAGTCACAAAGGTACCCAGTAAACTTACATAGGCTTTGCTCCTTAACGGTCCTTTGATATGAAGAAACTTTCCGTGGGGCAGACCGTCGGGAAGGAAGACTGCCTCAAGCCTGATCCTGCTGAGATAAAAACCCCACGGATAACTGGTTCTGTCCACTCCGGGGTCATGCATGCCGGTAAACAAACTAAAAAGGATGAAGGGGAGTATAAACTGGATCAGCACATGGGACAAAACAAACCCGGGTTTGCCGAACTTCTCCCTGTCCTGAAAGAAGATAAAGATCCAGAACGGAATCCACAGTACCAAAATAAAAGCTGCCACATAGAGCTGCTTGGCACTGAACAGGATCACCAGTATCCCGAAGATCACTGAAACCAGGTAGGTGGGTTTCCGGTAGAAGCGGAGCAGGAGGTACAAAATAACAGGGATCAGATAGGCATAGGCCAGGTTATAATGGCCTCCAATCCTCTCCCACTGGTTGGAGAGCAGTATGATGATCAGTGAGGCGGGGACAGCCATCCACCCATCCATCTTCAGCTCCCTGAAGATCAGGTAAATTAACAGCGATGCAATCACATATGACAAGAGGATCAGGATGTTACTGATTCCCATTGCATAATCGGAAAGATCCCATCCCGCATCTTTCAGTAGTTTCAGGGAATTGGAAAGGACCGCCTGGTTTCCTGTGAAAAAAACAGATTCTCCAAAGGGATAGTTCATGGCCAGGGTCTGCCAGTATGCATCATCATGCTTGATGTGATACACTGTTCCGAAGGTGGATTTCAATCCGTCACCATAATCTGTAAAAGAGAGCTGGTTGGCATTCAATACCATTTTGTTAAATAATCCAAACAGGATAACTGCAGTGAGGACCACTGTAATGGATGCTCCGTACTTATTCATAAACGATCTGGCTATCATCGGCAGAAGCAGGTGTTGGTTAGATTGGATTTTAGCAGCACTGAAACAATAATTATGGAGCCTCGTTGATAATACAAACGTACTTAAAATATTTTATGTAGGTTTGATATCCAATACACCAATATCGGGTTTCATATGGGAAAAGTCCCTGTATCGATTGTTATTCCCGCCTACAATGAGGAGGAGGCCATTGGTCAGACTTTGCAGCAGCTTGTGGATCTGAAACTTCATGAAGAGCACGAGATCATTGTTGTGGATGATGGATCAGAGGATGCCACTGCCGAAATCATCAGAGCCTATCCGGTGACCTTATACAGGCACCATATAAACAAAGGGTACGGGGCCGCTTTAAAGACAGGAATTCGAAAAGCCAACGGTGCCCTGGTACTCCTGATGGACAGTGACGGACAACACAATCCGGGCGATCTGAAAGAGATCATTAAAATGCTTGAATCACATGACATGGTGATCGGTGAACGCAGCCGCTCCTCCTTCCAGGTGAAAAGAAGAAAAGCAGGAAAAAGGCTGATCAAAAGAATCGGAGAATACCTCGTGGAACAGAAGCTGCCAGATTACAACTCCGGATTCAGGGGATTCCACAAAGAGATCATAGAAGGGATGCTTCACCTCATGCCCAATGGATTCTCCTTTTCAACAACCTCCACCCTGGCACATCTGAAAGAAGGATATGACATCGGGACCTTCCCCATTGAGGTGGGTGAGCGCATTGGCAGGAAAAGCAACGTAAAGATGTTGAAAGACGGCTCCAAAACCATTCTGTTGTTGTTCAGGATCATCATGCTTTTCAATCCACTGAAGGTTTTCTTCCCGGCCAGTCTGGTCTCTTTTATAGCCGGTATCGGTTTCGGAGTGGCAGGCTACCTGATGTATGACCGCTTTTCAAACGGTGCCGTGGTCCTGACCATGCTGGGTATGTTTCTGTTTTTTATCGGATTGGTAGCCGATCAGATCTCCATCCTAAACAGGAGGAAGCAGTAGCATGGGGAACCGGATTCCAAAAAACAGATGGAGCGACCGGGATGTTGAAGCACACTGGGACCGGGTGGCCTCCATTTATGTGGAGGAGAACAACAAAGTTAAGGATACCCACGACCAGCGATTCATGGCATCCATCATGCACCTTCGGCTGGATGCAGGCATGAAAGTCCTGAACATCACAAGCCGTGACGGGGAAGCCGCTGATTACATTCTGAGGGAAAACAAATCGTGCCGGGTGATGAACGCCGAAATATCGGCCGGACTCATGGCCGTGGCCGGCAAGATCAGACCGGGAATTGAACAGAAAAAAATAGACACCTACTCCACCCTTCCCTTCGAGACAGGTGAATTTGACCGCATTGTTTCCCTTGAAACACTGGAACACGTCTCCGAACCGCTCAGGTTTCTCGAGGAGTTGCACAGGGTGTCAGTAAAAGATACCATCCTGGTCCTTAGCTGTCCGCCGGCAACGAGCGAGTTGCCCTATAAGGTCTTTACAACACTTTTTGGCGGACATGGCGAAGGCCCCCACCGTTTTCCGCCTTCCCACAGGGTGAGAAGGATGTTTGAACTGACCGGTTGGAATCTGCTGCATCATGAGGGAAGTGTTCTGATACCCGTGGGTCCCGCCGGATTAAAAAGATGGGGCGAGAAATTGCTGAACAGGTTTCAGAATACATGGTTCTCTGAGCTTGGAATCCGTCAAATCTATGTCTGCAATAAAAAGTAAAAAACTGCTATCCCGCGTGATGCGGTCGGAGCTTTGCAACCGTTGCGGAACCTGTGTAGGGCTGTCCGCCGGAAACATCCGTTTTGACAACAGGGAGGGCAGGTATTTACCGGAATTCACCGGTGACATATCGGACGAGATGGCCGACCGGATCTGGAATGCCTGTCCGGGCCGGCAGTTTAACTTCCCTGCGTACAGGGAGCACTTCTTCGGCAACGCCCCCCACTTTCATCCCTATACCGGTCCGTATGAAAACCTCTACATCGGGTACTCAAAAGATCCCGGGCTGCGACTCTCCGGAGCCAGCGGTGGCATCCTTTCTTCGGTTCTCATCTTCCTGCTGGAAAAGAAACGGATCGACGGGGCCATCATCACCAGGATGTCGCCCGGAAAACCCTGGCTCACCGAACCCTTTATTGCCACCACCAGGGAGGAGGTGCTGGAGGGGGCACAGAGCAAATACATCATTACATCGGTGAATGAGATCCTGGAAAAAAGCGCCATTTTCAAAGGCAAGCTGGCCTATGTGGGGCTTCCGGGGCAGGTTCAGTCCATCCGGAAACTGCAGAAATCAGGAGATCCGGCGGTGTCCAACATCACCTGCCTGTTCGGTCCGTTCTACGGGAATACCCTTTATTTCTCCTCGGTGAAGAGTTTCCTCCGGTCTTACGGTGAGAAAGACCATACGCAAATCCGGAAACTCGACTTCAGGCATGGTGAGTGGCCGGGGAACATGCGTGTTGAACTGGACTCGGGCCGGGTTATTGAACTGAAGAAATTTCATGCCAATTACCTGATTCCCTTTCATATTGTAAGAAACAGCCTCTATTGCACTGACTTTACCAATGAGTTTACTGACCTCTCCGGGGGAGATGCCTGGGCACCGGAGTATGAGGAACGGGGAAAAGGCTTTTCCCTGGTGATCCCCCGGTCAAAAAAGGGAATGGATATCCTGAAGGAGATGGAAAATGAGGGCTGGCTTGAATTGTTGCCGGTCTCCGAAAAAGAGTGCATTGATATGCACTCTCATGGATATGATTTTAAGAAACGGGGAGCCTTTATAAGGATCCGCTTTCGCAAAATGCGACGCGGGGCGGTTCCCGATTATGGGTACATTCAGAAAGGATTCCCGCTGAAACGCTGGCTGATGGAGATCGTCATCAGTTCTTTGTTTGTTTTGCTGGGGACAAGACTGGCCAGGTGGATTGTGGAGCAGTTTTCCCCCGGGTTTATTGGTAAGATTTTCGAGAAATCCAGAACGGTATGGAAACGCTCCACCCATCAAATTAAAAGAGAACAACTGCGCTGACATGAAATCAAAGACCCGACGCTGGCTGTTTATTGTTCTCCACCTCACCGGATTCGTACTGCTCTGGTTTGTGGTAAAAGGCCTGGACTGGAACAGCTTTTTATCATTACTGGGTGAGTTTCCCCTGTGGAAATATATGACCGGCCTGGTTGTACTCTGTGTGATCCTCGGTATCAAAGCACTTCGCTGGCAGCTCCTGAATCGTTCCTTCGGGATCAGCACCACATGGAGAACGGCATTTGTATTCTACCTGGCAGCAGGATTTTTAAGCGTCATCACCCCTGGCCGGCTGGGGGAATTCGCAAAGATTTATTTCCTTAAGAGGAGGTACGACATCGACATTCCAACAGCCACCTCCTCGGTATTTCTTGACAGAATATGGGATATCCTGGTCCTTAGCATGGCTGCTGGGATCTCTCTGCTGATCCTGATGAGGGAGACCGGCTTGAACATTTTATCGCTTGTACTGATCGGATTGCTGTTTATGGGCTCCCTGGTGGTGGTACTGACCCCCGCCCTCTTCTTCCGGCCTGTGCTGTTCCTGAGCAGGCGGTTTCCGGGGCTTCATACAAAAATTGACGGGGTTTACATGCTCTGGAAGGAGAACCGATTCAGCAACTTCATCCCCTCGCTGGTTTTCTCAGCGGCCTCCTTTCTCATGCTCGCCTCTCTTCCGGTTCTTTTCTCCCACGGAACCCCCTGTCCGGTGCCCTTCATCTATGGTGTGGGATCCATTTCCATTTCCAACATCCTTTCTTTCCTGCCGGTATCCATTGCCGGTTTCGGAACACGCGAACTGGTATTTACGGAGATATGGAAACTTGCCAACGGGACCAAAGAGCTTGCGCTCTCTGTATCAACCGCCTATTTCATGATCATCTATCTGGGTTCACTGATCATAGGGGGTGCAGTCTACCTGTTTAATCTGAAATCGCTCTATCGCCCTTCTGAGATCAGGAACTTTAAAGCGGAGTAAATCTTTGAAGAGGAGTAAATCAGGAAGGTGTCTGGTTTGCAATTTTATATTCATACACCCGTTCAACCACCATCTCCTGAACCTCCCCGGGTGTCTGGCCGGTTCGTTTGGAATGCCTGTAAATCTGCCGCTGCAGTTTTTTATCCCCTTTGATCTCTTCCCTGACCAACGCCATGCCTTCATCCTCCTCCATCTCCTTCAGGGGGGTGTTGTCGGTCCCGGTGTAGTAATCGTAATAGATCCCGAGCCTGGCCAGTTCAGCATCGGGAAGGGAAAGCATGTTCCAGCATGAACCATCGCCCCTGAAGGCCAGGAAATTGAGCCAGTATGCTTTTTTGGTCATTCCTGTATGATGAATATAACCCTTGTTGTACTGGAATGTCTGGAACTGATTCATATACAGCAGGAAAGCCATCAATGCCATGGCGGCAACCGCCACCTTTCTCCTCTGCCTCAACGCGGTATCCATCATGGCTGCAAGCGGAATGGCCATGATTCCGTATATATCAATAAATGAACGATGCCCGAAACTGCCTCCGTTCCACCAGGACCACCAGCTGGCAAGCAGGTAGATCTGCAGGATCAGGTAGAGGGTGATTCCAAACCTGCCCTTTCGGGCTTCACCTTTCAAAACGAACAAACCGGCTGTGGCTACGAGCATGACCGGTGTATAGAGGTACCATCCCTTCCGGTAACTGAACAGCACATCAAATATATGTGGAGAACCCAGGTAAAAACTGCTTCCGGAAGGTCCGTAAGAGTTGAAAACAAACGAACCTGTAACTGCCTTCCAGTACAGGAACTGGGGAATCCAGGGAAGAATGAAGAAAAGGAGCATCACCACCAGGTGGAGGTAGTTCTTAACCAGGAATCCCATACGCTCCCTGAAAGAGGCCCATCCGGTCACACCCCACAACAACAAAAGCGTTCCGGCGATAATATTTGATGGCCGCACCAGCACAATCAATCCGTACACCAGTCCCAGCAAGATGGTGGTCTTCATGACCGGCTTCTCGTACCAGCGGATAATCAGTGCCAGAAACAATGTGATCAGGGCGAAATTATACCCATGAGACATGGGCCCAAAATGTACTGTATAGAAAAACAGGTTGGTACCGAGTCCGACCAGCAACAGTGTAATGGCTGTCCCGGCATGGGTAAAGTACCTCAATAGCAAACGTTTCAGTATCAACAGCCCCATCATTACATAAAAAAGACTTGAAAGGGCCAGGAAAAGCTGGTAAATGGAACTGTATCCGTCCGGTGCCTGCTTAAACAGGGGTGCCAGGGCATGGGCCGCGAAAAAGAAGGGACTGTATAATATGGAGAGGCCCATGGAGGTCTGAATAAGAAGGTTTCCATTGTCCAGACGATAAGGCCAGAATTTACTATCGTTGTTGAAGGATTTATCATCCAGAAATCCCAGTTTTACATCGCCGTAAATGAAGGTGGCCGGGAGATAGGCATAATACGAGATGACGTCCCATTTGATCACGCCCCGCTCATTGGGTTTGGACCTGGTCCAGTTGTGGTAGGCCACCATATTGGCCAACATGACTGCCAGGATAAACCAGAGTGCAATGGAAGGGTATGATGTTCGCTGTATCTTCATGAATGCAAAAATAAGGAATTGACTTAAAGAACATAATTAAAACTGAAAGTAGATGAAAGGCTGAAGGTCGGCTGACCACGACTGGTAGATGATAAAGATCACAAGCACCGTGATGACGGCCTTGGCCCAGAGCGGGGTCCGGATGAATCCGTTGATCAGGGCCTGCTTCCAGCGCTCCGGTACCCAGTGGGTAAAATACCCAAGGGCCATGATACCGAAGACCAGCCTGTAACTCCACAACACATGGGGAATGATCGATCCTTTGAACTCGTGCAGAACCTGGTGGATCAGCTGGTTCGCTTTTCCCATGGATTCGGACCTGAACCAGATCCGCGTAAAGGTGATGAAGAGGAAGGTATTGAAGATCTTCCAGAAGCGCACCCCCCAGTGCTTGCTCTGCTCGTAGGGGCTGATTTTTTTCCACTGCTTGTACACCACCAGTCCCACTCCGTTCAACCCGCCCCAGACCACAAACTGCCAGCTGGCCCCATGCCACAATCCGCCCAGCAGCATGGTGATCATCAGATTCACGTCGGTCATGATCTTCCCCTTCCGGTTCCCTCCCAGGGGAATGTAGAGGTAATCCTTCAGCCAGCTGGAGAGAGAAATGTGCCAACGCTTCCAGAAAGATCCCACACTGGTGGCCTTGTAAGGTGAATTGAAGTTCTTGGGAAGCCTGAAGCCAAGCAAAAGTGCCACACCGATGGCAATGTCGGTGTACCCCGAAAAATCCACATATACCTGCAGGGAGTAACCGAACAGGGCCATCAGGTTTTCGAATCCCGAGAATCCAACCGGATTGGCAAACACCCGGTCCACAAAATTCAGGGCAATGTAGTCGCCGATGAACATCTTTTTGAACAGCCCCTTCAGGATCAGGAACAGGGCAAACCCAAATTCCTCCATGGAGAGGCTGTACCGTTTATATAACTGGGGGATAAATTCCGATGCCCTGACGATGGGTCCTGCCACCAGCTGGGGAAAGAAAGAGACATAAAAACCGAAATCGAGGATGTGCTGCACCGGGTCCACCTTGCCCCTGTAGATATCCACCGTGTAGGAAATGGTCTGGAAGGTATAGAAGGAGATGCCCACAGGCAGCAGGATCATGCTCACATCGAAATGGGTTCCCGTAAGCCGGTTCGACCAGAGGGCCAGGTGGTTTACCACCTCCAGGTCCGTATTGAAAATGGCATTGACCGTATCCACGAAAAGATAGGTGTATTTGAAATAGGAGAGCAGGAAGAGGTTGACCACCACGCTCAAACCCACCCCGAACTTCTTCCACTCCTTTCTTTTGGCCCGGTGGATCAGGTTTCCCAGGTAATAATCCGAAAAGGTCGAAAAGACCAGGATCAGAAAGAAGAGCCCAGAGGTTTTCCAGTAAAAGAAGAGGCTGGCACCAAACAGGAATGCGTTCCTTACAGCCCGCTGCCTGTAAATGACCGAGTAAACCAGCAACACCACCAGATAGAAGGCCCAGAAAAAAAGGCGGGTGAAGATCAGGGGCTTCTCCGGGTCAAATAGAAATATGTCCGCCAGGCTCTCGAGCAAGCTTATCTGTTTTGGGATGAATATTTTTTGTATTCAAGCATCAGGGCATTGTAAAACATCTCCGCCACCAGGTTCACGCCCAGGGCCGTGAAATGCACATAATCGGTGGAAGCCAGGGGTGGGTCGGAATGCACAAAGGAGGGCATGGAGTTGTATCCGCCCATGGCTTCATAGAGATCCCAGAAAGCGAATCCGCTCTCCAGAGCTGCGCTCTTCAGGGCATCCCTCACAGGTTCTACCCCCGGGTAAGTCACAAAAACACCTTTCTCCTTGAGGGACATGTCGGAGGGACCGATCACAATAACGGGAACCCCCGGACAAAAATCTTTCAGGAGTTCCAATTCCCGTTTGAAGTGGCGCTGGTACCGCTCTGCATTGATATAGGGAACCACATTCCCCCCGTACTGCAGGATCAGGAGTCCGGGAGAGAGGTACTCCAGCATCCGGATCTGCAGCTCCCGGTCCATCTTGGAGAATATGAGTCCGGATCCCCCGCGCATGGCGATGTTATCCATCTGAAGTCCCCTGTTTGATTCAAAAGAGATCCCGTAAATCCTTCCCCCCCGGGGAAGATTCATCTGAAGGGCAAGCTCCCTGATCAGGGAGTGGTGTCGGTAATCGGCCACGCTGAATCCGCCGGGTATGTTCCTGATGGTATCTGTAAGGGTGTCATTCACCATAAATGCCATGGATGCATCATCCGCGTAGGAATGGAGAAACACCCTGACCCGGTCGAAGGTACCGGTACGGCGCGATGTATTGAACCTGTACTCCAAACTGGGCCACACCCCCTCTTCAGGCGGGGGAACCGATGAGAAGGCCCCCATGATCCCGTAATTATTGTGGGTAATGACCGAGTCCCTGTTTCCAAAAAAAGTATAGCGCAGCCACGCTCCCGATACTTCCTGTTCAAAGGCCATGTGACCCGAATAGAGCGGGATGGCCTGGACAAGCCCGGTCCCTGAACCCCCAAACTGTTTTTGCAGCCTGAAGCGGATCAGCGCGGTCATCCGGTCATTCTCTATCTGGGAATCGCCAAAATGCATGATCCTGGTGCGGGGCACCGATCCGTCAAGAAGTCCATCCAGCTTTGCAAAAAAGGGATCAAGCATTTGTGATTCCCCCTGGGCAAACCGGATCCGGTAAACCGACTGTTTCAGGCTGTCGGCATTGGCCGCATTGAATACCTGGATGATCGTTTCTGAATCAGATGCAGGCAGGCTGTCCGGCTGAAAACCTTCTTCCGGATCCTCGGTGACGTTGGAAGCGGCCACAATCTGCTCCACCACCCGGTCCCTGTCCGCCGTATCCCTGACAGAAATATCGGTAAGGTCCATGAATTTTAAATGAACACCGGGTGTGATAGTGATTCCCTGCCGGGGGAAAATAAGGGCCAGGAGAAACAGCAGGAGGGCTACTGCCATAAAAAAAATGAAGATCCGCAGTGGCTTCATAAACCAAATATAGCGTTCAATGCGGAAATTCCAAGAGTCTGTCAGCTCTTTCGCTTGATCCTGATCACCTGTCCGGGCTGTATTTTGGAGGCATTGGTAATGTGATTGAGCCTGGCGATATCATCCTCGGAGACACCCGGGTATTGCCTGGCAATCTCCCAGAGCGTGTCACCCGGTTGGACCTTGTAAGTCATGTATTCGGCATTTGTGTCCTCTGCCAATGCACCCTGTGAGGCTGTTTCAGTTGCGGCACCGGCTGTGCCCGACTGGCTGCTCGTGGTGGCCGGCATTTCGTGACCTGCGAAACGCTGTTTTACTGCAAAACTCATGCTGTTCACCTCACTGTACCTGACAGCCTTGCCCTTGGGCTTAAAAATCACCAGTTTCTGTCCTGTCCGGATCATGTTCCGGCTGATGTTGTTCCAGTACCGGAGATCGGAGGCGCGCACGTCGTACCAGTCGGCAATGTAGCCCACGTTATCTCCCGATTTCACAGTGTAGAAGAGCTTTTCATATTTGTCGGACGGCAAATCCATACTGGTTCCCGGAGTAAAGTGCTGGGGCGTAGCCACCAGTTTCCCCTTGTCAAAGTACACCGAATCCTTATAGGCAAAGATGCTGTCCTGCAAGTCAATAAAGGCCGCTGTGTATTCCTGGGAAATCTTGACTGCATATGGGATTTTCGGGGTAGCGGGGATCACATCCGTACGGTATTGCGGGTTCAGGTCCCTGATCTGCTGCACCGGGATTCCCAGCACTTCGGCAATCTGCTTCAGGTGCACAGGCTCGTGAACCATGATGGTGTCGGTATGTGCCGGCAGCTGAAGGGGTGCAGCGGTAATCAGGTGATCCGCAAATTGGTTCATGGTATAGGTGGCGGCGATGAAAGCAGGGACATAACCCCGTGTCTCCCTGGGCAGGTAGTAATAGATCTCCCAGAAATTGTGCCGCCCGCCCGACCGGCGGATGGCCTTGTTCACATTGCCCGGTCCGCAATTGTAAGCTGCCAGGGCCAGTGTCCAATCCTTGTAGATACGATACAGGTCCGCCAGATACCTGGCTGCCGCATGGGTGGATGCCACCGGGTCGCGCCGTTCATCCACAAGGGAATTGATGGTAAGCCCGTAATGCTTGCCCGTGCTGTACATGAACTGCCAGGTTCCCACTGCCCCTGCACGGGAAACTGCCCTGGGGTTAAGTGCCGATTCAATGACAGAGAGGTACTTCAGCTCGTAAGGCACCCCATACAGGTCAAAAATCTCCTCGTAGATGGGAAAATAATACCCGGAAAGACCCAGCATGACACGGACCTGTTCGCGGCGCTGCCGGGTATAAACGTTGATGTAGTTCTTTACAATGCGGTTGTAGGTGAGATCCACCACCGAAGGGATTTCGGCCAACCGGGCCATGTAGACCGAATCGGGAAAATCGGGAAAGAGCGTATCTGCCTCTGCAATGTAATCGTCCACTGCTGCCTCGAGTGATTGGTTCACATACCAGAGGTTCAGCAGGCTGTCCAGGTTATCCCCTGCCCTCAGCTCCAGTTCTCCCTCGGGGAAAAACTGCTCCTGGAGGGAGTCCATCTCCTGACCCAGTAACCCGGTGGTCAACCAGATCATCACCCCGGTCAACAGGTGTAAAACAGCCGCTCTACTTTTTCTGCGCATTGTCATTTGAGTTTGAAAGTGCATGTGAGTCCGTATGCCTGGCCGGTGAGGCTGGCGGGGCTCATCAGGGGCTGGAGCGAGGGAGACACACCCATGGAGAGATTGTCGTTCACATCCCAGCTGTAAAGCTGCGCATCCACATAGGCATCCAGGACCTGCAGGGCATATACTCCAATCATTGAGATATAACTCAACTCCATCCACCGCCTCCATGTCGTAAGTATCCTCTCGTTGGTATTATCTGGATTTCTGGCGTACTCCTCCACTGCAAGCAGGTAATTCCCTCTGTTATAGGAGATGGCATAACCTGCCCCACCCAGGGCCAGCCAAACGATGGGCATCTTCCAGTATTTATTGTTATAGGCCTGGCCCAGACCCGGCAGCACCAGGGCAAACATGAGCGCCCTTGAGGGTGAGTGGCTGAAATCCGGTTGAGCATAAACGGTATCGGATTCCAGCAGGGGTGCCTCCCTGATCACCAGAACCGAATCCTGTCCGCGGATGATCGTATCGGATTCCCACAGGGGAACATATTCTCCAGGCTCTTCGTTGATCCCGGCAGTGTCGGGCCTGATTGTATGTGCAGGAGTACGGGACAGGTCAGGTTTTGTCCGCTCCTGGCCAAGGGCCATGGCAGAAAGAAAGGCAAAGGTAAAAAGTGTCAGTAGAATCCTGTTCATTTACCCGGTTTATCGAGTATACTAACGATGCGCTGTAAGTCTTCATCCGATTTGAATGGAATAACGATGTGGCCCATACCTTTATTGCTTCGTTTGAACCCGACCGTGGCTCCGAAATGGTGAGAAAGGTGCTCCCTCAGGTCCTCATAATCGGATCTGGGCTCCTCCTCCCGGATTGTCCGGGCGGACCCGGCAAACTTGGACCTCCTGGCCAGTTGTTCCACCTGCCTTACGGAAAGGTCATGAGAAAGAATCCTGGCAAATGCATCCATCTGCTCCTGTTTATCCTCAAAACCAAGCAGGGCCCTGGCATGGCCCATGGAAAGCTTCTTTTCCCTGATGGCAGTCTGCACCTCCACGGGGAGGTTCAGCAGCCGAAGGTAGTTGGCAATGGTGGCCCGTTTCTTCCCCACCCGGTCTCCAAGACCCTCCTGGGTCAGGTTGAACTCTTCTATAAGCCTCTGGTATGAAATGGCTACTTCAATGGCATCCAGGTCTTCCCGCTGGATATTCTCGACCAGTGCCAGCTCCATCATGGACTCATCTCCTGCCTCACGCACATAGGCCGGGATCCTTTTCAATCCTGCCTTCAGTGCAGCCCTGAGCCGGCGTTCCCCGGTGATCAGCTGGTAACTGTTGTCAGCAGCTCTTCGGACCGTAATGGGCTGGATGATCCCGTGCTTCTCCACCGACATGACCAGTTCCATCATGGATTCTTCGTCAAATGAGGACCTGGGCTGAAATGGATTCACAGCAATGCTTTTCAACGGGATCTCATTCACCGCCGAAGGTGACTGGATCAGTTCCTTGTTGCTATTATCAGAAACATCGATCAATGCTCCCAGTCCCCTTCCCAATACATTCTTTTGTGCTGCCATACGGATTTTCAGTTAGTCCAATACTTTTTCTTCCTGCTTCAGAAGGGTCTCTTCATTTTTCTGCAGGATCTCCCTGGCCAGATTGAGGTAACTCACTGCACCCCTCGATTCGGCGTCATAAAGCACCGCGGGTTTCCCGAAACTGGGTGCCTCACTCAACTTGATGTTCCGCTGGATAATGGTTTCGAATACCATTTGCTGAAAGTGCTTTCTCACTTCATCCACCACCTGGTTGGCCAGCCTCAGCCTTGCATCGTACATGGTGAGCAGGAATCCCTCGATCTCCAGGTCCGGGTTGAGTCCCCGCTGGATGATGTTGATGGTATTCAGCAATTTTCCCAGGCCTTCCAGGGCAAAATACTCGCACTGGACCGGGATAATCAGTGAATCGGCCGCCGCCAGGGCATTGACTGTGATCAGTCCCAGCGAAGGGGAGCAGTCAATCAGGATGTAATCGTAATCATCCTTTACCTTGCTGATCACATTCTTGAGCATGTATTCCCTCGCATTCATATTGAGCATCTCAATTTCAGCGCCCACCAGATCAATGTGGGACGGGATCAGATCCAGGTGTTCGATTTCACTGTGAAGGACGATCTTCCTGGGATCTGCATCCTCGATGAGACATTCATAGATGCTTGTATTCACCTTTTTGATGTCAAACCCGGAGCCCGAAGTGGCATTGGCCTGCGGATCTGCATCAATGATCAGCACCCTCTTTTCGAGCACAGCCAGGCTGGCTCCGAGATTGATTGCTGAAGTGGTTTTCCCAACTCCTCCCTTTTGATTCGCTATGGCAATTACTTTACCCATCGGACAATTTTTTTTTCTGATTGGATGATTTGAAACGGGTTGCTTGCGCAGGGTTCAAAATTACTATTTTAGAGTCCCCGGCCGATTTTACCCATTTCGTTATTGTAAACATTGATTTTTCATTTTTTAACACCTTATCAACATTTCCGGATGATAACTTTCCAAGATGTTAATCACCAGCCGGTCAAAGATACTATAAAACAGATTTTACTTATCTTTGTGATCTGGAAATTTAAGCAAATGGATAAGACCACCTGGATAACCGTCGTCAACAAAACAGCCGGAGGAGGAAAGACCGAGAAGGACTGGCCCCAAATTGAGCAATTGCTGATCAGGCACGGGATCAATTTCACACCCTTCTTTACCACCAAGCGCTTGCATGCATCGATCATTGCCAGAACCAAAATCACCGAAGGCTATACGAAAATTATCGTGGTAGGTGGAGACGGAACCATGAACGAGGTGATCAACGGCTTGTTTTCCCAGGGAGTCATCAAGACCACCGAGGTGATGCTGGGAATGATCTCCGTAGGTACCGGGAATGACTGGGCCCGCATGTTCAACATCCCTGCCGGATATGAGGAGGCTGTACAGACCATTAAAAAGCAGAAAACCTTTATCCAGGATGCGGGCCTTGTACAATACACCAGGAACGGGAAAATGTGGAAACGCTACTTCATCAATATTGCCGGGATGGGTTTTGATGCCCGGGTGGTGGAACGGTCCAACCGCATGAAGGACAGAGGTAAAAGCGGGGCTTTCCTCTATTTTTATAACATTTTTGCGAGCCTGCTTCGCTACAAGGTACAGAAGGCAACCATTGAGATTGACGGAAAGAGCTTTGACCGAAAGATCTTCTCCCTGAATGTAGGGATCTGCAAATACAGCGGCGGTGGAATGATCCAGGTGCCCCATGCAGTGGCAGATGACGGGCTGTACAGCATCACGCTCATTAAAAAAATGGGGAAGCTGAACGTGCTGGCCAATGTGAAGCGGCTCTACAACGGAAGCATCGTGGAACACTCAAGGGTAGAGACCTACATGGGCCAATCGGTTCAGATTGCCGGATCTCCCAAGCTACAGATCGAAACGGACGGTGAAACCCTGGGCAACGGACCGCTTGATTTTCAGATTATCCCGCGCAGCGTGCAGGTTATTTCAGGAGAGTTATCAGCCTGATCCCGGCTCGCGCAAGCGGATCTCAAATAGTTTGGGCCAGAATTTGCCGGTCACAAATACCCGGTCCTCCTTCTCATCCCAGGCAATTCCATTGAGAACATCGGTGGTTTGTTTCCGGTCGGCCGCCTTCAGGATCCCTTTCAGGTTGATGCGTCCTTCTACCTTCCCCGACTGGGGATCAATGATGACGATCTCATCGGTATAATACCTGTTGGCCCAGATCTTTCCTTTGATATATTCAAGCTCATTCAGGCTGTCGGCCGGACCTTCATCGGTATAGACTTCAATTTGCCTGACCACAGTAAAAAGCTCAGGATCAAGAAAATAGATTACATTGGTGCCGTCACTCATGATCAGCTCTGCTCCATTGTGGGTGAGCCCCCAGCCTTCACGGTTCTGATAGTATACTTTCCGGATCTCCTCGAAACTGGACCTGTCATAGACAAATCCAACCTGGGATTTGTAGGTGATCTGGTAGATCCTTTCACCCATGACCGTAATTCCCTCACCGAACAGGGACCGGTCCATATCCCTGATTTGCACTACCTTACCCGTAGCAGGCTGAACCCGTCTCAGGGAAGAGGTTCCGTAATTGCCCGTCCCCTCGTAAAACCAGCCGTCCACATACTGCAGTCCCTGTGTATAAGCTTTCACATCATGGGCGTATTCGTTGATCACCGAATAACCGTATTCGGAGGGTTTCAGATCGGACAAAAGGGTGATCTGGCTACTCTGGTTCTCAGTGGCTCCGTTCCGAAAATAGACCCTCAGCCGCAATCCGGATTTCCCTGTTTTTTCATGTCCGGTGGGAATCCTCGCCTCCACAGGGCCTGCACCGGGAAAGCCTGCACCGGATAACAGGGTATGGATCAGTCTCCCGCCCATGTAGAACTGTACAGAATCTACCCTGGCGGTATCGGGATACTCAAGCCTGACTGAAATGTCCTCTCCCACCGTGGTTGTATAGGATTGGGGTGGTGAGACCAGGGTTGATCGTCTGGCGTTCTGGGTCTCTATCTTCTTACCAGAAACGCCGCCTTCCGGCCCACATGCCCGGACCAGAATAAGCAGAAGGAGTATGGGCATGGTTTTACCGATCATGATGCATAAGGATTAACGGCCAAAAATCCGCTTCAGGAAAGATCTTTTTCCCTGAAGCCGTTTCATTTCATCCTGCAGGTTGGGAGCCTCGTGTGGATTGATCATCTGGTAGATCTCACCCCAACCTGGAAATCCACCCACATTCCGGTCATCGATAAACAGGTCAACTTCAATCTTCCGGCTCATCTCATACTCGTCAAACACCTCTTCTGGGTAGCTCTTATTGACTGCGTAAAACTCGATTCCGTTCTGCTTGCAGAATTCCACAGCTTCCTCAAGCTCCTTGCCGGACCGGTATGTCCAGAGGATCAGCTGATGCCTCTGCTTCTGCAGCGCTTTCAGCGTGTCAAAGGCGAAGAGAAGCTCCTTTCCGATTTCAGGATATTTATGCTCTACAATGGTGCCGTCAAAATCAATGGCAATTTTCAGAGGGGTTTGCATAACAGAACGGATCTTTCAATTCGCTCAAAAATACAAAAACCTCTCAAAAGAGATCATCCACCGACAGATATCTTTCCCCGGTGTCATAATTAAAGGTAAGAACGGTGGATCCTTTGTCCGCCTTTTGCAGTAACTGAGAAACGGCAGCCAGAGAGGCCCCGGAGGATATGCCCACAAACAACCCTTCCTCCCGGGCAGCCCTGCGGGCGTAATCATATGCTTCCTGTTTGGAGACAGCAAAGGTGCCGTCCAGGATGGACCTGTCCAGGTTTGCCGGGATGAATCCGGCACCAATCCCCATGATGGCATGGGATGAAGGTTTCCCACCGGCAATGACCTGTGAGTCGGCCGGCTCCACAGCATAAACCCTGATCCCGGGCATCCTCTGTTTCAGAACCCGGGCCACCCCGGAAATGTGTCCGCCGGTGCCCACACCTGTTACCAAATAATCGATCCCGCCGGGAAAATCATCCAGGATCTCCAGTGCTGTGGTGGTTTCGTGGATGGAGGGGTTTGCAGGATTGTCAAACTGGGAAGGGATCCAGGCTCCATCTATCCCGGATGCCAGTTCCTGTGCCTTTTCCATGGATCCTTTCATCCCTTTTTCACGGGGTGTAAGTTCAATCTCTGCCCCATAAGCTTTCAGAATGTTCCTCCGCTCCACAGACATGGATTCGGGCATCACCAGGATAATCCGGTAAGCCCTCACTGCTGCCACCATGGCCAATCCGATCCCGGTATTCCCCGAGGTGGGTTCGATGATGGTGGATCCCTCTTTCAGTATTCCCCGCTCCTCAGCGTCCCTGACCATGGCCAGGGCGATACGGTCCTTGATGCTTCCTCCCGGATTGTTTCTCTCCAGCTTTACCCAAACGTTCCCGGCACCGGGAAATAATTTGTTCAGCCTCACATGCGGCGTGTTGCCGATGGTCTCCAGTATGTTTTCAAATTTCATAATATTGCCCGTTTCATTAGATGACAAAGTCATTGGGTGCCACATAATCCTTGCTGTCCCTGACCACCACCCGGTGGTTCCGGTAGACCACCGAATGGGAAGGCACGCTTTCGGTGATCCAGGTGTTGCCGCCCACCACGGTGTGGTGCCCGATGACCGTACTTCCTCCCAGGATGGTACTCCCTGCATAGATAACCACATGATCTTCAATGGTGGGATGTCTTTTGGTGTTTGTCATTTTTTTATCCACCGTCAGGGCACCCAGCGTGACTCCCTGGTAAATTTTTACATGCTTTCCTATGTGTGCGGTCTCCCCGATCACGATCCCTGTCCCGTGGTCAATGAAAAAAGGCGTGCCGATGCTGGCGCCGGGGTGAATATCAATTCCTGTATTCCCGTGTGCATATTCGGCCATGACCCGGGGCAGCACCGGAATACCAAGTTTGTAAAGGATGTGTGCCATCCTGTAAACCGAGATACAATAGAAACCGGGGTAGCACAGGATGATCTCTTCCACGCAACTGGCAGCCGGATCACCACGGGTAATGGCCTCTGCATCGCTGGCCAGCTGCTCGAAGGCCTGCGGAACTTCACTGAAAAATGCCTCCACCAGCTCTTCAGGGGATTTGGATAGGGAATTCCTGATGGAGTAGAGTAACTCCCTCAGTTTATTAGAGCACCCCTCTATCGCAATGGCAATCTCCGCCGGTTCTGTGGCGCAATTGTTTTTAATTGGAAAAAGAGTCTGGATCAGGTTATCCACGAAAGCGTGGGTTTGCATCATGGAAGGAACCTCCATACAGTACTGCGTATTATATTCGCTCAGCCTTTCTGCAAAGGCATTGTTTTCTTTTTTCATCATCATTGTATTCGGATGGGCCCTGAAAGCTCCTATCTTGAAACCCTTACCTGGAGCAAAAGGTTCAACAGGGACAGCAAAATATAAGCTAAAATCACAAGTGACAGTCCGGGAAGCCCTGTAAAAACCAGGATCAGCACCGAAATGGCCAGGAGCAGGTACCGGACCAGGTTGCCCCGAATCCGGAAGTGTTCAAATTTGAGTGAGTACATGGGGACAGGCAGGATCATGTGGAATGCCATGATCAGCATGATGGCCCAGAGGAAGAAGAGGTTCAGGAGGGTGCCGAATACCATGCCGTTATCCATGATTTGCCAGTAGAGACCCGTCCAGAAAAAGGCATGTGCCGGAGTGGGCAATCCGCTGAAAAAGGCGCCCGACTGCTCCTGTACATTGAAGCGGGCCAGTCGTATGGCTGCAAAGGCAGGGACAATTACTACCGAAATAAGCAGGATCGCCTGCAGAAGCGGCGAGATTGTGCCTGTCCCCACCACCGGAAACTGCTGCTTAAAAATGCTGTAGATGAAAAGAGCCGGAAGCAGGCCGAAAGAAACCATATCTGCCAGAGAATCCAGCTGTTTCCCTATCTCACTGTTGGCTTTCAGCAACCTGGCAGCCAGTCCGTCCAGGAAATCAAACCCGGCAGCTGCCAATAGGAGATAAACGGCCCACTGCCATTGTCCCTCCAGGGCAAAGACAATGGCAACAGTGCCACAGGCCAGGTTCAGCAGGGTGATCAGGTTGGGGATGTGTTTTCTCATAACATCAATTTACCCGGCGGAAGAATCAGCAGCCCGCCTCTTTTCAAAAAACCTGAGGGCCCAGCGTACTGCCAGGTAACTGACAACAATCATGAAGGGCCAGGACAAATAACCTAAAATAGCTCCGATATACATAAGGTGAAAGATTAAAGTTAAAAGATAAAAGAATAACATCTAATAAACATGAGGACCTTCCTGCATCTCATTCTCATCGATCTTTTTCTTATTGATTGCTCTCCAGGCAATGACAATGTACGCCAGCACAAAGGGTACAAAAAGCGATACCCAGCTCATGGCCACCAGGGTATAGTGACTTGATGAGGCGTTGGAGATGGTCAGAGAGCTCTGCAGGTCATGGGCCGAAGGATAGAAGGCTGTGTTGTTGAATCCGGCCAGCATAAAGAGGCTGAATACCACCAGGACTGTACCGGGGCCGGAGAACCAGATCCCGTTGCCGCGCTCCTTCATCAGTCCGCTGGCAATACCACCCAGCACAGCAAGCACTCCCACAAGGAACAGGACCAGGACAGCGGGCATGGCCAGCAGGTTGTGCAGGTACTTGTAGTGCTCCATGGACACCTTGCCGGTAAGGGGATCTACTGCAAATCCATCCCTGAGCATGAGCCATCCGGCAAACAGCAGGAAAAAGGCCACAAAGGGTATGGCATTGTACAGGAGGGCCTTTTTGGCCCGTGCAATGATGTTCCCGTTATCGATGGTTAGCATGAAATAGAGCAGCCCAAGAACCCTTGCCAGGAAGAATACTGTGAGGCCCAGGGAAAGGTTGAACAGACTAAGTGCTGCCTCCAGTCCCCGGGCTCCTGTGGCCCAGGTTACGCTGTTCATCTCATCCAGCGAGAACTGTGCCCCCGAAAAGAATGTGGCCACAGCCACACCCACCAGAAGGGTCCCCAGCATGCCATTGATGAAAAGGAATACTTCATAGGTACGCTGCCCCAGGAAGTTGCTCGCCTTGGTTCGGAATTCATAGGATACCGCCTGGATGACAAATGCAAAAAGGATGGCCATCCATACCCAGTATGCACCGCCGAAACTGGTGGCATAAAAAAGGGGAAACGACGCGAAAAAGGCCCCGCCGAAAGTAACAAGGGTTGTGAAGGTAAACTCCCATTTCCTCCCCAGGGCATTCACGATGATGGTTCTTTCCGATTCGGTCTTTCCGATACGGAAAATAAAGGTTTGCCCACCCTGCACGAAAAAAAGAAAAACCAGGATGGAGCCAAGGAGAGAGACGATAACAAACCAGTATTGTTGTAAAGCCAGATGTGACAGATTTCCAAACATAACTATTTTCCTCCCGGTCCTTTTTTAATTTGCGACAACATGATTCTTATCTCAGCAATAAAGAGGGCTGTAAAAGTGACCAGGAAGATCCAGAATGTGAGCTGGACTGCCCCTGGTTTCAGCTTTGTAACAGCCGACAGGGTAGGCATCAGTTCATAAACCACCCAGGGCTGACGACCCAACTCGGCTACAATCCATCCGCACTGGCTGGCTATCCAGGGAAGGGGAAGGGTGAGCAGTGCCACCCAGAGGAGCCATTTCCGGTCACCCCACCTGTTCTTCAGACTCAGCCAGAGGACAATCAGTGAAAGGATCAAAAAGTGGATTCCCAGGATAACCATGATGTGAAAAGAGTAGAAGTTCATCTTCACATTGGGTATCAGCTCCTTGAGCTCGCGCCCTTTGTAGTATCCATATCCAAAATGTTTATAATAGTCCTCCAGCCACTGGGGATCTTTAAATTTTTCCAGCAGCGCTGCATAGGTCACATCATCTCCCCGGTCCCTGGCCCTTTTTAGCTCTTTCAGTGTCTGAATGGCCACAGCTCCGCGTTCAATCTTCTCATCATATGAGAGAAGACCCCGCTCCTCGTTCCCAAAAACCAGGTCCGAAATCCCTGGTACAAATCCACTGGGTGTCAGGAAAACCATGTAGGAAAGTGCATTGGGAATTTCAATCTTGAAGATGAAGTTTTCCCGGGGATTGGGCTGCCTAGTGGTATCGGTCCGCATGGCACCAATGGCCACCAGCGGGGCGTGGCTCTGTCCCTCATACAAGGCCTCCATGGCCGCAAATTTCATGGGCTGCTGCCTTGCTACGATCCGGGCCGAGGTATCCCCGGTAAATATGGTTGCGAAACCCGCGATCACCCCGAATACAGAGGCTACTATGGTGCTTCTTTTTGCAAAAAGCACTTCCCGTTTCCGAAGCAGGAACCAGGCGCTGACTGCGATCACGAAAACTGAGGCCAGCAAAAAGCTGGAGGTCACCGTATGCAGGAACTTATTGACTGCCACATCTGAGAAGATCACATCCCAGAAATTGGTCATTTCGTTGCGTGCCGTTTCAGGATTGAATGCCGTTCCTACAGGTTTCTGCATCCAGGCATTGGCCACCAGGATCCAGACAGCTGACAGGTTTGCGCCGAAGGCTGTGAGCCAGGATGCGGCAAGGTGGAAACGCTTGCTTACCTTGTTCCAGCCGAAAAACATGACGGCTATGAAGGTGGACTCAAGAAAAAAGGCAAGGATTCCTTCAATAGCCAGTGGTGCTCCGAAGATATCTCCCACAAACCATGAGTAGTTTGACCAGTTGGTCCCAAACTCAAATTCAAGGATGATCCCGGTGGACACGCCGATGGCAAAATTGATTCCAAACAATTTCATCCAGAATTTGGTAATCCTTTTCCAGGCTTCATCACCACTTCTCACATAGATGGTGTGCATGAAGGCCACAATAAAGGAAAGCCCGAGGGTGAGCGGTACAAAGATCCAGTGAAACATGGCAGTGAGGGCAAATTGCCCGCGGGACCAGTCCACAAGAGACATATCAAAAACGTCTATCATTTGCTTAGGGATTTGTAATTTGTTCGAGTACGTGGTTGCTTCGCTCCTGGTCGGAGTCAAAATTACGCTTCAGAATATCAGGGAAGAAAAAGATGCGCAGGATGGCGAACATGATGAACAGCTTGATCAGGATAATACCCCACAAACGCTTCCCCCAGGTCATTTTCCTGAAGCCCTCCAAGTAAAACCTGAATATCTTTCTGACCATTGTTACAGCTTTCGTTTCACCTAATAAAGTAACTAAATTTAATTTTATTTATATTCCGCTATGTATACAAATTCTAAATAGCAAATAATTTTACGATCTTTGAAAAAGAATTCCTTCAATTTCAACGGATATTTGTTTCTTAATACTATGAACCGCAACAGCCTTACAATTGTGTTCCTGGCGGCCTTCATGGGTCTCCATGGCCAATCAGACTCCGATTTGGAAGTCGGTGTCGTAGAGAAACTCGACCAGTATATCCCAATGGATGCCATGCTTGTGGATGAACATGGGGATACGGTCATCATCGGGGACCTGATTGACAAGCCCACCATCCTGAACTTCGTCTACTACCGCTGTCCGGGAATCTGCTCCCCGCTCATGGACGGGCTTTCGGATGTGATGGACGCCTCCGACCTGGTTCTTGGAAAAGATTACCAGGCGCTGACCATCAGCTTTGATCCCAGGGAAACCACCATTCTGGCCACCCGGAAAAAAAACAATTACCTGAACCTGATGGAGAAAAAGGAAGAAGCCGGTAAGGGCTGGTTCTTTTTTACCAGCGACAGCGCCAATATCAGGAAGCTCACCGACGCCACGGGGTTCAGATACAAACCCACGGGCAACGATTTTATCCATGCGGCCACACTGATCATTGTGGACCCGGAAGGCAGGATATCCAGGTACATGAACGGGATTTACTTTCTGCCTTTCGAACTGAAGATGTCCATCATCGATGCCGCTGCGGGCAAATCCGGGCCCACTTTCAACCGGGTCCTGCTATATTGCTACTCCTTCGATCCCGAGGGTCAGAAGTATGTGCTGAATATTACCAAGGTTTCTGCCACCCTGATCATCTTCCTGGCAGTTGTTTTATTCCTGGTTCTTGTTTTTTTCAGAAAAAGAAAAACTGCCTGACCTATGTATAAAAGTTATTTAGAAGAAGACATGGGGAGGAAGGGGATCTTTAAGTGGATCCTATCCACCGATCACAAACGGATCGCCCTTTTGTACCTCTACTCCATGATGTTCTGGTTTACCATTGGAGTGGTGCTGGGTCTCCTGATGAAGCTGGAGCTGATCGCCCCGGGCAAAACCCTTATGGGCCCGCAGGCTTACAATGCCACATTTACTGTTCATGGCGTGATTATGATTTTCTTAATCGTGATTCCCGGACTTCCTGCCGTATTTGGTAATTTCCTGCTGCCCATTCAAATAGGCGCCAGGGACGTGGCCTTCCCCAGGCTCAATCTGTTTTCGTGGTACATCTATGTACTTGGTTCAATACTGGTCATCATTTCACTTTTTGGAAACGGACCTCCCGATACGGGCTGGACCTTCTATGCTCCTTATAGCTTTAAAACAGGAACCAACATGTTGCCTGCTGCACTGGGCGCATTTGTACTTGGTTTCTCATCCATCCTTACCGGGTTGAATTTCATTGTGACCATCCACCGGATGCGTGCACCGGGGATGACCTGGATGAAGATGCCCCTGTTTACCTGGACCCTGTACGGAACTGGCTGGATCCAGTTGCTTGCCACACCCATCGTTGGAATCACCCTGCTGATGGTTGCAGGTGAGCGGATTTTCGGCATAGGTTTCTTTGATCCGGCCAAGGGGGGCGATCCCCTTCTCTACCAGCACCTTTTCTGGATCTATTCCCACCCGGCCGTATATATCATGATTCTTCCGGCCATGGGGGTTATTTCGGAAATCATCCCCACCTTCGTAAGAAAGACCATTTTTGGATACAAGGCCATTGTGATCTCTACCCTGGCCATCGCCTTTGTGGGCTATTTTGTTTGGGCGCACCACATGTTCACTGCCGGTATGAGCGGCACGGCGCTCTTTACATTTTCGATCCTCACCTTCATTGTGGCCATCCCAAGTGCCATCAAGGTATTCAACTGGATCTCCACCATGCACCAGGGGTCCATCAGTACCGAGATTCCCTTTCTGTGGGCGACCTCATTTATCTTCATCTTCATGATAGGCGGCCTCACAGGGCTTGTTCTCGGCTCTTTGGCCACCGATGTGCATTTACATGATACAGCCTTTGTGGTGGCGCATTTTCATTTCATTGTTTTCGGTGGTGTGGGATTCGCTTTTTTCGGGGCCATGCACTACTGGTTTCCGCTTATCTATGGCCGCATGTATGACAGCAGTTGGGCCCGTACCGGCTGGATTGTTTTCTTCATCGGATTTGTTTCCCTTTACGGCCCCATGTTTTATCTGGGAATTAAAGGAATGCCGCGCAGGTATTTCGATTACCTGGAGGAGTTCCATGGCCCGAACATCATCTCCTCCTTCGGTGCCCTGGTCATGATCACCGGCCTTGTCATTATTGTCACCAACCTGATCAAGTCGGCCCGAAACGGACCAATCGCAGCACACAATCCCTGGGGAGGCACCAACCTGGAATGGAGAATTCAGGCCCCGCCCATCCTGGAGAACTTTGATGAAATTCCGGTCATCGATAAAGCAACCTATAAGTTTGACTAAGCCACGAACGATGTCTGAACCCACTGTACATCATAATCAGCACAGGGATGATCTTGGTTCCAAGCTTGGCATGTGGCTGTTTATTTTTACTGAACTGCTGCTGTTTGGAGGTCTTTTTATTGTCTACGCTGTCTACCGGTACAAAAACTCCCAGGCCTTTCATTTGGCAGCCCAGGAACTGGATGTAACCATCGGAACCATCAATACGGTTATTTTGCTGATCAGCAGTATGACCATCGCCATGTCCACTACGGCCATACAGAAGAAAGACAAGCGGACCACCCTGCTCCTGATCGGCACCACCCTGTTTCTGGCAGTGGTTTTCCTGGTGAACAAATACTTCGAATGGAGCGGCAAGATCGGTCACGGGCTCTTCCCGGGTTCCCTTGTACTTGAGGACCTTGGACAGGGTGATGTGTTGTTTTTCGGACTCTATTTTTTCATGACAGGGCTGCATGCCCTGCACATTATCGTAGGTATGGTACTGCTTGGATTTGGATTTGTGCGTGTATGGAAAGACAGGCTCACCTTCGATAATTTCCAGTTGCTCGAAAACGGCGGACTGTACTGGCACCTGGTGGATATCATCTGGATTTTCCTTTTTCCGCTTTTTTACCTGATCACTTAAGCTTACCGACATGTCAGACACCGAACACCATATTGTATCTTACCGGACCTACGGTCTCATTCTGCTTCTGTTGCTTACCCTGACTGCGACGTCTGTTGCAGTGACGCAGATTCAGCTGACCAGGTGGTCCATGGCTGTGGCGCTTTTGCTGGCTGCTACCAAATCGACCTTTGTCCTTGCCATATTCATGCATTTAAGATACGACCAGCGAATGTTCAGGGTGATGGCCTTGCTGATCTTCCTGCTGCTGGGGGTGGTGATGTTTGTTACTTTCCTGGATTACGCATTCAGATAAACCGCTTGAACCATGTATACTGCTGTTCCACAAGAAGCTTCCAATTTTGTCGCCGGTGTCGACCGGGCATTCATGGTGATCCTTGGTATCTCTGCCTTCTTTCTGATCGGTCTTACTGTAGTGATGATTGTATTCATCTATAAATACAGGAAGGAAAAGCATCCCAAGGCCGTACAGAATGAAGGAAGCACCAGACTGGAGATTATCTGGACAGTCATTCCGCTGGTCCTGGTGCTGGTCATGTTCTATTTTGGATGGATGGGATGGCGCCCCATGAAGAATCCGCCTGATGAGGCCATGCATGTGAAGGCCATTGCCAGGATGTGGAAATTCCAGTTTCAATATGAAAACGGGAAAATGACCGACTCTCTTTATGTACCCCTGAACGAACCGGTCATCCTCGACCTGGTAGCCATGGATGTTCTTCACGCCCTCTATATTCCGGCTTTCCGGGTCAAGGAAGATATGG
>Ga0315535_1000523_pt1 | contig 27204 bp, 23 predicted proteins | sample SalMarSW160220MG_2_FD_203092 | JGI IMG/M metagenome (GOLD analysis project Ga0315535, IMG submission 203092) | Salt marsh sediment microbial communities from the Plum Island Ecosystem LTER, Massachusetts, United States - Salt Marsh Sediment SW1602-20 ... | reverse complement strand
ACAGGCCCAGGAAGAGGACGCTCAGCGCAAGAGTCCCCAAAATAATGATCTCACGGGCTTCCAAGTCCCGGAGGGTTGTTTCTTCTCCCGGGAATTCTCCGAAGATGGTATCCTGGATCATTCTCAGCACGTAGACAACGCCGAAAAGGAGCCCTGCAAATCCGAAAACGGCGGCGACCGGGTGCACCCTGTAGGTACCGATAAGGATGAGAATTTCGCCTACAAAATTATTCAGCCCCGGCAGACCGAGCGCCGCCATGGAAAAAAAGAGGAAGAATGCGCTGAAAACCGGCATCTTTTTCCATAAACCACCGAAGTCCCTGAATTGTCGGGAATTAATCCGTTCATTGAGCATGCCGACCAGAATGAAGAGGGCGGAGGTGGAGACGCCGTGGTTGATCATCTGAAGAAGCGATCCGCTGAGGGTGATGGAATTCAAAACGGCCAGACCGAGCACCACCAGACCCATATGGCCGATACTGGAATAGGCGATCAGGCGTTTGATGTCCACCTGGGAAAGGGCAATCCAAGAGGCATAGAACAATGCGATGAGGCCCAGCACCATGAGCACGGGTGCGAAAGCCCGAAACGCAAGGGGGAAAAGGGGTAAAGCGAAGCGGAAGATGCCATAGACTCCGGTTTTCAGAAGGAGACCCGCCAGAATCACACTCCCTGCTGTGGGTGCCTGGGTGTGGGTGTCAGGGAGCCAGGTGTGCAGCGGTACCATGGGGATTTTAACGCCGAAAGAGAGCATGAAGGCGGCGTAAAGCCACCCCTCGGTGCCTATGGAAAGAGAGGTTTCGAGCAGGTGGGGAAGGGCGAAGGTGTAGATTCCGGTCTGACGGCCATGGATGACGTATAGACCGATGATGGCAATCAGCATGAAGAGACTGCCGGTCATGGTGAAAAGGATGAACTTCATGGCCGTTCGCGAACGCTGTTCATGTCCCCAGATTCCCACCAGAAAGAACATGGGAATAATCTGAATTTCCCAGAAAAAATAGAAAAGAAAGAGATCCGTTGCCAGAAACACGCCCAGAATTCCGGTCAGCGTGAAGAGTAGGAAAAAATAATAACTGCTGACCTTTTCCCTGATCTGTTTCCAGGAGACGAGAACAGAAAGCACCCCCAGAAAAGCGGTCAAAAGGAGGAGCATGAGACTTACACCGTCTGCCGCCAGGGTATAACGGATTCCCACGGAAGGTATCCAGGCGTAGTCCTCCATCCGGAACCATTGTCCTGCGGCATTTTCCATGCCCAAAAAGACAAGAAGCACCACAAGCGCAAGGTCTCCAAGGGTTACGCCCAAGGATACCATGCGGCAGAAACCTGGGCGATCCGGCCGAGCCAGGAGGACGAGTCCGCCCAGGAGCGGCAGGAAAATGATGGCAGTCAGAAGCGGAAATCCGTTCATTGGATCATTTCCTTTACCAGAGGGTGACCCTGCCCACAAGAAGACAGAGCAGCCCCGCCAGTCCCACCAGAAAGGCTTTGAGATAGGTGGAAAGCCTACCCGTGGACCAAACCCGCATCATGAGGCTTGCGGCGTTAAAACTGATGCCGAAACCCTCGATGTTCGCGTCGAGATGTTTTTCGTCTATTTGCCGCCATAGCAGGGTCGCCGCCCACCGGTAGGGCTGAACGATCCAGTAACGGTATGCGGTATCCAGGTAAAAAGCGGAAAAAAGCACTGCGCGCCAGCCCTTCTCCCTTGCCTCCTGAGGTCTTCGATAAAGGAACCAGGCCAGGGCAATTCCCGAAAGGGAAAGGGAGGCGCTTAAAATGCCCATGCCCAAGAAAAGGTCGGTGGAAGCCCGCACATCCACTACTGCACCGGGAACTGAAAAGAGAAAATGCCCCAGCCATCGTTTTCCGACGCCGAAGGGAAGGTTCAGAAGACCGTCGCACAGCGCCACGATGGCTAACGGAATCAAGATGATGACCAAGAACCGTGGAATTTGGTGCATTTCCGAGGCTTTTTTTCCATCAGGTCTTTTGAGAAAGGCGATAAAGAACATTCTAAAGGTATATAAGGCCGTCAGAAAAGCGGCGCTCATTCCCAGTGCCCAGCAAACCTTGTAGGCTATCCCTGGTTGGATGAAGGTGGACAAAAGAATCCGGTCCTTGCTGAAATATCCCCCCAGGGTGGGAAAGGCGCTCAGGCAAAGGGCGCCGACGAGCATGAGCCAGAAAACTCCGGGAAGGTGCCGGTCCAGGTTGCCCATTTTGAAAATGTCGTGTTCATCAGCAAGGGCCTGGATGACGCATCCGGCACAGAGGAAGAGAAGGGCTTTGAAAAAGGCATGGGAGAGAAGATGAAACATTCCGCCCACCATGTCGCCCACACCCACCGCGAGAATCATGTACCCTACTTGACTGATGGTGGAATAGGCCAGCACCCGTTTGATGTCCCTCTGGGCCAGGGCGGAGAGGGAAGCGTAAAAGGCCGTTACAGCGCCCACACCGGCGATGACCAGCATCCCCTGGGGAGACTGTTGAACTACCGGAAACAAACGCATGAGCAGGTAGACGCCCGCCGTGACCATGGTGGCGGCGTGGATCAGGGCGGAGACGGGTGTCGGCCCTGCCATGGCGTCCGGGAGCCATGTGGTGAGCGGCAACTGAGCCGATTTGCCCACGGCGGCGAAAAGAAACAAAAGCGTTAGCAGCGTAGCCGATCCGGTGCTCAAAGTGGCAGCCAGGGGGTTGATATGGGTGATGGAAAAGGTCCCGAAATGAGCGAATAGAACGGCCACGGCCACTCCGAAGCCGATATCCCCCATCCGGGTCATGATGAAGGCCTTTTTGCCCGCCGTGGCCTTCACCGGGTCGCCGTACCAGAAACCGATCAGGGCGTAGGAGCAGAATCCCACCCCTTCCCATCCCAGGTACACGAAAACGAGACTGTCGGCCAGAGCGATCACCAGCATGGAAAAAACAAAGAGGTTGAGATAACAGAAGTAACGGACGTAATCCGTGTCGTTGCGCATGAAGGAGACCGAGTAAAAATGAATGATGGACGCTACGAAGGTGACCATCAGGGCCATAATCGCAGCTAAGGCATCATAGTGGATGTCCATGGCCACCGAAAGATCTCCCGCTTGAAACCATTGAAATAAGACGAAATTGAAGGTTCCTCCGCCCATGTTGATAATGGCGGCTGTTGCCATCAAAAGACTGCACAGAAGGGCGGCACAGGCGATGATCTCCACGATTTTCCTGGGCAAACGCCGGCCGAAGAGCCCGTTGAGGGTCGCTCCTGCGAGAGGGAAAATAATCAATAGAAAAAGAATCGCTTTCAAACCGATTCCCCTATCCTTTCAGTAAGCGGTATTTGTCGGCGTTCATTGATCCGGTGTGCCGACGCACGAAAATGATCAAGGCAAGGCCCACGGCCACTTCCGAGGCGGCCACTGCCATAATAAAGAGGACAAATCCCTGTCCCGCCAACTCACCCCATCTGAGCGAAGCGCCCACAAAACCGATTCCTGCAGCATTCAGCATGATTTCCACACCAACAAGAATCATGATTAGATTACGGCGCGCCAAGGCGCATCCGGCACCCATGAAAAATAAAATTGTGGATAGAATGAGGACATGGCCGTATGGAACCATCATGACGCCTCCGGTTTGGAATCGGTTGTTTTCTGCCCGTTTGTCCGTTCTCTTCCCAGATATAAGGCCCCTGCCAGTGCCACGAACAGAAGGAAGGAGGCTATTTCCACGGGAAGCCAGAATTCCCGGAAGAGGTAGCCCCCGAATTCCCTGGGGGAAGCCATGGCCGGCTTCAGCAAGTGCCCATGGTCCGAACCCGCCCACATAAGGACAGCCGTCAAAGCCAGGGAGATGCCGGCCAAAACAACAGCCGGAAGCCAGACGCGAAGAGAAGATTCCCTTTCCGGTTCCTTTTTTTCCAGTTGCAGGGTCACGATGATGAAAAGAAACATGACCATGATGGCTCCTGCGTAGATGATCACCTCCAGGGCTGCGAGAAAGGGGGCGCCCAGAAGATAGAAGAGCAGGGCGGTGGTGAAAAAGGAAATAATCAGGTAAACGATGGCATGCACCAGTCTTCGGCGGGAAACCGCCAGGGCTGTTGAGATCAGGAGAAGGCCTGCCAGGAGATAAAATATGATGCCGTAAAATGTCATATTGTAATGCTCCCCCTCAAGGCATGTTGCTCTTCACATTTACCGGTGGGTCTTCATTGATGTGGGCACCTTTGCCTTCCACCATGGCCACACCCGCGTGACGGTAAAAATTGTATTCGCTGTTTTTTCCACCGTGATCTACCAGAAGATCTTTCTTTTCCGCCATCAGATTGAGGATATCGTTGTCACAGAATTCAAAATGAGATGTCAGTTGTATGGCCAGAGTAGGGCAGGCTTCTTCGCAAAGTCCGCAATAAATACACCGGGCAAAATTGATGCGAAACCAGCTTGCCCAACGCCTGCCATCTTGCCGTTCGGCACCCTCCATGGAAATGCAGCTAACCGGGCATGCGGCGGCACAGAGGAAACAGGCCACACAGCGCTCTTCGCCGTCCGGATCCCGTGTAAGGATGATCCGGGCTCGGGTTCTCTCAAACAAAGGCCGTTTGTATTCCGGATATTCTTCGGTGACGTTCCGCTTGAACAGGTGGACCAGGGTGGTTCCCAATCCTCTGGCCAGTCCGCCGAAAATCTCCAGGGTCTCTCTTACATATCCGTCTTTTTCTTCATCCATTTCCGATTCCCATATAGAATTTCAAACTCAGATCCATAAGACGACTGCTCCCGTCACCACGATGTTGAGCAACGCCGCCGGTATCAACACCTTCCATCCCAGGTGCATTAGCTGGTCGTATCGTAACCTCGGCAGGGTGGCCCGCAACCACACCAGTACAAAGACGACCATCGTCACCTTTATGAAAAACCAGAGGATGGAGGGCAGAACCGGACCTCGCCATCCCCCTAAGAAGAAGACGGCGGCCAGAGCCCCCAGAACCACCATGGTCACATACTCCCCCAGAAAATAAAGACCGAAGCGCATGCCGCTGTACTCGGTGTGGTAGCCGGCCACCAGTTCATTTTCAGCCTCGGGAATGTCAAAAGGAATGCGCTTCATCTCCGCCAGGGCGCTGATGAAAAAAATGAGAAAGGCAACCGGCTGAACCAGGATGAAGGGATACGAGGATTGAGCCTTGACAATGTCCATTAGGCTGAAGGATTGGGCCAACATGACAATGGGCACCAGCGACAGGCCCAGGGGAAGCTCGTAACTGATCATCTGGGCGGCGCCGCGAATTCCTCCCAGCAGACTGAACTTGGAGTTGGACGCCCAGCCGCCCAGAACCACTCCGTAGACGCTGATTGAGCTCATGGCCAGCACGAAAAGGAGCCCCACGTTCAAATCGGTGATGACCATGGGAAAGGGCTTTCCGAAAAGAGTCCAGGTTTCTCCAAAGGGGACCACCGCAAAGATGAGAAAGGCCGTTAAAGCCACGACGGCGGGTGCATAGCGGAAGATCCACCGGTCGGCCCCCTGTGGCGTGAGATCTTCCTTGAGCAGCAGTTTGATAATATCCGCAATGGGCTGCAGAAGTCCCCCCGGACCGGCCCGATTGGGTCCCGGCCGCAGTTGAAACCATCCCAGGAGTCTCCGTTCCCCGAAGGTGAGCCACCCCGCCACCAGCAGAAGTCCCACCAGCGCGAAAAGGAGCTTAATCACCAACAGGATCATGCCCAGCAGCCACATCATCACTTCGGTCCCTCTGTCTTGCGAATGCCATCATCCTGTACCATGACCCGCCATTCTTTTAACTTTTGCCACTGGAGCTTGCGATGCCTGGGGAGAATGATCACGCCGGGGGCCATGTTGGGTGCGATCTCCAGTTCCACAACCACTTCCCCCCTGTCCAGAGAAAGAGCGATCCGGTCTTTATCCGCCAACTTTAACCGGCGGGCATCTTCGGGATGCATCATCAATTTGGGGGCACGTTCCCCCTTCCTTGCGGGACGGGAATGGGCGGAGAGTTGCTCCGTACCGAAGGTCCAGTGGGTGAGGAGAAGTTCCAAGCCTTTCTTCTGAGGTATCGTTTCACTTTTTCTCCACGAAAAAACAACATCTTCCAAAACCCCTTCGGGAACAACGCGAATGCCATCCTTTTGATGGGAAAGACCTTTTAAAGGCGCATCTTTTTCCGCCAGCCAGTCCTGAAGACCGTTCAACAGTGCCCCTTCTTTTTCACCTGATACGGCCCCGTAGAGCTCCGCCAGAACCTCATGGGCGGCCTTTGCGTCTCCGCCGGGGATGTGGTCCAGGAAGGTTCTGGGTGGGTGTTTTCCTCCGCTCACTTGGCTGATGGGCGTTCCGCCCCGGTGAATGGGAGAAGTTCTCTGAAGTCTGCCCTCGTGATTGATGAAGCTTGCGGACGACCGTTCAAAGTGGGAGCATGTGGGGAGAACCACCTGGACCTTTTCCACAGCCATGGAAGGAAGGTAATCGAGCACGAGCAGAAATTCCACTTTCTTTAAAGCGTGCTCGAGCCGTTCCCGGTCCGGATATGACCAAAAGGGATCCTGCTCCACCAGGATCAGGGCTTCGATGTTTCCCGTTTCCAGAATTTCCAGTACCGATCCGGGTTCTTCCGGGGAAGTCAACATCCCGGCGCCGAAGGCATTGGGTCCCGGCAGCACATAGAAAAGCCGTGCACCGTCCACCTTTTCACGAAGAAATCGGACCATGTGCGCGGCCAGACCGGGCGTATGGGGCCGGACCATGTCCGTGCCGCATACCACCACCGGTTTCAGGCTTTCTCCGAGCTTTTGACCGAGATCTTTGAGCCGTCCTTGAAGATCCGGGTTCGGTGTGTAGGTGTTGGGAAGTGATGCAAAAACGTGTGCGGCCTCATCTGAAAGGTTTCCAGCGCTTCTGGGATCAAAGGCCTTTTGAACCAGCACTTGTGCGCAGAGATCCATATGGTCCGGCGTTACCGCCAGATGGGAGAAGGAGAAGGGGAGGGATACGGGCCTCGGGTCCACCACGGCGATGGTGGAACCTCTGCGGTGGGCCTGGCGCATGGCCAGCGCCAGCATGGGCGCTTCATTGATGGGGTCCACACCGAGAGCCAAAATGAAATCTGAATTTTCAAGCTCTCCCATGGAGATGGCCAATGTCTCATCCAGCAGGCCCACGGCCGTTGTGACCTTTCGTTGAATCTCCGGTTCCACAAAAAAATGCGGGTTGGGCCAATCTAAATTCCGGCACATTTGTTTCAGGGACCACTGGGCTTCCAGACTGCACCGTTCCGATCCCAGGCAGAGCACTTTTTGGCCGTCAATATGCCTCAATCGTCGTGCCGCCGTTTCGACCCCCTCCTGCCAGGTGACCGGTTTTTTGTCCACCCGCGCCGTCCGGGGACGATCCACATGATTTGCAAAGTCAAATCCGAAGCGACCCCGGTCGCAGATGAAATGGCCGTTTACCGCCTTGTTGTTTCGTGCCTCCAAGCTCACCATCTCACGGTACCGGGCGTTTCCCGTTGTGTTGCATCCCAGGGAACAATGAAGGCAAAGGGAGGGGCCCCGTTCGAAGTTCCATCGCCTTCCCTTGAACCTGGACGGTTTGTCGGTATAGACCCCCGTGGGGCAGACATCGATCAGATTTCCCGAAAAGGGACTCTCAAGACGTCCGCTTTCAAAACGGCCGAAATACTCTCGATGCCCGATCTGCATAACACCCAGGTCCCGGTACCCGGCAAAGTCCTGGTAAAACCGCCGGCACCTGAAGCAGTGGATGCAGCGGTTCATTTCGTGCTGTACAAAGGGTCCCAGGTCCTGATCCTCATAGGTGCGCTTTTTTTCCGGGTACCGGCGCCTACCGTGGCCGCCTGACACGGTTTCGTCCTGAAGCAGGCATTGACCGCCTTCATCGCATACGGGGCAGTCGTGGGGATGATTCAGCATGAGGCACTCGATGATGAATTTTCGAAATGCCACCGCCTCCGGATGCGTGGTGGAAACGACCATGCCGTCCTTGGCCTCCACCATGCAGCTCATGTCGATTCCCTTCCGATGGCCCTCAATGAACTTCACGGCGCACAGGCGGCAGGCGCCCACCGAACCCAGGGCTTCGTGGTAGCAGAACCTGGGAATCATGATCCCCAGGCGCTCTGCCGCCGCAATAACCTTGGTTCCTTTGGGAACCTCGATTTCCCGTTCGTCGATAATCAAATTGGGCATGACGGATGCCTCTCATTTCCGGTTTCAAGATCTTCGATTCCCGGCATGGGCTGCAAAGGCCATTGGTTGGGATCGTCATGTTCCAACGGACATTTCTTATGTGTGATATGGGCCTTCACTTCATCCTCAAAATCCTCCATGAGCCCCTGAACAGGGGAGGCCGCACCCAGCGCAAAGGCGCAGTAGGCATTGCGCATGTGCCGGCACATCTCCTGAAGACGGGGCAGGAAATCAGCTTCCCCCTCTCCCCTTGCGATGGCGGCCAGGAGGGCCTCCATATAGGGGAGACCTTCGCGGCAGGGGGTGCACCAGCCGCACGACTCCCTGGCAAAAAATTGAATCAGGTTGAGGGTGATGGCCACCAGGCAACAGGTATGGTCGAATACCATGATGGCGCCCGTCCCCAGTCGATGACCGGGGCCGATTTTCGACATGGACTCAAAGTCCATTTCCACGTGAAAGAATTCCTTTGTTAAGTACCTTGTGGATGCGCCGCCGGGAAGGCAGGCCTTGAATTCGTATCCGGGGAGCATCCCCCCCGCATGTTCTTCGATGATTTCTCCTAAAGAGGTCCCGAAGGGAAGTTCAAAGACCCCGGGGCGTCTGACCCGGCCGCAGACGCTGTAGATCTTGTTTCCGGGAGCCTTGTCGTGTTTTCCCAGGTCCCGGAACCACTGGGCGCCGTTACGAACGATGTGGGGCACATAAGCCAGGGTCTCCGCGTTGTTGACGATGGTGGGCCTGCCCCACAAGCCTTCTTCGGTCAGATGCCCTTCGATGTTGGGATGGGGCCGTTCCCCTTGAAGGGCGTGGATTAATCCCTTGGCCTCACCGCAAATGTACCGTCCGGCGCTGCGATGAACCACGATTTCAAAGGAAAAATCCGAGCCCAGAATTTTCTGGCCCAGGAATCCCCCGGCCCGGGCCTCCGACAGGGCCTTTTCGAACTTTAGCGCCACCTGCTGGTAGGAAGGGCGGATGAAAAAATATCCTTTCTGGGCGGAATTGGCGTAACCGGCGATGATCATCCCTTCGATCACCGTGTGGGGGTTCACGGAAAGGAGCAGGCGGTCCTTGAAGGTGCCCGGCTCCATTTCGTCCGTGTTGGCCACAATATACCGCGGATGGGGGGCGTCATCGGGGAGCAGTTGCCATTTTTTTCCGGCGGGAAACCCCGCGCCTCCGCGCCCCTGAAGGCCCGAATCCAACACCGTTTTTTTTATATTCTCCGGTGCTTCATGGTTGAGTAGTTCCCGGAGCCCTTGGTAACCGCCGGTTCGGCGGTATTCATCCAGTGTCATGGTCTGGTGTTCAAGCCTGTTATGCAGAATGAAGGATTGGCTTCCCGCCATCATTTCACCTCCTCGCATTCCGGATGGTTTAGCCGGATGTCCAGAAGGATGCTGTCAATGGCATCGGGGGTCAGGGGGCCGTAGGGTTTGCCGTTGATGAGCATGACCGGTGCATGGTCGCAGTAGCCCACGCAGCACACCGGCAGAATGGTAAAGAGCCCGTCCGCCGTGGTTTCACCGGGTGCGATGGCAAGCGTCTTGGAGAGGTAATCCATGACCGTTTCCTCTCCGTACATCCAGCAGATGCTGCTGTCGCACACGTGGATCACGTAGGTTCCCACCGGCTCCCGGTAGAGGAAGTCGTAGAAGGTTGCCAGTTCTTCTATTTCCAAGGTTGTCATGCCGAGCATATGGGCCGCTTCAGATACCGCCTCGTCGCTCAGATAACCGTAATGTTTCTGAAGGGCGAACATGACATTAATCGCCTCTTCCCGGGGCGCTTCGCTTTCCAGAATCTGTGTTTGCAGCTGTTCTCTTTTATCTTCCGGCAGCATCATGAAATCTCTATCTGTCCGTGTCCGGCATCACATAGTCCACGGAACCGATGATGGGGATGAGGTCCGAAATGGATTTTCCCACGGCCATGAGCGGTATGGCCTGGATATGGGCGAAATCGGGCGTTCGGATCCGCATGCGATAGGCCGTGGTACCCCCGTCGCTAACCACATAGTACCCCTGTTCCCCCCTGGCGCTCTCGGTGGTGAGGTAGGCTTCTCCTTTCGGAATTTTAGGCCCCCGGGTCACATTGACAAAATGATGAATCAGGGTTTCGATATCCTTGAGGGTCTCGTCCTTCCGGGGGGTGACATAGCGGTAGTCATCGGTGACATGGCGGCCCGACGGCATATTTTTAACCGCCTGCTCAATGATTCTCAAGCTCTGGCGCATTTCCTCAACGCGCACCCGATAGCGGGCATAGCAGTCCCCCTCACCAAAGTGGGGCACCTCGAAGTCAAAGGCCTCATATCCCGAGTAGGGCATGTTTTTTCGGATATCCCAGTTGAGACCGCTTCCCCGCAGTACAGGTCCTGTAACCCCCCATTCGATGGCATCGTCCTGGGAAAGCCGGCCGATTCCCATGGTGCGGCCCTTGAAAATGGCGTTGTGGGTCAGCAGGGATTCATAGCTTTTGATGCGGCCGGGGAAAACACGGATAAAATCCTGAATCGGTTCCTTCCATCCTTCCGGAAGATCAGCCGCCAGACCACCCAGGCGAAACCAGGCTGGATGGAGTCTGGCGCCGGTAATCAACTCTATGATGTCCATGATTCTTTCCCGGTCTGTGACCGTATAAAAAATGGGACTCATGGCGCCCGTGTCGTGAGCCAGTTCACCCAGCCACATGAGGTGGTTGCTGATGCGAAAGAACTCCGCCAGCATAACCCGTATGAATTGGGCCCTGTCAGGCACCTTGATGCCGGCCAGGGTTTCCACGGAAAGGACATAGGACATGTTGTTGGCCACCCCGCTGAGGTAATCGACGCGGTCCGTATACGGGATGAACTGGAACCAGGATTGGCGTTCGCCGATCTTTTCCACCCCCCGGTGGTGATAACCGATGTCCATGTCCAGGCCGCGGATCTCCTCGCCTCTGGCCAACAGAATATAGCGCATCAGGCCGTGCGTGCTTACGTGGTGCGGGCCGATGTTAATCAGATATTCTTCGTCGCCTTCCGGGGTAAAATACTCACTGGCATCGAGCGGCTGCAAGTTTCTGGCATCGTCGTGGGTGTAGGGGGACATCTCCGTGGCCCGGCCCTTGAATCCCTTCCGCAACGGAAAACCCTCCCAGGCGGGCGGCATGAGAATGCGGCGCAGTCGGGGATGCCCCGCAAACCGGATCCCGAAAAGATCGAAAACCTCCCGTTCGTACCAGTTGGCGGAGGGCCAGAGGTCCGTGACGGTCCGGGTGGTGGGGTTTTCCCCTTTGAGCGGAACCTTCAGCCGAATTCGGCTCGCCGATTCATAGGAAAGAAGGTGATACACCAGAGTGTAGTCAGGATAGTTTTCACGGTCGCGGCGGGTCGATTCGTCGATGGCGGTGAGATCATCCAGCCTCTGGAATCTTTGGGTCGCGTCACCTTTTAAAAATCGCAAAACGTCCTTTAATGAGGATTCCTTCACCTCGAAGGTGGGCATGTCCGAGGGATGAAGAATCTCTTGGACATCGTCTCCGAACCGTTCCGCAAGAGATCGGCTGAGCGTCTTGTCCCCATCGCTCAATTCAATGCGGTGGGCCAGCGGGGTCCACATCCCTTCGGAACGGTTTTCCCGGAAATCGGGCGGTGTCACTGCGGTTCCTCTGGGAGGGGTACCGTAATAACCCGGTCCCCGAGGCTCCCGGGATTTGGTAACGCCGTCTATGCGGATCGGTTTTTGAGTGCCCTGGGTGCCGCCTGCCATATGAAAAACGGAACGGGTCGGTCTTTCCCCTTTGACCTTTTCCTGAAGGAGCGTCAACCCCTGAAGGACCGCCTCGGGACGGGGCGGGCACCCCGGAATGTAGATGTCCACGGGGAGGATCTGGTCCACGCCCTGGACCACACTGTAGACGTCGTACATGCCGCCGGAGTTGGAGCAGGAGCCCATGGACATAACCCATTTGGGTTCCGGCATCTGTTCGTACAGGCGCAGTACCACGGGGGCGATTTTCTTGAAGATGGTGCCCGAGGTGATGAGAAGATCCGCCTGCCGGGGGGTCCCCCGGAGCACTTCGGCGCCGAAGCGACTGATGTCGTAACGGGAAGTGTAGGTCACCATCTGCTCGATAAAGCAGCAGGAGAGACCGAAGAACATGGGCCAGAAACTGTACTGCCGGGCCCAGTTGATCAGGTCATCGGCCATGGAGATGACCATGTCTTCCACATTATCAGGCTTTGTCACCTTCCGATTTCTCCCATGGCGGTTTATTTGAATTTGCGGTATCGCCGGATCAGGGCGTTGGTTGAACCGTCGTGTTCCAGATCAGGTGCTTCACTGCTTTCCAGTTCAGGAAGAATCCGCTGGGCCAGCGCTTTTCCCAGTTCCACACCCCATTGGTCGAAGGAATTGATGTTCCAGATGACCCCTTGGGTGAAGACGCTGTGCTCATAAAGGGCCACAAGTTTGCCCAAACTTTCCGGCGTGAGTTGTTCCAGCAAAAGGGTATTGGAAGGACGGTTCCCCTCGAAGGTCCGATGGGGGATGAGCCGGTCGGAAATGCCTTCGGCCTTGGCTTCTTCAGCTGTTTTTCCGAATGCCAGAGCCTCGGTCTGGGCGAAGACGTTGGCCATGAGCATGTCGTGGTGCCGTCCCAACGGATTGAGCGGCTTCATAAACGCGATGAAATCGCATGGGATCAGCCGTGTTCCCTGGTGGATCAGTTGATAGAAGGAGTGTTGACCGTTGGTCCCCGGCTCCCCCCAGTAGATGGGCCCTGTCTGGTATGGGGTTTTGTTGCCGTCCAGGGTGGTGTGTTTGCCGTTGCTCTCCATGGTAAGCTGTTGAAGGTAAGCGGGAAAGCGCTTCAGGTACTGCTCGTAGGGGAGGACCGCCACGGTCTGGGTGTCAAAAAAATTGTCATACCAGATGGTGAGGAGAGCCATGAGCACCGGCAGGTTCTTTTCAAAAGGAGCGGTGCGGAAATGTTCGTCCATTTTGTGAAAGCCGCGTAGCATCTCCTGAAAGCGATCAGGTCCTACGGCCAGCATGGTGGAGAGTCCGATGGCCGAATCCATGGAATAGCGGCCACCCACCCATTCCCAGAACCCAAACATGTTGTCCGTATCGATGCCGAATTGTGTCACCTTTTCACTATTGGTGGATACGGCCACAAAATGTTTGACAATGGCTTTTTCGTCTTTTCCAAAGGCGGCCAACATCCAGTCACGGGCCGTGTGGGCGTTGGTCATGGTCTCAAGGGTTGTAAAGGTTTTGGATGAAATGATGAAGAGGGTTTCGGCCGGATCAAGACCCTGAACCGCCTCGACGAAATCGGTGACATCCACATTGGAGACAAAGCGAAACGCCATGTCGCGTTTGCTGTAGTGGATGAGCGCCTCGTAAGCCATCACCGGACCCAGATCGGAGCCGCCGATCCCGATGTTAATGACATTTCGGATGGGTTTTCCGGTGTGCCCCTTCCAGTCACCGCTTCGAACCCGGCGGCAGAAGCCTGCCATTCGGTCCAGTACCCCATGCACATGGGGCACTACGTTTTCGCCGTCCACGAAGATCTCGGCACCAACGGGTGCCCGAAGGGCCGTGTGCAACACGGCTCTTTCTTCGGTGATATTGATCTTGTCCCCCCGGAACATGGCGTCAATGCGGTCCTTCAGACGGCATTCCCGGGCCAGTTTCAAGAGCAGTTCAAGGGTTTCGTCGGTGATGCGGTTCTTGGCGTAATCCAGGTAAAGGCCCGCAGCCTCGACGGTCATTCGTTCGCCGCGGCCGGGGTCGTCTTTAAAAAGCTTACGAAGATGGAGATCCCGGATTTTTTCATGGTGGTCTTTCAGGGCCTTCCAGGCCGGTAGACCGGTCAGCGGCGTTGTTTCCGTTGTCATATTTGAATTTCCTTCCGTGATGAAATCACCTTCCGATTTTCCATTGGAGCCCTCCTTTTTTCCAAACATAGACGAGGCTCAACAATAATACCAGGATGAAGAACGTAATCTGCACCCATCCGGTCCAGCCCAGTTCGGTAAATGCCACGGCCCAGGCGAAAATGAAAACAGCCTCCAGATCAAAAATGAGAAAGAAAAGGGCAACCCGAAAAAAGGGAACCGGGTAACGGAACCGGGCATTGCCCGTAGGAAGGATGCCGCACTCGTAGGGCGTTGATTTTTCAGATTGTGGTTTTTTTTCACCCAGCCAGTCGCAGAGGAACAACATCACCGAAACCAATGCCAGGACCAGGGCCGTATAGAGCGCCAGACTGAATATGCCCGGTTCCCATGGGGAAAAAAATGAGACTGCGTTTTGTGCCGTCATGGGTGTTCTCCCGATTTCCGGATCTCCACTTTCAATATTTTGGAACACCATAGAGCGGATTTCCGAGAATTAAAATGGGGTGTTTCATGTATTTTGGTTGACACTAATAATTATTTATTATAGCACGTTTACACGAAAAATATTAAAAAAATGTCCCTTACCGAGGAAAAAAATGAAAACCAGCCTACATTCTGAGCCCACGGTATTTGTCATCTTCGGCGCCGGAGGCGACTTGGCCTCTCGAAAAATGGTTCCAGCCCTCTACAATCTCTTTCTCGACGGCTGGATGCCCAGGGAATATCAAATCCTCGGCGTGGGCCACGGAGAAATGAACGAAGAGGATTACCGGGCCCACCTGCGAAAAGGGGTGGATAATTTTTCGCGGAGGGGAAGGGCCGAAAAGGATTCCTGGGACGATTTCGCATCCCATGTCTCTTTCGTCAGCGCGGAGTTGGGAGAATCAAAGGCCTATCAAGATATGGCCAAGAGACTCTCGGTCTTGGACAAGGACTGGAAGATCCGTGCGAATCATGTTTTCTACCTGGCCCTGCAGCCTTCTCTGATAGGCGATGTGGTGAAAGGCCTGGCGGCTGCGAAGCTCAACCGGGGCCCGGCGCGGATTGTGGTGGAAAAGCCGTTCGGCAGCGATCTTTCAAGCGCTCGAGAATTGAATCACCTGCTTCAGATCCTTTGCCTCGTCGCCATGGAGGCGCCTATCTCTTTGGACGCAGACGAAGTCAGGAACAAGAAGGTGGACGTTCTTCATGCAGTTCGGACCATCCTTCCGGAACGGGTTCACCAGCATGCGGTCAGCGGCCAATATGGTCCCGGATGGATTGAGGGTAAACACGTCAAAGGTTATCGGAGTGAACCCCGCGTGGCCGGAGATTCATCTACCGAGACCTTTGCCGCTCTCAGACTGTTCATCGACAACTGGCGCTGGCAGGGCGTTCCCTTCTATATGCGAACGGGCAAGCGGCTGTCCGCAAAGATCTCCGAGATTTCCATCCAGTTCCGAGCGGTTCCGCATCAGACCTTTCCCCCGGCAGCACTCCGGGACTGGCATCCCAATCGACTGATTCTCTCCATACAACCCGAAGAGGGGGTTTTTCTCCGATTTCAGAGCAAGTACCCGGGCCAGGCCATGCGGCTCTCCCCGGTCATGATGCAATTTTACTATCGGGAAACCTTTGACGTATCCCCGCCCGATGCCTATGAAACACTGCTGCTGGACGTCATGATCGGAGACGTCACATTGTTCATGCGTGGCGACCAGGCAGAGGCGGCATGGTCAGTGATTTCCCCGGTCCTACAAGTCTGGAACATGTCAAGGCCCACGGATTTCCCCAATTATCAAGCGGGAACCTGGGGTCCCGAAGAGGCGGATAACCTCATTGCCCAAGACGGATACAACTGGATGTCGCCTACTTACCTGCAATGCCAGGATGAGACGGCAACGTGCAGGGTGAGCATGGAGCCCCGGTCTTGAGTCTGTAACGGTAACTACGAATGGCCATCCGTCATGGCGGCATGGAAATGAGTGGTTTATGCAACTGAGTCAGGTATGGATGGAGAAAAATCGTCGTCTGGAACAACTGGACGAATATGTAAGGAGAGCAAACCGGGTCCACTTCGGCTCTGAAGAATTGAGCGAGGCGGAAAAGGCCGACCGGGTCCGCCGTCATTTTGATGCGGTGGCTCGCAAGTATGATCTGATGAATACCCTGCTCAGCTTCGGAGCCCATTACCTGTGGAAACACCGGGCCATCCGCATTCTGGACCTGAAGCCCGGAGATCGGGTGCTGGATGTGAGCGGGGGCACCGGAGACCTATCCGTTATTTCCCTCCGGGCGGTAGGGCATAAAGGCCAGGTTGTCCTGTATGATATTAACCGGGCCATGATCACGGCCGGCCGGCTGAAGCGTACAAATGCGGCTGCCCGTCGACGGATCATTTACGTTCAGGGCGACGCTGAAAAGATCGCCTTTCGAGACAATGCCTTTGACGCGGTGATGATTGGGTTTGCGGTGCGAAACATCACCCACATGAAACAGGCTTTCAAGGAGATGTTCCGCGTTCTCAGGCCCGGAGGCGTGTTCCTTTGCCTTGAATTTTCCAGACCTGTCTGGCACTGGTTCCGGCGGCTCTACGACATCTACTCTTTCAGCATTATGCCGGTCCTGGGAAATGTCGTCGCCGGAAACAGGAATGCCTATACCTGCCTGCCCGAGACCATCAGGCTATTTCTCTTACCCGATGAGCTGACGGAGATCTTCAGGGAGGTGGGCCTGTCCAGCGTTAGGTACCGGTCTCTGACCAATGGTATCGCCGTGGCGCATACGGCGTTAAAATAAGGGCAAGTGGGTATGGGCAATGTGTACGCGACCGAGGTTGCTAAATTTGACCGCCTGGCCTCTCGCTGGTGGGATTCATCAGGGGCGTTGAGGTCGCTGCACCAGATCAATCCTCTGAGACTGAGGTATATCCATCAGCAAACATCTCTGAGAGGAGCGAGGGTGTTGGACGTGGGTTGCGGGGGTGGCATTCTCAGTGAGTCCATGGCTGCACGGGGGGCTCAGGTCACAGGCATCGATTTGGGTGTTGAGGCCCTGGTTGTGGCCCGCCACCATGCCGCCATGGGGGGACTCAAGATCGATTATCAACAAAAGACGGTAGAAGCTCTCGCATCATCGGATGTAGAATCTTACGATCTGGTGACTTGCATGGAACTGCTGGAGCACGTTCCCGATCCCCGATCCGTTGTCCGGGCCTGTTCTCGGCTCATGAAGCCGGAAGGAAATCTCATCTTCGCCACCATCAACCGAAATTTAAAATCTTTCATCTTCGCCATCATCGGTGCGGAATATATCCTTCGCCTCCTTCCGACGGGGTCCCACCGGCACAGGAGATTCATCAGACCCCAGGAGTTATCGGGATGGGGAGAAGAATGCCATTTGGAGATACAGGATATCACCGGATTGGGCTACAACCCTTTCAACCGGGGATACTTTCTGACGCGGGATGTCAGTGTGAACTATTTTGCACATTTCAGGAGGGCGGGATCGGCGCCGTGAGCGACCGGCCATTTTCAAGAACCGGTTCTGAGGGGATTTGGTCCTATGTTCTGCCGGATCGAATGATGGAGATGATGAGCCAAACGCCTAGGAAAGTGGCGATGGTATAACCTGATAGGCCCAGGAGGGATGTCAAAGACACGGTCCGTTCACCCATAAACTCTACATTGAAGATAAATATCTTTTCAGAAGCATCGAACGCAGCGGCGCCGGCAATGATGGAGGCGGCGATGAGGATACCCAGAATCAATCGATTGATTCCTCTTTCCAAGCGGTTGCTGATATCTTCAAACCCACTGTGACGAAGTTCCAGGCGTTGTTTTCCCTGGGCGGTCTGTCTCAGTATGTCGTGAAAGAGTTTGGGGGCAAGCCTGAGAAGTCTCCCGGCAGTCCAGGCATTCCTTCCCATGGCCCGTAAAATTTTCCCCGAATCGTACCCTCGCTCCAGCATGGCCCTTGCGTAAGGCCTGATCACTTCCAGGATACTGACATCGCTCCCTAAAATTTTACCCAGCGATTCCGTTTGAATAAAGGTCTTCAGGAGTAGCAGCAAGTTCTGTGGCAGCCGAATCTGGTATTTGAATAGCAGCCGGATCACCTGGTCGTAAACGTCCACCACGGAAATGGTCTGAAGCGTTCGTCCATAGAAAGGCTCGCTCATCTCTTTCAGGTCGTTGCGAAAGGCTCGCAGGTCAACCTCTTCATCAATGATTCCGGTTTCCAGCAGGGATTCCATGACCAGGTCGTAATCATGCTCGGCATACCCCAAAAATAAACGGGCGACCTGGAGCATCAACTCCTCATCCAAATGAGCGGTAATGCCAAAATCCACAAGGCCGACGCGGCCGTCGGGCATCACGATGGTATTGCCCGGGTGGGGATCGGCATGCACGAACCCGAACTCCATCAGTTGCCGGGACAGGCTGCGCAGACCGATCATGGCAATCTCTTTGGGTTCGAGCCCCATTTCCCTGATTGCATCCACCTGGTTTACTCTGACGCCCGGGATAAATTCTATCACCAGAACCGATTTGCTGGTCAATTCCCAATAGACCTTGGGGATGCATATTTCCTGGATATGTCTGTAATAACCAGAAAATTTTTCAATGCTGCCCGCCTCGATATGCATGTCCAGTTCGTTGAAGACCGCCCTCTCGAACTCCTTGACCACATTTTTCGCACCGATGACCCGAGCCAGCTCAAAGGTCTGTTCGAACTTGCCGGCAATGTAGTACATCACCCGGATGTCGTTACGGATCAGCTTGGCAATACCCGGGCGCACCACCTTGACGGCCACCGGTTCGCCGGTATTCAATTCGGCCTTATAGACCTGGGCGATGGAGGCGGAGGCGATGGCATTCTCGTCAAACCATTTGAAGGCACGGTTCAACGGTCGGCCGAGCTGATCTTCGATGAAAGGTTTGATCGCTTTGAAGGGCTGTGGAGGGACCTGATCCTGAAGTTTTTGAAGTTCCTCTATATATTCCGGAGGGAACAGATCTGCCCGGACACTCATGAGCTGCCCGAGTTTGATGAAGCTGGGGCCCAACTCCGTCAGGATGCGACGCAATCGCCGGGGGGAGGGCAGCACTATGGAAGGGCGACCGCCTGCATGCTTTTCAGCTCCCGGGGATCGTTTGACCAGGCCGTCAGCCAGCATGCCAAAACCGTTTCGGACCAGCACCCCGGAGATGCCGGCAAAACGCTTTAGACCATTGATGCCAATGAAATCCCGCTCATGTCTCATATGACCCTGTTATTCCAGCGTCAACCCACCTTGGGCCATCTTATGGAAATCTCTTTGAGCTTCGACGAATCCGAAATATAGCTTTCCACATAGCCGCACTGGGTGCACACATAGTTATCCAGTGCCGCAATAGAGGTTAAGCTGACCGGGATGGAATTGCTCCCGAAGGGTCCGTTCTTGAGCTTCAGGTCAGAACCGCAATACACCTCATTGGAACTGCATTTAGGGCATTTTCCTTGTTTCAATTTCCACCTCTCACATAAGGTGATAGTTGCTTTTTTGAGCACGGAGTGTAGAGAAATTTCAGTTGTGTGTCAAGGACAAAATGGCCACAATATATATGGCATTGGGCCGGGTTAAAGTCAGACGCTTTCTTTGGATATGGGTTAAGGTATTTACGGCCTTCACGAATTGGAATTTATTCCAAAATTAGATGAGTACCGACAGACAAGTTCATACCCTGACTCTTCCTTGATGGTCAAAATCCCGGGATAGATGATCCAGGGATCCGTAGACCATTCATCTCTTCTTTGACGAAGGCCTGGGAGTTGAACGCCGTCTCCTTCGGCGATAGAAATATACGGCCCAAATACAAAGGCCGATGGCCGCGATGCCTCCGAAGACTTCTATTTGGTAGTGTTTGATGTTTCCTATGACGGTTTCAACAATACTCCCAAAGGCATAGCTCAACACACCCACCGCCACGGCCCAAACCAGGGCGCCTATGGCATTGAGGGGAACAAATGTTCGGGTTGGCACGGTGCCCATGCCGATGACAAAGGGAGTAACCGTTCGCAACCCATAGAGGAAACGAAAGATGAGGATCAGGGGGGTTCTAAACCGGTTGAGTAGTCTCTCGGCCTTGGCCACACGGTTCTTCCAGGTAGGGCGCCTGGCCAGAATTGCCAGGCTATAGCGACGACCCAGGAAAAAGAACAATTGGTCCCCGCAAAGGCTCCCGGTAAATGCGGCCAGGATAACCCAGGGCAGCGAAAGGAGACCCTGAAAGGCGGCCACGCCGCCCAAAACCAGGATGGTCTCACCTTCTAGAAAAGTCCCAACCAGGATGGCCCAGTAACCGTAGGACTGGATAATGGACTCGAGTGTCACTTCTGATTATGCTCTCTTATCCAAGGCGTGACGGTTGTGATTTCCCTTGCTGAAGGAACGACCCAGGCATATTTTTGCATCGACTCCAAGACCCTATTTGTCTCATCCAGCAAGCCTTTGTCTTCTTTGTGCAGGGTACACCGGACACACAGAAACCCGATCATGTGAAAAATCATGATGATTTATCCGTATCCTATTTCAAGTATCCGACAGACTCAAAAAGTTTGAGGCGCCTTTTCATCGCCATTTTGGCTATGAGAGCGATTGGGGTTTCAGGTGTTGAGTTTAAGATACATTTTTTTGAATTTATATAACATGTGTTGAATTCAGGTGCAAGCTCTGATATGAATTTGAGGGAAAAGGTTTGGTCCGTAGCGAAAAAAATGAGGATACGTGCTGAAGATGAGTTCATGGCCTGAAATTGTCATTACGTCGGCTGGTTTTTTCACGCTGCTGATTTACCATATTCATCTGGTTTACAAGGTGAAGACCGCTCCCATGAGCATCTCCATTGGCCTGACAAACCATCTGCGCCGCGAATGGGTCCAGACGATCATGGAGGAAAAGAGAGACATATTGGCCGTTCAGACGATCCGCAATTGGGTCATGGCCTCCAGCTTTCTCGCCTCGGCCGCTATTTTGATCGGTCTGGGGGTCCTCAGTGCGGCCTTTAGTGCCGAGAAATCTTTCGAAATATCTCATACCCTCAATCTGTTCGGTACCAAGAGCGAAGAGATGTGGTTAATCAAATTGATGTTGTTGGCCGTAGATTTCTTTTTCGCCTTTTTCAACTTCGCACTCTCCATTCGCTACTACACCCATGCCAGTTTTGCCATCAATATTCCCCCTTCCCATGATCCTACGGTCACTTATGACGCCGTTACGAAAATTCTAAACCGGGGGGCCACCCATTACACACTGGGTATGAGAGGGTATTATCTGGCGGTTCCGTTCACCCTGTGGATGTTTGGTCCCGTGTGGATGGCAATCGGAACGGCCGTATTGATAATAATTCTGTATAAGCTCGACCGTATAGCCTGACCCAAACCAAATTCGCAAGCACCTTACTGCCCTGTTGCCTTTTTGGGGTTCGGAGCCCTTTTTGTTATCACAGGGAAAAGGAAAGCGTATATATGTAGATAAGGAGATAAGGAGGGCCTGATGAACTTTGAACCATTGCTGGAACCAAAAACCATGGCTGTCATAGGTGTATCCCTAAAAAACAGCAGCCACCCCGCCAATATAATATACAATAAAAACAATCTTCGATATCCCGTGAAGGTCTTCCCGGTAAACCCCCGGGGTGGCCTTCTTCAAGGGTCGAAAGTCTTTTCCCATATCTCGGAGATCCCGGAAAAGATAGATCTGGTTGTGATCGCGGCCCGGGCCGAACACTGCCCGGAGATATTGTCCGACTGTATCAAGGCGGGGGCCGGTGGTGCTGCCGTGATCTCCGGGGGGTTTGCCGAGACCAACGGGAAAGGGCTTCAAGATCGATTGGTTGATATTTCCAGGGATGCCGGTTTCCCCTTTATCGGTCCAAACTGTCTGGGAATCTATTCCCCCTCAAATGTGGATACCTTTTTCCTTCCCAGCGAGCGCATGGTCAGACCGGACTCCGGTAATGTGGCCATTGTCAGCCAGAGCGGAGGGGTCCTGGTGGACCAGATGATAAAGTTTGCGGCAGAAGGTGTCGGTCTTTCATTGGCCGTGAGCATCGGGAACAAGGCGATGATAAAAGAACTGGAATTGCTCAATTATTTTGCGAAGGACCCAAAAACAAAGGTTATTGCATTTTACATAGAGGGCTTTGGGCAAAATGAAGGCCGTGAGTTTGTCTTAGCCGCCAGGGAGTGTCCCAAACCGGTTGTGGTTTTAAAGTCCGGCAAGAGTCCCGGAGGAAAAAGGGCCGTCTCCAGCCACACCGCTTCTTTAGCCGGTGACTATGAAACCTTAGCTGCCGTGCTCCTACAGCATGGAGTGGTTGAGGCCAAAAACGAATATGAAATGGTCTCATTCTGCGAGGCCTTAAGCTGTTATCCAAGGGGTATTGAAGGGAGGATCGGTATCGTTACCGGGAGCGGCGGACACGGTGCTTTGGCCGTGGATGTCTGTGATGATCATGGGCTTGCCGTTCCCGTCCTTTCACCGCAGACACAAAAGGAGATCAAAGAGAGCCTATCACCGAATGTACAGGAAATCGTCTCGCTCAATAATCCAATCGATTTAACAGGGAGTGCCGTGGATGACGATTTTGTGGCGGCAACCCAATTTTTGAGCAGATCATCGGATCTTGATTGTATTATGATACTCCTACTACCTTATCTTCCTGGGATCACTTCCGATTTGGGAGCCAAATTGAGTCATGTCTATATGCAAGACCGAAAACCGCTTGTTGCCTATGTCCCCTATGTCGAAAAATATCGCATGCTCATAGAAGGATTCGAGCTCAACCGCATACCCGTCTCATCATCCATTGAGGGGGTTGTTCACATGGCTGATGCCATGAGGAGGTGTGTGCCATGCTAAATAAGGAGATCTCGGATATCCTTTTGGACTCGGAAAAATACGGCTGGGTCATGGAACCTCAGGCCAAGCGGATCTTGTCCCTGGCCGGTCTTGATGTCCCCAAATTCAAATGGGCAAAAGAGATGGAAACGGTGGTATCGGATGCGAAAGAGATCGGTTATCCGGTGGTGGCAAAGCTTGTTTCCTCTAAGGTTATACATAAGTCGGACGTGGGCGGGGTGATCACCCATATCGACAATGAATCCAAACTGAAAGAGGCCTTCTCACGTCTTAGCCATACCGACGGGTTTGCGGGTGTTCTTGTGGAGGAGATGGTGGCTGGGATCGAGTTGATTGTAGGGGCCAAAGTGGATTACCAGTTCGGACCTGTGGTACTTCTCGGTATTGGCGGGACAGGGGTGGAAATATATGGGGACACGAGTCTGAGGATGGCTCCTTTGGACGGGAGAGTTGTGCAATCCATGGTCAAGGACCTCAAGGCACATCAGCTCCTGGAGGGGTACCGGGGGACGGAACCGATCAATTTAAGCGAATTGACCCGAATGATGATCGCCTTTTCCCATCTGGTAATGGAGATTCAAAACCGCATGGAATCCATCGATCTGAATCCGGTTATCTGTTCCTCAAAGAGATGTATCGTTGCGGACGCCAGGATAATACTGAAAGGTGAAAAAACAAAAAGCAACTAAAGGCCCTTTAAATGAACTTTCCCTCCTGGTGGGAAAGGCTTTGAACGCGGAGTTTTTCAATAGATACCGCGGATATCGACTTCACCGGTGAATCTAAAAGGAGGTTAACCATGTTAAGACTCTTTAAAAAAAGCTCTAAGAAAGCAGGGCTTCCGCCCGGGACCCTGGTGCATGTGGGTGAGAAACGGACCGAAGAGGTGCGAATCACACTCATCGACTACGATGCAGATCATGTGGAAGAAAGGGCGGATTTGACCGTGGAGGGATGTCTTCCGTTCAAGGCCCTCCCCACGGTTACCTGGGTCAATGTCACCGGTATCCATGACATCAGCACCATAGAAGGATTTGGAAAGGTCTTTGACATCCATCCTCTGGTCCTTGAAGACATTGTCCATACGGGGCAACGTCCCAAGATGGAGGATCTGGGAGAATACATCTTTATCGTCCTCAAGATGCTCAAGCCCGCTGAGACGGAGGGTGATTTTGATGCCGAACAGGTGAGTCTGATCCTTGGGTCCAACTTTGTGCTCTCCTTTCAGGAAAAGGAGGGTGATGTGTTCAACACCATTCGTGAGCGGATAAGAAAAGGAAAAGGTCGGATTCGAAAAACAGGGAGTGATTATTTAGCCTATACCCTGATCGACGCCATTGTCGACAACTATTTTATCATCTTGGAAGATGTTGGGGAAAAGATTGAAACGCTTCAGGAGGAGGTTCTGGCAAACCCCGATCCTTCAATTCTCAAGGTGATACAGGATACAAAGAGACATATGATTTTCCTGAGAAAATCCGTATGGCCGCTTCGGGAAGCCATCAGCAGCATGGAGAGGGGTGAGTCGCCGCTAATCGGAGACAGTGTGGGCCCTTACCTGCGGGATGTTTATGACCATACCATCCAGGTCATCGATACCGTTGAGACCTTCCGGGATACCATATCGGGGACCCTTGACATCTACCTCTCCAGCCTCAGCAATAAGATGAACGAGGTGATGAAGGTGCTTACGATTATTGCCACCATTTTTATTCCCCTGACCTTTATTGCGGGTGTTTACGGTATGAATTTCAAGTTTATGCCCGAACTGGAATGGAAGTGGAGCTATCTGGTGATCTGGATCGTCATACTCGTACTCGGAGGACTGATGCTGTTCGGCTTCAAACGAAAGAAGTGGCTGTGACGCAAAAAAAAATGATTGAAAGGGAGCCCAAACCATATGGATATTCATTTTGAGTCTGTTTTGAAGACAAAGGAACAATAAACCTGCAGGATACCCATACGAAATTATCCGCATATTCTTTGCCAAAAAGCGTGCGATGGGAATCCGGAGATCTTTACCTTCTTGACTTTTGAAACCGTAATGATCACGGCCATTCACAACTCCGACATTTTCTACTTTGCCCCCGTTCGATCGGAACGACTCAGCTTTTAGTTCTGCAAGGGCTACTGTAACGCGATCTCATCCGAACGCCACATTGTGAAAGGAGGTTTTCATGCAAGACATCTCTCAAGGGAAAGAGGCTCCCGAAAAATCTCTCATAGATGTTATTCAAACAGATGATCCCTCACAAATAGAAGCATTTCTTGCAGGCCTGAAGCGCGGAGAGGAAGCGCGGGCTGTTGCGGAGTTGGACAAAGGGCAGCAGACGCGCCTGCTGGAGTTGCTCGGCCCCGAAAAGTCAGCTGAACTGCTCGTGAAAATCGCCGGAAGGGGCGCTGTCACAGTCGTTGAGCAGATGCCCCTGGAGCAGGCTGCAGGCATCGTTGAAGAAATGTCCAGCCGGCACCAGGTGGACATCCTTCGAGAGCTTAAAGAGAAGGATGCTGAGCAGATTATCGGAGAATTTGCACAGCCCGAGGCCGAAAAATTAAGAGAGCTGATGGCTTACCCAAAGGATACTGCCGGAGGGTTGATGATTCCCGAGTATCTCGCCTTTTCCAGCCGGATGCTGGTAAAGGATGTTTTGGATGATTTACGGGAGCAGGGAGAGGTTTATTCCGATTATGTTATTCAGTACGCCTACGTGGTCTCGGAAGGGGGCGAGTTGTTGGGCGTGTTGCGTTTGAGGGATCTGTTACTGGCCCCCAAGAACAAACCGGTCACTGATATAATGATAAAGGACCCACAAAAACTTCGGGTGGATACCACCTTGCGGGATCTGAGGGAATTTTTTAAACAGTATAACTATTTAGGTGTACCGGTGGTCGACTCTGGAGATAGACTTTTGGGAGTGGTCCGCAGCGCCGCTGTAAGGGACGCAGTGAATAAGCGAAGCAACCAGATTTTTCTTAAAGTTTCGGGCATCGTGGGTGGCGAGGAATTCAGGACCATGCCTTTGTTTAAACGGTCTTCAAGACGCTTGTCATGGTTGAGCGTCAATATCCTTTTGAATATCGTCGCAGCCAGTGTGATCGCCCTGTACCAGGACACACTTGAGAAGGCCATCGTGCTGGCGGTATTTCTGCCGATCATATCGGACATGAGCGGCTGTTCCGGCAATCAGGCTGTCGCTGTCAGCATACGCGAATTGACTCTGGGACTTGTGAGGCCTAAAGAGTTGTTGAGGGTTTTATCTAAGGAATCCTCCATTGGTATCATCAACGGTATAGCACTGGGTCTATTGCTGGGAGGAGTTGCTTTTCTTTGGAAAGGGAATCCATATCTCGGGCTGGTGGTAGGGGTATCCTTGGCCGCCAACACCTTGGTCGCAGTCAGTTTCGGAGGAATGGTTCCCTTGATCTTGCGGCGCGTAGGAGCCGATCCGGCCTTAGCATCCGGGCCGTTATTGACGACAATTACCGATATGTGCGGTTTCTTTTTTGTATTGAGTTTTGCTTCGGCTCTTCTTTCAAAGATTTCGGTATAGGTGGGACCGTTAAGCCGAATTGAAGAACCCCGCAGTCCCGCTTGACCAGCGGGACGGGGAATCTCCCAAATTTAAGGAGAATTTATTCATTTGAGTTCGCTCGCTAACCCCGCCGCAAGCAGCGGGAAATGCGCTCGCTGTGAATTTTCGATTAAAATGATTGGGTCAATGAGCCTTTTTGTTCCTCAAAAAGTATGATGTTTCGGAATTACATTGGAGGTCAAACCCCATAGGAAAAGTTCCAAGAATCAGCCTTTCTCCAAGAATTTGGCAGAGGACAATTTCACGCAAAAAGCTTGACACTGCCCTTTGTATTGCAGCACAGTAGTAATAAAATTACCATAACTATTCGCCGGTTAATCATGAATTGAAATTTTGTTGGATTCCCATCTCATTGAGAAATTGGCATCAACCATAGAAAGGAGGAGCAGAGATGGCTTATGACACCGCCCTGAGAGGCTATTCATCCAAGCGACTGGAGGAAATCGAAACGGCAGATATACTTGTAGGTGTCCCGTGCTACAATAACGACAAGACGATTGCTCATGTGATCCGGATGGTCACCCATGGACTGGCGAAGCACTACAAGGACCGAAGAAGCGTAATCTTTATTGTCGATGGGGGCTCAACAGATGATACGCGTGAGGTAGC
>Ga0315535_1000520_pt1 | contig 27274 bp, 22 predicted proteins | sample SalMarSW160220MG_2_FD_203092 | JGI IMG/M metagenome (GOLD analysis project Ga0315535, IMG submission 203092) | Salt marsh sediment microbial communities from the Plum Island Ecosystem LTER, Massachusetts, United States - Salt Marsh Sediment SW1602-20 ... | reverse complement strand
CGGCCAGGAGCTTCGCCACCACCAGCAGCAGCAGGATCCAGGTGACCGTCAAGCCACCGTTGAGGATGTCCTGGATGGTGGCGTAGCCCACGCCCTGGATGTAGTAGTGGCCGAGCGTGCGGTAGAGCAGGTACATGAGGCCGCCCACCAGCGCCATCCCGAAGGCATGCCGCACGTAGTAGCTGACGGGCAACCGGTCGAAGAGGTCCTCGAAGGCGTAGATCGAGCGGGTGTAGACCACCGCCAGCAGCCCCATCACCACGCCCAGGACCGCGTAGGCGCCGTAGACCGGAAGGGAGGTGGTGGTGGCCGAGTTGATGGTGAGTGAGGGGATGACGAAGGAGGCGTCGGCACCGAAGAACAGCCTGCCGATGAAGCTGGCGGCTCCCGTCGCGATCATCACCGGCACCAGGCTGCGCGCGCTGATCTCCACCAGCATGATCTCCACGGCGAACAGGATGCCGCCGACGGGCGTGTTGAACGTCGCTGCGATGCCGGCGCCGGCGCCGCAGGCGAGCAGCGTGAGGCGCTTCCACTCCGGAAGCTTCGCCCACTGCCCGAGCACCGAGCCGAAGGTCGCCCCGATCTGGATGATCGGGCCCTCGCGCCCGACCGACCCGCCGGAGCCGATCGAGATCGAGGATGCCAGCGACTTGATGACCGCCACCACGGGCCGGATGCGGCCGCCGTTGTAGTAGATGGCGTCGACCACCTCGGGCACGCCGTGGCCCTTGGCCTCGGGCGCGAACGTCCGCACCAGGAACGCCACCAGAATCGCTCCCACCACCGGAACGGCGATGACGGCCGCGCCCCAGGTGCTGCGCTCGGCGTGGAGGAGGGTGTCGTAGACGGCGCTGATGCGGCCGTAGAAGAACAGGTTGTGGAACAGCGCGATCAGCCCGCGGAAGGCCACCGCACCGAGACCGGCGACGATGCCCACCAGCACCGAGTAGAGCGTCAGGCGCAGGCTGACGCCCGGCGCGGGAACGGACTCTGCCTGGGGGCGCCCGCCCCGTTTGGTGACGGGTGACTCGTCCTCCGAGGTGTCCGCTGTCGCCGCTTGCTCTCCCGACGTTTCCGACGCCGGGCCTATGGTCGTCGATCGGGCACGTGCCTCGCCCACGTCCTGCCTTCTTCCCGGGCCGCCGCGAGCGGCGGCTGATCATCGACTCCTGCTGCGCGAGCCCTCGCGCCGCGGCGGGGAAGGAGACCGCGTACCGCGCACCTCGCCGGCCCCAACGCCGCCCGTGCAAGCGCGGTGAGTTCCAGAGCCGACTGTAACACCAACCCGCGTCCTCTCCGGGAATCAAATCTCACGCGCGGCGCAGGCCGGCACACCGCCGGCTGCCGGCCGCTCACGGCACGGCGTCGCGCAACACCACCTTCAGGTGACGCCACGCCACGGGGTCCACCCGCGGCCCCTCGAGCCAGCGCTCCTCGAGGTTCTCCACCCCGAACAGGCTCTCGAGCGCTGCGGCGGTGGCGGGGCTCCACTCGCCCGTCGCCTGCTCGTCGAGATAGCCGCGCTGCCGCAAGCGCTGCTGCAGCCAGCGGATGTCCGCGGAGGACAGCTCGCGCGCGGGACCGCTCGGCCTGCTCATGAAGAGACGGTGCAGCTCGAGTAGCCGCCCCAGCTCGCCTACGGGCCGCGGGTGGTCGTCGACGCGAAGGTCCACCCAGCGGTCGCTGAAGCCGCCGTACCCCTTGCCGGCACCCACCACCAGCAGCGCGGCCGACTGGCGTCCCCGGCGGTCGCCGCCGGCCGCATCGCCCGCGGTCAGCGCCCCCAGGAGCCGCTCCGGGAAGGTCAGCGAGCCGCGCGAGAGCGCCTCCGCCATGGCGTCGACCACCTCCGGCCCGGTCAGGATGTTGCCCTGCACCGCGAAGCCGTCGCCTGCCACCCCGCCGGCCCAGGCGTGGCATGCCTCGCCGGTGAAGCTGATGCTGCGGCCGTCCGCCGCGACGATGCCCAGCTGCCGCGATGCCATGCCCGGATCGCTCCCCTTGAAGGCCTCGAGGCAGGCCTCCGGGCCGTGGCCCGCCTCCAGCATGGCCAGGGCTCGCGCTCCGAAGGTGGTGTTGACGTGCGCCTGGCTGGCGACCGCACCCACGCCGGCCCTCGCCGCCGGTACGTAGGCGCCGACGGCCAGGAACTTGCTGGCGACGGCCACGCCCAGGTCGCCGGTGGCCGCGTCGCGCGCCGCCACCGAGAAGGTGGCGACGAGCGGCCGGCGAGCGTCTCCCTCCGCCGCAGCTCGCGTCATGACCCCTCGCGGCCGCCGACCTCCACCCACTCGCCGCTACGGCCGCTACCGAACACGGCTTCGAGCACGCGCATGTTCGCCACCGCATCCTCGAGCGGCGTCGGCACCGGCGCGCCCTCCTGGATCGCGCGCGTCAGCGCCTCGGCCTGCAGCGTGTACTGATCGACGCCGTCGAAGACCCTCTCCACGGTGTCGCCCGCCCGCTGGTGGCGAAGCCGTGCGGGGCCGTCCTGCGGCGCATTGAACGGGATCTCCAGGCCGAGGCGCCCTTCGGTGCCGAACACCTCGACGTGCTGGTGCGGCGCCAGCTGGGTGCTACAGGTGAAGGTGGAGGTTCCGCGGCCGAAGTCCAGGATGACCGAAGCCAGGCGGTCGATCTCGAGCTCCGGGTCGAACTCGACGGTGGCCACCAGCCGCCGCGGCTCGCTGCCGAACAGGAAGCGCGACAGCGAGATGTTGTAGCAGCCGATGTCCATCAGCCCGCCCCCGCCGGCGTCGGCGCGGTTGCGGATGTTGTCGGGGTCGAGCTTGAAGTACGAGAAGAAGGACTGGATGGTGCGCAGCTCGCCGATGCCGCCCTCGTCCACGATCGCCTTCAGCGCCTGCCACTGTGGGTGGAAGCGGTACATGAACGCCTCCATCACCTTGAGCTCCGGTCGTGCCGCCGCGGCGGCCAGCAGGCGCTCCCCCTCCTCCGCCGTGAGCCCGATCGGTTTCTCGCACAGCACGTGCTTGCCGGCCTCGATCGCCTTCAGCGACCAGGCGACGTGAAGGTGGTTGGGGAGCGGGTTGTAGACGACGTCCACCTCGGGCGAGGCGAGCAGCTCCTGGTAGCTGCCGTAGGCGTTCGGAATGCGCAGCCGCTCGGCCACCGCGCGGGCACGCCCCGGGTCGCGCGAGGCGATGGCGGTGACCTCCAGCATGTCGCTCTTCTGCAGCGCGGGGATCACCTTGCTCACCGCGATGTTGGCCGTGCTGAGGACGCCCCAGCGGAGCTTGGTCATGCTGTCTCCCTTCGTCGGTCGGAGGACACGGCGCCGTGGCACCCCAGCCTGGCAGTCAGTTGACGACGAGGGTCGGCGACGCTACGCTGGCCCGCTCCACCAGCACCGGGTAGAGCACGCGCTGGTGCGCAGGCGCGTCGGGCACGGCCATGCGGGCCAGCAGCAGCTCCACGGCCTGCTGCCCCAGGGTGGTGAAGTCCTGACGCACGGTGGTCAGGGGAGGCTCGAAGTAGGCGGCCTCGGGGACGTCATCGAAGCCGACGATGGACACGTCCTGGGGGATGCGCAGGCCCGCCTCGCGCAGCGCGCGCATGGCGCCCAGCGCCATCTGGTCGTTGCCTGCGAACAGCGCCGTGAAGCGCTCGCCCTCGTCCAGCAGGCGGTGCGCCGCACGGTAGCCGCCGAGCGGCGTCCAATCGGCCTCGACGCTCGCGCCCGGCCTGATGCCGGCTTCTGCCAGCACCGCCAGCCAACCCTCGTGCCGTTGCTTCGCCCCGCTCCACTCCATCGGCCCCGTGATCTCACAGATGGCCCGGTGACCCCGCTCGATCAGGTGCTGCGTGGCCAGGCGGGCGCCGTGGTGCTGGTGGATGACGACCGACGGCACCTGCTCTCCGAGCATGGCGTCGATCATCACGTACGGCAGGCGGATGAGATCACTCGTATCGGCCAGATGGCCGCCACCCACGGGCGTCACCACCACCAGACCGTCCACCAGCTGGTCGCGCAAGGTGGCGATGTGCTCGCGCAGCACGTCGACGCTGAGATCGGGAACGGCCGCGTACACCAGCCCGTACCCCTTTGCCTTCAGCCCCGCCTCGACGTGCGCGACCATCTGGGAGGGGCCGTAGTGACTGGTGCCGTACCCGATGATCCCCACCGTCTTGGTACGCTGGGTGGCGAGGCTCTGGGCCACCCTGTTGGGGGCGTAGTCGAGCTCGCGGATTGCCTCCAGCACCCGGGCCCGGGTGACGCTCGCGACGCTGGGGTGGCCGTTCACCACGCGCGACACCGTCTGGTGCGAGACGCCGGCAAGCTGTGCCACGTCGTGAAGTGTCGCCCTGCGATGTCTGTCGGCCACGTGAAGCACCTCTTCGGATCGGCGGTCGCAACGAGCCTACCAGCCAGTGCCAGCCTGAGAACGCTCACATGTTACCACCACCCTCGCCGCGCCAGCGCCACCGACGCCCGGCCGCGCCCTACGCGGAACGCCGTGCCGGCGACCGTCGGCGACGCCACCACACGCCCGACACAGCTCCGAGCCGCGGCTCGTCTTGACGCCCCCCGGCCCGGGTGGCTAATCTGAGAGCGTTAACAAGACGAAGCACACGGCCGCGGCGGTGCGTCTCGGACCGCTCTCGAATGTCCCGGCGCGGCGGCGAGAGCAAAGCGGGAGGACCCATGTACACGATCGGCATCGATTTCGGGACAGAGTCGGCCCGCGCGCTTCTGGTGCGGACGTCCGACGGGGCGGAGCTGGCCACCGCCGTGCACGGCTACGGTGACGGCGTCATCGACGAGCGGCTCCCTGGAGGTGCCGAGCTGCCGCCGGACTGGGCCCTTCAGAACCCCGACGACTACCTCGAGGCGATCCGCCGCACGGTACCTGCCGTGCTCACCGAAGCGGGCCTGGCGCCCGAGGAGGTGACCGGGCTGGCGATCGACTTCACGGCGTGCACCATGTTGCCGACGCTGGCGGACGGCACGCCGCTGTGCCGGGTGCCCGAGCTGCGTGGCGAGCCCCACGCCTGGGTGAAGCTGTGGAAGCACCATGCCGCCCAGCCGCAAGCCGACCGCATCAACCAGCTGGCGCGCGAGCGGGGCGAGACCTGGCTGGGACGCTACGGCGGCAAGATCAGCAGCGAGTGGTTCTTCAGCAAGACGCTGCAGATCCTCGAGGAGGCCCCCGAGCTCTACCGCCGCGCCGGGCGCCTCATCGAAGCCGCCGACTGGGTCGTCTGGCAGCTCACCGGCGTGGAGACGCGCAACGCTTGCACGGCCGGTTACAAGGCCATCTACCAGGACGGCGACTTCCCCTCCCGCGACTACTTCGAGGCGCTCCACCCGGAGCTCGCCGACGTGGTGGACAGCAAGATGTCCCGGCAGCTGGCCCCGCTCGGGGGGCGCGCGGGAGGGCTGACCGAGGAGGCCGCCGCCTGGACCGGCCTGCTTCCGGGCACCACCGTCGCGGTGGCGAACGTCGACGCCCACGTCACCCTGCCGGCCTGCGGCCACGTGGAGCCGGGCACCATGGTGATGATCATGGGCACCTCGACCTGCCACGTGCTGGTGGGCGAGGAGCTGCACGAGGTCGAGGGCATGGCCGGCGTGGTGAAGGACGGCATCGTGCCCGGCTACTTCGGCTACGAGCTTGGTCAGAGCGGCGTTGGCGACATCTTCGCCTGGTACCTCGACAACGGCGTGCCACCCGAGTACCACGAACGCGCCGCGCGCGAGGGGGCCAGCCTCCACGCGCTGCTCGAGCGCGAGGCCAGCGCCCAGCGGCCCGGCGAGCACGGGCTGCTGGCGCTCGACTGGCTCAACGGCAACCGCAGCGTGCTGGTGGACGCCGAGCTCGGCGGCCTGCTGGTGGGCATGACCCTCGCCACCCGCCCTCCGGACATCTACCGCGCGCTGCTGGAGGCCACGGCCTACGGCACCCGCCTGATCGTCGAGACCCTGGAAAAGGGCGGCGTGCCCGTCACCCGGCTGGTCGCGGCCGGCGGCCTGCCGGCCAAGAACCCGCTGATGATGCAGATCTACGCCGACGTGCTGGGGCGGGAGCTGCACGTCATCGGCAGCGAGCAGGGGCCTGCCCTCGGCAGCGCCATGCACGCGGCGGTGGCCGCCGGCAGCTACGCCGACATCAGCGAAGCCGCACGCAAGATGGGCTGGCTGGCCCCCGACGCCTACCGCCCCGTGCCGGAGCACACCGCGGTGTACGACCGGCTCTACGCCGACTACCTCTACCTGCACGACACCTTCGGGCGCAGCGGCCCAGACGACCCCGGCGGGGTGATGAAGCGGCTGCGGCGCCTGGCCCGCCAGGCGGCCGTTCCCGCCGAGGAGGCGACGCCATGACACTCGATGAGCTCAAGCGCGTCGTGACCGACCTTCACGCCCTGCTGCCGGCGAACGACCTGGTGCGCTCGACCAGCGGCAACATCAGCGGCCGGCTCGAGGGGCAGCGGCGCATGGTCATCAAGCCGAGCGGGGTGGCCTACGAGGACCTCACGCCCGCTTCCATGTGCCTGGTGGGCCTCGATGATCTGGTGGTGGAAGGGGGGTTGAAGCCGTCCTCCGACACCGCCACGCACGCGGCCATCTACCGTGCCATGCCGACGGTCGGCGGGATCGTGCACACCCACAGTGCTTACGCCACCGCCTTCGCCGCGCTCGGGCGTGAGATCCCCTGCGTGTTGACGGCCATGGCCGACGAGTTCGGCGGCCCCATCCCCTGCGGCGGCTTCGCCCGCATCGGCGGCGAGGAGATCGGCCTCGAGGTGGTGCGGGTGCTGGAAGGGCAGCGCTCGCCGGCGGCGCTCATGAGGAACCACGGGGTGTTCGCCATCGGCGCGACCCCGGCCGCTGCCGTCAAGGCGGCAATCATGTGCGAGGACGTGGCCCGGACCGTCCATCACGCCATGCAGCTCGGCAACCCCGAGCCGCTCGCGCAGGAGGACGTCGACGCCCTGTACGAGCGCTACACCACCATCTACGGCCAGTAGGCAGGCGCCTGCAGCGGCGCGCGGAAAGGCACGAGCATGAGCGACCCCATCCACCCCGAGATCTGGTTCCTGTGCGGCTCGCAGCACCTCTACGGGCAGGAGGCGCTCGAGCAGGTGGACGCGCACGCCCGTGCCGTCGCCGCCGGACTCGACGGCGCCCCCGACATGCCGCTCGGCGTGGTGTTCAAGGGGGTGCTGACGACCGGCGACGAGATCGCCAGGGTCTGCCGCGAGGCCAGCCACGACCCGAGCTGTGCCGGCGCCATCGTGTGGATGCACACCTTCTCCCCGGCCAAGATGTGGATCCGGGGGCTGCAAGCGCTCTCCAAGCCGCTCTGCCACCTCCACACCCAGTTCAACCGCGAGCTGCCGTGGGACACCATCGACATGGACTTCATGAACCTCAACCAGTCGGCCCACGGCGATCGCGAGGCCGGCTACCTGCACACCCGCATGGGCCTCCGGCGCAAGGTCGTGGTGGGGCACTGGCAGGACGCCGCCGTCCAGCGTCAGCTGGCGGTATGGGCGGCCGCCGCGCACGCCTGGTGGGACCTCCAGGGCGCACGCCTGGCGCGCTTCGGCGACACCATGCGCCAGGTGGCCGTCACCGACGGTGACCGGGTTGCGGCCGAGATGCGCTTCGGCTTCACCGTCGACAACTACGGCGTCGGCGACCTGGCCGAGCGCGTCGCCGCGGTGGACGGGGGGGCGGTCGACGAGCTGGTGGAGGCCTACCGGGCCCAGTACCAGGTTGCGCCCGAGCTCGCGCCCGGCGGCCCGCGCGAGAGCTGCCTGCGTGACGGTGCGCGCATCGAGCTGGGACTGCGCGCCTTCCTCGAGGAGGGCGGCTTCAAGGCCTTCAGCACCAACTTCCAGGAGCTCCACGGGCTCGCGCAGTTGCCGGGCCTGGCCGTCCAGCGGCTGATGGCCGAGGGGTACGGCTTCGGCGCCGAGGGCGACTGGAAGACCGCCGCGCTGCTGCGCGCCGCCAAGACGATGACCCTCCACGCGCCCGGGACATCCTTCATGGAGGACTACACCTACCACCTGGCGCCCGGCGACGAGCAGGTGCTGGGCGCGCACATGCTGGAGGTCTGTCCCTCGATCGCTGCGGCAACGCCGTCGCTCCAGGTCCATCCGCTCTCCATCGGCGATCGCGAGGACCCGGTCCGCCTGGTCTTCGATGCCCGTCCCGGGCCCGCCGTCAACGTGTCGCTGGTCGACCTCGGCGACCGCTTCAGGTTGATCGTCAACGAGGTCGAGGCGCTCACCCCGCCGCCTCTGCCGACGCTGCCGGTGGCGCGGGCGCTGTGGCGCGTCAAGCCCGACTTCCATACCGGCGTCGCCGCCTGGATCCACGCCGGCGGCGCACACCACACCGTCTTCAGCTACGCGCTGACCACCGACCACGTCGAGGACTTCGCGGAGATCGCCGGGGTGGAGCTGGTGGTCATCGACGGCGGCACCGAGCTGCGCTCGCTCCGGCGCGATCTGCGACTCGGTGACGTCGCCTTCGGCTCCACGCGAGGGCCGCGCGGCTGAGCGCGCCCAAGGGCCCCTGGTGCGACCCGGCGGTGCCGGGCGTCCAGCGGGCTGCGACCCCTCACCCGCGCCGCAACCACACCGCCATCTCGCCGGGACCGCGGTGCGACCAGGCGTAGTAGGGGATCATCGTGACACCGCCCCCGCGGAGGGCCACGACGCCGCCGAGCAGATCGGCCCGGTGCTGCGGCGTCAGCTCCGCGTCGTCGGCAAGCGCCAGGTCGAGCGCGTGCCCGCCATTGTCGGCCGCCTCCGCGCAGTACACCAGCGGGCCGCGCTCCACCGCCACCCGGCCCGCGTCGGCCTGCACGGCGTCATGGGCCAGCACGCGGCGCACCGGCATCGGCAGCGTCAGCTCGACCACGTCGCCGGCGCGCCACTCGCGGCGGATGTCGAGGAAGCCGTCCACGACCTCGGCCCGGACCGGCTCGCCGTTGACCGACAGGCGCACGCGGCTCTCGCCTGAGTCCAGGTAGCGATAGAGATCGCTCGGGACCGGCCGGCCGGCGGCCCACCCGGGCAGCCTGAGGCGCAACGAGAACTCGGTGGGTGCTTGCGGCGCCAGCTCCAGGCGCACCTCGCCGTGCCACGGGTAGTCGGTCGTCTGCGTCACCGCCACCGCGGTCCCGCCGACCACCACCTGCGCCTCCCCGCCGACGTAGAGCCCGACATAGAGCCGATCGTCCCGCACCGCGTACACCCAGCCCGGCAACGACGGCATGGCCCGCACAACGTTCGTAGGGCAGCACGACACCTGGAACCAGGGGCTACGGCTGGCACCCTCGCCGACGTTGAAGGCGGTGCGGCCGTCCGACGCCAGCGGATTGACGTAGAAGAAGCTCTCGCCGCCCATCGCCACGCCGGACAGGAAGCCGTTGTAGAGCGTTCGCTCCAGGAGGTCGAGGTAGCGCGCCTGGCCGTGCAACAGGAACATGCGGTGGTTCCACATGATGTTGGCGAAGGCCGCGCAGGTCTCGGCGTAGGCGGTGTCGTTGGGAAGCTCGTAGGCATCGCCGAAGGACTCCTGCTCGTGGCGCGCGCCGATGCCTCCCGTCAGGTAGAGCTTCCGGCCCACGACGTCGTCCCAGATGCGATCGATGGCATCGAGGAAGCCTGGCGCGTCGGCCAGCGCGGCGACGTCCGCCATCGCCGAGTACATGTACGCCGCCCGCACCGCGTGACCCACCGCCTCCGACTGCTCGACGACGGGCGCGTGGTCCTGCGAGTACGGTCCGTACAGCTCGCGCTCGTCGGCCCGCCCCCGGGCCTCCAGGAAGCGCTGCGCCAGTCGCAGCCAGCGGCCGTCGCCGGTGGCGCGGGTGAGCTTCACCAGACCGATCTCGATCTCCTGGTGTCCCGGTGCCGCCAGGCGCCCGCCCGGCCCGAACTCGCGCTCGACCAGCGCGGCGCTCTTCAGGGCGATGGCGAGCAGGCCGGGCTTCCCGGTGGCGGCGTGGTGTGCGGCGGCGGCCTCGTAGAGGTGCCCGAGATTGTAGAGCTCGTGACTCATGTACAGGTGGCTCCAGCGCTCCGGGCCCTCGACGTCCGCTCGCAGGGTGCTCCCCGGGATCGTTCGCGAGGTGTAGAGGTAGCCGTCATCCTCCTGAGCCGCCCCTATCAGCTCGATCAAGCGGTCGAGCTCGGCTTCGAGCTCCGGGTCCTGCCGCGTCTGCAAAGAGTAGGCCGCGCCCTCGATGACCTTGAAGACGTCCGAGTCGTTGAACTGCGTGCCGACGTGGACGCCGTCCGCGCGTCCAGCCGCGCGGGCGAAGTTCTCCACCCGGTCCGTCTCCTGGCAGCGGCCCAGCGCATAGGGAACCGTGACGGAACGGTTGGTCTCGAGCCGCGTCGCCCAGAAGTCCCCCTGCACGCTCACCGCCGTGAACGGCACGGGGTCCAGCGAGGTGCTTTCCGGACGCAACGGCTGCTTGCGTTCTGTCATGAGCGGCTCCCTTCCCTGGCGCGACCCGTGGCGGCCCGTCGCTGCGGGTCGCCGCCTCGCAATCTCGCCGTCGGCCCCACTGGCTCGCCCTCACGAGGACGTGGCAGATACCCCCGCGCCACTCCCTTGGCGCCGCGCTCTGGTAACGCTCACATGCTAGCATCCCGCCCCGACGCGCTCAAGCCGGCGCGCGGCGTAGGCGCCGCAATCGCCGACACGCCCGCATGCCCGTCGGGATACATGCACCTACCGGGTGGCCCCCGCGGGGTTGGCAAACCGCGTTGACGCCACGGAACCCAGCCGTGATCCTGAGAACGTTCACATCCGGGCCGCGCGCTGGCGCCGCCGCGCTGCCGCGGCATGCTCGCGACCCCGGCTAGCACGCGTCCAAGCGTAGCTACCGGCGGGAGGCGAGGCTCATGACCAGCGGGCGGCGGCCACATCCCGGCCTGCCCACCGGTCCGGGACGGCACGGCGACGCGCTAGCCGCTCGCCACGTCCACCATCACCTTGTGAACGCCCTCGTCGTAGCGGGCGTTGAGCTCGAAGGCGTCCGCGGCGCGCTCCAAGCCGAAGCGGTGCGACACCAGCTCGTCGACGGGCACCGCACCCGAGCGCACCAGCTCGATCGCACGCGGGTAGGTGTGCTGCATGCGCCGCACCAGGCGCAGCGTCAGGCCCTTGCGGCGGGCGGTGGAGTGCTTGAGCGCGAGCCGGTCGTCGCCGGGGATGCCGGCCAGCACCAGGCGGCCGCCCAAGCGCGCCACCTCCGCCGCCACGTCCACGCTCTCGTCGGCCCAGGCCGCCTCGATGGCCACGTCCACCCCGCGGCCGCCCGTGGCGGCCGCCACGCGCGCCACGGGATCGTACGCGTCCGCCACCGGGTGCGCCTCGGTGGCGCCCCAGCGGCGCGCCAGCTCGACGCGCCAGGGGTAGCGGTCGAACGCGAACACCGCCGCCGCGCCCGCCAGCCGCGCCAGCCGCTGGACCAGCAAGCCGATCGGGCCCGAGCCCAGCACGGCCACGGTGTCGCCGAGCTCGAGGTGGGCGAGGCGGATGGTGTGCAACGCCACGCCGAGCGGCTCGAGCAGGGCCGCAGCGTCGTCGGAGAGGCCGTCCGGCACCGGCACGCAGGCGCTCGCCGGAAGGCGCATGCGCTCCTGCAGGCCGCCGTCGTCCGGGTACAGGCCCAGGAACGCCTTCACGGCCAGGTTGGGGTGGCCGCGCTCGAACTGCTCGTGGGTGACGTCGGGGATATTGGGGTCCACGGCCACCCTGGTACCCACCGCCAGGGGTTGGTGGGAGGCGTCCGTCGCGCCCTCCCCCACCGCCAGGACGCGGCCCATGAACTCGTGGCCCATGACCACGGGCCGGGCCACCCGGGTATCGCCGATGCGCCCGTCGAGGTAGGTGTGCAGGTCCGAACCGCACACGCCCACCGGGCCCACCGCCAGCAGCGCCTCTCCGGGGCCGGGCGACGTCGGCTCAGGGACGTCCTCGACCCGCATGTCGCGAGCGCCGTGCAGGCGCGCGGCCTTCATGGAGGCGCCTCCTTTCCGGGGGCAAGCGTCGCTGCCTCGGGCCGTCCCATCGGCCCCCACCCTACCGCCAGCACGCGGGCGCCGCCCGCTACCTGGGCCGGCGCATCAGGAGCGCGTAGATCGATACCGAGATGGTGATGATGGCCCCGTAGATGAGCTGCGTCCAGAAGCCCGTCAGGCCGATGGCCACGATGCCGGCCTCGAGCGAGCCGATGATCAGCGCGCCCAGGAAGGTGCCGAGGATCGTGCCCATCCCGCCGAACACCGAGGTGCCGCCCACGAACACGGCGGCCAGTGCCGTCAGCAGGTAGCCGGTGCCCTGGTTGGGCCAGAAGTAGGTCACCTCGAGCGTCGACAGGATCCCGACCAGCGCGGCGAAGAAGCCGACCTGGATGAACGCCAGCGACTTGACCCGGTTGACGTTGATGCCCATCATGCGCGAGCTCTCGGCGTTGTCGCCCACGAACAGCAGGTGGCCGCCGAAGCGATGCCGGTTGAGCAACAACCAGAACACCACCCCCAGCCCCAGCATCCAGATCGCCTGCGCCGGGATGACGCCGAACAGCCGCCCGACCGCGACCTCGTAGAGGAAGTGGCCGCGAGCCGCGGACAGGGCGATGCCGTTGCCGGCCGCCACCACGTTGGTGAGGCCGCGGAACAGGAACATGGTGCCGATGGTGGCGACCAGCGAGGGGATCCCGATGTTCACCACCAGGATGGCGTTCACCCAGCCGCAGGCGACGCCGGTGGCGAGCGCCGCGATGCCCGATATGAGCAGGTTGTGCGTGGCCGCGAAGGTGGTGGCGAACACCCAGGAGGTGATGCCCAGGACCGACGGGAAGGACAGGTCCATCTCCCCCAGCACCACGACCAGCGTGACGGATAGCGCCAGGATGCCGATGAAGGGGACCGTCGACATCAGCGAGTAGTAGATATGGAAGCCCGTGAAGACCCGCGGGTTGCCGATCAGGAAGATGGCCCAGACCAGGATGAAGACGATGAAGATGCCGGTCTCGAGCGTGTTGCGGATACGGAAGCGCGGCCGCTTCGGCCTCGCCTCGACCGCCGTTGCAGGCTCGGGGGCGTCAGTCATGGCTCTCTCCTGCGGGGCTCACGCGATCTTCCCCGTCCTGGCGAGCCGCACCATGCGCTCGCTGAGCTCCTCCTGGGTGACCTCGGACTTGGGGAAGCTGGCGGCGATCTGCCCGCGATCGAGCACCACGAAGCGGTCCACCACCGGGTAGACCTGCAGCATGTTGTGGCTGATGACGATGGCGGACTTGCCCTGCTTCTTGATGTCCCCCACGAAGTCCAGGACCTTCCGCGTCTCGGACAGCGACAGGCCCATGGTGGGCTCGTCGAGGATGATCAGGTCGGCGTTGAAGTGCAGCGCGCGACCGATGGCGATGCCCTGCTTCTCGCCGCCGGAGAGGAACATGACGGTCGAGTCGGTGTCGATGGCCCCGGAGGTGAAGCCCATGTGCTCGCGCAGCAGCCGCTCGGTCTCGCGTTTCTCCTTGCGCACGTCGATGAAGCCCGCCCAGTTGGCGATCTCGCGGCCGACGAACATGTTCCGCCACAGCGTCTGTTGATCGCCCAGGGCGCGCTCCTGGTAGACGGTCTCGATGCCGAGCTCGCGCGAGCGCTTCACCGAGTGGATGGTGATGCGCTCGCCCTTGTAGTAGATCTCGCCGCTGTTGGGCCGGTGCACGCCGGTGATGAGCTTGATGAGGGTGGACTTGCCGGCGCCGTTGTCGCCCACCAGCCCGACGATCTCGTTGCTGCCGAGATCGAAGTCGATGCCGCGCAGTACCTTGACGCGCCCGAAGGATTTGTGAACGCCTCTGAGCTTGAGGAGCTCAGAGGCGTTCGGCGTGGCCGATTCCGTCATGCGGTTCCCGTCCGGCTCTGCCGAGACCGGCCTAGCGGATGCCCTGGTCGACGAGCGCCGAGATGGCGTCGATGTTGTCCTTGGTGACGAGGGCGCCGCCGGTATCGATGTGCAGACCGGAGAAGCCGTACTCCTTGGTGAGGCAGATCTGCATGATCGGCAGGAAGCCCTGGAGCCACGGCTGCTGGTCGAGCACGACACTGATGTAGCCGTCCTTGATGCCGCTGACCGTGGCCGGCGTCATGTCGAATCCCGCCATGGTGATCTGGCCGGGCTTGATGCCCGCCGACTTCAGGTAGGTGGGGATGGTGGCGGTGAGGGCGCCGTGGTCCACGACGATCAGCTTCACGTCGGGGTGGCTGGCGATGTAGGCGCCGATGACGGGGATGCCCTGCGTGGCGTCACTGTTCACGGCATCGGAGATCTCGATGTAGTCGACCTGCATGCCCATGTTCTTGAGCGTGTCGACCGCACCCTTGGTGCGCTCGCCGCGGGTGCCCTGGCTCAGCAGGCCCCACACCATGACCCTGTCGCCCTTCTGCAGGTTCGCGATCTGAGCGCCTGCCTTGGCGACCATGGCGCCGGACGCGTAGAGCTCCTGGCCCACGTACCCGAAGCCGGCCGACTTGTACTCGGCCTCTGCCTTGGGCAACGTGGTGTTCTGCGAGGTCACGATGATGCCCGCCTTCTCGGCGTCCTGGATCAGCGGGTCGAGGGCGGCGTCACCGGGGTGGCCCATCACCGCGATGCCGTCCGGGTGACGCGCCACGGCGTTCTTGAACTGCGACACCATGGTGCTGGGGATCCAGTTCGACCACACGTAGTCGACGCTGGCTCCCGTGAGGTCCTGGGCAGCCTTCGCACCGCGGTAGACGGTGGAAGCGAAGGGGCCGCCCTCCGGGCCGCCGGGGAAGAAGGTGATGTTGACGCCCTTGCAGAACTGCTGCCCGACCGGCGCCTTGTTCTGGGCGCCTGCCATGGACAGGCCCGCAATGAGTAGGCCAACTGCGAGTGCGACGACGGTCTTTCTCATCGAACCAACCCCCTTACACGAGCGTCTCTTCATTTGGCGCCCCTGAACGGGCTCGCTGCCAGCGCGCAGCACGGGCAAGAACGCCAAGACTCTCTCCTGAAGGCGTATGTTAACGTTAAAATATCACCCGCGAGAATGGCCGTCAAGGTGGATCTGTCCCGCCCGACGGTGCCCGCCTGATACCTCCAGCACGCCCCGGCACGACTCGCGCGGGGCGCCGGCTCCGGCTGGCGGACGCACCCGTGCCACGCCGCCGGGCGGCTGCCCGGCCTCGCTGCGAGCGGCTAGCGCTCCTCGCTCCGCCATCCTGCCAGCCAGACCGCCAGCCCCGCGACCGCGAACGCCGCACCGGCCAGCGTCAGGCCCGTCCAGCCGAAGCGCGCGTACGCGACCGACGCCACGGCCGAGCCCAGGGCGCCACCGAGGAAGAAGGCCGTCATGTAGGCGGTGGTCAGCCGGCTGCGGGCCTCCGGCCGCAGGCGGTAGATGGTGCTCTGGTTGAGCACCTGGGTCCCCTGGGTGCCGAGGTCGAGCAGCGCCACGCCGGCAACCACCGCCGCCAGCGCCCGCGGCAACGCCCCCAGCAGCACGAAGGCGCCGAGGACCACCAGCAGGAAGCTGCCCGTCGCCGGCCAGGCCAGGCCCCGGTCGTAGAGGCGCCCCGCCATCGATGCCGTCAGCGCGCCCGCCACCCCCAACACGCCGAAGAGCCCGATGACGCCGTCGCCGAAGCCGAAAGGGGGGCCCGCCAGCAAGAACGGCAGCCCGGTCCAGAGCACGGTGAAGGCTCCGAAGACGGCCATGCCGAACAGCGCCCTGCGGCGCAGCAACGGCTCCTCCGCCACCAGCCGCCCCACCGACCGCAGCAGCTCCGGGTAGGAGAGGCGGGCGGTAGGGCTCACCCTCGGCAGCCGCCGCCACAGCGTCAGCGCCTGAGCCACCATCAAGCCCGCCGCGATCCAGTACACCGAGCGCCAGCCCAGCGCGTCGCTCAGGAACCCGGAGGCGACGCGCGCCAGCAACACGCCCAGCAGCAAGCCGCTCATGACCCTTCCCACCACGCGGCCGCGCTCGGCGTCGCTCGCGAGGTGTGCCGCGAGGGGAACCAGCACCTGCGTGACGACCGCCGTCAGGCCGATGGCGGCGCTGGCCGCCGCGAAGCTCGCGATTCCGGGCGCCAGCGCCGCACCGGCCAACGACAGCGCCGTCAGCAGCGACACGCCCGCGATAAGCCGGCGGCGATCGAGAAGGTCCCCCAGCGGCACGATCAGCACCAGACCGGCGGCGTACCCCAGTTGCGTCACGGTGATGATGAACCCGGCCCGTCCGTCCGGCAGCCCGAACGCCCGGCCGATGGTGTCGAGGAGGGGTTGGGCGTAGTACAGGTTGGCGACCGATACGCCGGTCGCCACCGCCATCAGCGCAATCAGCGGCGACCGGGCGCGCAGCCTGGGCTCGGCCGCCCCCTGTGTCCCCGAGGGCATGGCGGCAGTGTCGCATCCGTCGCGACCGGCGAGGGTAGCGCCGCCCGGCGGGGGCAGCGGGCCGGACGGCGTCCGCGGGGGCACACACCGGGCGGCCGCGATTGCGCACCATGGAGTGGTCGGGGAGGCACGCCAACCCAAGCGGAGCGGCGTTCACAGCCGTCACGATGCGGCGGTCCGCCGGAGGAGGGACGATGCACAGACGCGAGCTAGGCACGGAAGGTCTCGAGGTCGGCGCCCTGGGCCTGGGCTGCATGGGCATGAGCGAGTTCTACAGCGGCGGCACCGAGGCCGAGTCGATCGCCACCATCCACCGCGCCGTCGACCTGGGCATCACGCTCATCGACACCGCCGACATGTACGGCCCGTTCACGAACGAGAGGCTCGTGGGCAGGGCTCTCCAGGACCGACGCGACGCCGTGATCCTGGCCACCAAGTTCGGTAACGAGCGGCGCGAGGACGGCTCCTGGGTCGGCATCAACGGCCGCCCGGAGTACGTTCACAAGGCCTGCGACGCGTCCCTGAAGCGCCTGGGCGTGGACCACATCGACCTCTACTACCAGCACCGCGTCGACCCGGAGGTGGCCATCGAGGAGACGGTGGGCGCCATGGCGGAGCTGGTCGAGGCCGGCAAGGTGCGCTTCCTGGGGCTGTCGGAGGCGGCCCCGGCGACCATCCGCCGGGCCCACCAGGTACACCCCATCAGCGCGCTGCAGACCGAGTACTCGCTATGGTCGCGGGAGCCGGAAGAGGGCATCCTCGACACCGTGCGCGAGCTCGGCATCGGCTTCGTGGCCTACAGCCCGCTGGGTCGCGGCTTCCTCACCGGACGCATCGCCCGCTTCGAGGACCTGCCGGAAGACGACTACCGCCGCCACTCGCCGCGCTTCACGGGCGAGAACTTCCAGAAGAACCTGGAGCTGGTCGGCCGCGTGCGGGAGATCGCCGAGGGTCGCGGCGTCACGCCTGCGCAGCTCGCCCTGGCGTGGCTGTTGCACCGCGGGAGCGACATCGTGCCCATCCCCGGCACCAAGCACCGGGGGCGCCTGGAGGAGAACGTGGCGGCCGCCGAGCTCGAGCTCAGCGAGGAGGAGATCGACCGGCTGGACAGCGCGGTACCGCTCGGCGCGGCAGCGGGCGGGCGCTACGACGAGACGGGGATGACGCGGGTGAACCTGTAGCTGGGGCGCGTCCGGCGGCCGCCATCGCCCGGCCGCGCCTTGGAGGGGCCGCCGCCGGCCGACCGCGCCGCTCGCGGCGCTGCCCCAGGCTCGAGCCGTGAGCGTCTCCGCCGCGCCTCGCGATGCCGTGGTCGTCGGCTCCGGCCCCAACGGCCTGACCGCGGCCGTGACGCTGGCCCGTCGCGGCTGGCGGGTCCTGGTGCTGGAAGCGGCCGACGCCATCGGCGGTGGCACGCGCACCGCGGAGCTCACCCTGCCGGGCTTCCACCACGACGTCTGCTCGGCCGTCCACCCGCTGGGGGCCGGGTCGCCCGCGTTCACGGGGCTGGGGCTGGAGCGGCACGGCCTGCGCTGGATCCACCCGCCCACGCCGGCCGCCCATCCGCTGGACGGCGCCCGGGCGGCCACGCTCGAGCGCGACCTCGCGACCACCGCCGCCGGCCTGGGCGCGGACGCGCTCCTCGACGAGCATGCCTATGCCGCCCTCGTCGGCCCGCTGGCCCGGGCCTGGCCCGACCTGGCCCGCGACGTGCTGGGGCCGCCGCTGCGATGGCCGCGGCGGCCGCTGGCGCTGGCGCGCTTCGGGCTTCGGGCGCTGTCCCCGGCCAGCTTCCTCGCGCGCCGGCAGTTCCGCGGTGAGGCCGCCCGGGCGCTGTGGGCCGGGCTGGCGGCGCACGGCATGCTGCCGCTGGAGGCACCCCTCAGCAGCGGCGCGGCGGCCGTGCTCGCGGCCGCCGGCCACGCCGTGGGCTGGCCGCTGCCCGCGGGTGGCGCGCAGCGCATCGCCGAGGCGCTGGCCTCCGAGCTCCGCGCGGGCGGCGGCGAGCTGGTCGCCGGCGAGCGGGTGGACGATATCGCCGACCTGCCGCCAAGCCGCGCCGTGCTCCTCGACCTCACGCCACGGGAGGTGCTTCGTGTTGCCGGCGCGCACCTGCCCGAGGCCTACCGCCGGCACCTGAGGCGTTACCGTTACGGTCCCGGCGTGTTCAAGCTCGATTACGCCCTGGACGCGCCCATCCCGTGGCGGGCGGACGCCTGCGCGCGGGCCGGCACCGTCCACCTGGGCGGCACGCTGGAGGAGGTGGCGGCCGCGGAGCGGGCGGTGGCCGCGGGCCGCTTGCCCGAGGCGCCGTTCGTGCTGGTGGCGCAGCCCAGCCGCTTCGACGACTCGCGCGCGCCGGCGGGCAAGCACGTGGCCTGGGCGTACTGCCACGTCCCCAACGGCTCGGCCGGCGACCTGACCGCGCCTGTGGAGGCGCAGCTGGAACGCTTCGCCCCGGGGTTCACGGCGCGCGTCCTGGCTCGCGCCAGCATGACCGCCCCGGCCCTCGAGGCCTACAACGCCAACTACGTGGGCGGCGACATCGGCGGCGGCCTGCTCGACCTCCGCCAGCTGCTGGCGCGGCCGGCGCTGCGGCTCGACCCCTACGCCACGCCCCATCCCCGGCTGTTCCTGTGCTCCTCGGCCACGCCTCCGGGAGGCGGCGTGCACGGCATGGCCGGCTACCATGCGGCGCGCTCGGTCCTGCGCCGCCACGGGGGTCGCTGATGGCCGTCCCCCGCACGGTGCATCATGCGGTATCGGGCCGGGAGGCAACCTGCCCACCCCCAGGGCTTCCGCCTTCAGACCACCGGCCCCGGAGCGGGGAAGCGAGGCAACATGCGCGTACAGGCCCGGATCGAGAACCGACCGACGAGCCACACCGCCCTGGTGTTCTCCAACGGCGAGGAGAAGGAGATCACCATTCCTGCCAGCCCGGCCGGCGGCTCCACGGTGAACGGCGGCGAGCTGCTCCTCCTCGCGCTCGCGACCTGTTACTGTAACGATCTCTACCGCGAGGCCGAGCACCGCGGCATCGAGCTCACCCAGGTGGTGGTCACCGCCGACGGCGAGTTCGGCGGCCCCGGCGAGCCGGCGCGCGCGGTGTCGTACGGCGCCCGCGTGTGGGCGCGGGCCTCGACCGAGGCGATCGAGGCGCTCATGGCGCATACCGACGGCGTGGCCGAGATCCACAACACGCTGCGGCAGGGCGTGAGCGTCAGCCTCGCCGACGCGGTGGCGATCCCCGGCTGATCGCCGCGCCCTCGAGAGGAGACGCATGGAACTCCGCACCCTCGGCCGCACCGGCGTGCAGGTCTCGTCGCTGTGCTTCGGCACCATGTCCTTCGGCACCACGGCCGACGAGGCCGAGTCCGGCCGCATGTTCGCCCGCTGCCTCGATGCCGGCGTCAACTTCTTCGACACCGCCAACGTCTACGGGCGCGGCCGCTCCGAGAGCATCCTGGGCGAGCTGATGCAAGGGCACCGCGACGAGCTGGTGATCGCCAGCAAGGGCTTCGGTCGCATGAGCGACGACCCCAACGACCGCGGCCTGTCGCGCCGTAATCTCACGCACGCGGTCGAGGCGAGCCTGAGGCGTCTGCGCACCGAGCGGCTCGACGTCTACTACGTGCACCAGTTCGACCCACTGACGCCCATCGACGAGGCTGTGCGGACGCTGGACCACCTGGTGCAGCGCGGCCTGATCCTCTACCCCGCGGTGAGCAACTGGGCCGCGTGGCAGATCGAGAAGGCGCTGGGCGTCAGCGCGCGCGAGCAGCTGGCGCGCTTCGAGGTGGTGCAGCCGATGTACAGCCTGGCGAAGCGCCAGGTGGAGGTGGAGATCCTGCCGATGGCGCGGGCGGAGAGCCTGGCGGTGGTTCCCTACAGCCCGCTGGGCGGGGGCTTGTTGACCGGGAAGTACGGCACCGGTAGACGGCCCGACAGCGGGCGTCTGGTCGACAACGAGATGTACGCCGCGCGCTACGGAGGCGAGCGCTACCTGGAGGTCGCCGAGGCGGTCACGCGCTACGCCGCCGAGCGGGGCGTCCACCCCGCCACCCTTGCCGTGGCCTGGGTGCGCAGCCAGCCGGGCGTGACCGCGCCGATCATCGGGGCGCGCGACGTGGCGCAGCTCGAGCCGTCCTTGGCGGCCGCGGACTACGCCATGAGCGCGCAGACGCGCGCGGAGCTCAGCGCCTTGACGCCGCCGGTGCCGCCGGCGACCGATCGTAGCGAGGAGACCGTGGCGGGGTAGCGCCGGGTATGGCCGAGTGCGCCGTCACCCTGGTGCCCTACGATCCCTCCTGGCCCGCCCGCTTCGCAGAGGAGGCCGCGCACCTGCGATCGCTGTTGGCGGGCGAGGTCCTCGCCGTGCATCACGTCGGCAGCACCGCCGTGCCGGGCCTGCGCGCCAAGCCCACCATCGACGTCCTGCTGGAGGTTCGCAGCCTGGCCCGTCTCGATGCGCTACGGCCCACGGCCGAGCGCGCCGGTTACCGCTGGCTCGGCGAGAACGGCATCCCTGGCAGGCGCTATCTGGTCGCCGCCGGCGCGCCGGGCGCCGAGGACCGGGCGCACGTGCACGCCTTCGTGCAGGGGCACCGCGAGGCGGCTCGTCACGTCGGCTTCCGCGACTACCTGATCGCCCACCCGGACCGGGCCGACGCCTACGGCGAGCTGAAGGCCTCGCTCGCCGCCACGCACGGCGACGACCGCGCAGCCTACGTGCACGGCAAGGACGCCTTCATCCGGGAGACGGACGCGCGGGCGCGACGCGCCCCAGGTGGCGCGGGCGCGTGACCGAGCCGGTCTCGCCGCACGGGCGCCGGGCGCGCGGCGCGCGCCGGGATAGGCTGGGCCCGGCATGGCCCACTCCCTTCCTGCACCTCGATCCCGCCGCCTCCCGCATCTGTGCCTCGCGCCGGCACGAGTCTTCGGCACCCTGGCGGCCACCCTCGGCATGGCCGCCGCGGCCGTGGCGGCCGCCGCCGCGCCCGGCACGCTGCTGTGGCGTTACCCGACGCACGACTGGGTGCAGTCCTCGCCCGCGGTCGGGCCGAACGGCACCGTCTACGTCGGCTCCGACGACAACCAGCTCTACGCCTTCACGCCCGGCGGAGCGCTGAAGTGGACCTTCCGCACCGGCGACATCGTCTACTCGTCGCCCGCCGTCGCCAAGGACGGCACCATCTACGTGGGCTCGGGCGACGGCTACCTCTACGCGCTGAACCCCGACGGCAAGCTGCGCTGGAAGGTCCGCGCCGGCAGCGCGGTGAGCTCGTCGCCGGCCATCGGCGCGGACGGGACCGTCTACGTCGGCTCGGACGACAACCATCTGTACGCGGTGAGCCCGGACGGCAAGGTGCGGTGGCGCTTCGCCACCGGCGACATCGTCTACTCCTCGCCGGCGGTGGGGCCGGACGGGACGGTGTACGTCGGCTCCAACGACGCCACCGTCTACGCGGTACGGCCGGACGGCGGCCTCCGCTGGCGCTACCGCGTCGGCGGCGAGGTGCTGTCGTCCCCGGCCGTGGGCCCGGGCGGCACCATCTACGTCGGGTCCAGCGACGGCAAGCTCTACGCGCTCACCAGCGCCGGCGCGCTGGCGTGGAGCTACGACACCGGCGACCTGGTCTACTCCTCCCCCGCCGTCGGCGCCGGCGGCACCATCTACGTCGGGTCCGAGGATCACGACCTGCTGGCGCTGAACCCGGACGGCAGCCTCCGCTGGCGCTTCCACACCGACAACTACGTGACGTCGTCACCGGCGGTGGGCAGCGACGGCACCATCTACGTCGGCTCCAACGACTTCCACGTCTATGCGCTGCACCCCGACGGCACCCTGGCGTGGCGGTACAAGACCGACTACTTCGTCACCTCCTCACCGGTGATCGCCCCGAACGGAACCGTCTACATCGGCTCGTGGGACGAGAACCTCTACGCCCTGGCGAGCGCCTCGGGCGGCCCGGCCAGCTCCGCCTGGGGGGAGTTCCGGCACGATCCCCGGCACAGCGGCCGGGCGCACTGAGCGCCGCCGCGCCGCGCCGGCCGGCCCGCCCGCGCTCGCTGCGAGACGTGCGCGAGGCTCCCCCTGGCCGGGTGCGGGGTTTCGTACCCCCGCCGGCCGGCTGCGTCCCGTAGACTGAAGCTCCCTATGACGCCAGCGGCTCCCATGCGCAGCGTCGCGTGCCCGGCCGGGTGCCCGCGCCGGTCTCGCGGAACTCAGCGCTGCCCCCACGTCCGCCTGCCACGCGGAGGCGCCGCATGACCCGCGTCGCACCCCTTCTCGCCGCTCTCGCGCTGGCCCTCATCCTCACGGCCTGCACCACCGTCACGCCCCCCAAGATCGTCAGCTTCGGCGCCAGCCCCGCCAGCAGCGTGGCCGGCGGCAACGTCACGCTGTCGTGGAGCGTCACTGGAAGCGGCTCGATCAGCCTCTCGATCGACCACGGCGTGGGCGACGTGAGCGGACGAACCAGCGTCACGGTCGCGCCCTCCACCACCACCAGCTACTCCCTCAGCGCCAGCAACGCCGGGGGCACGACCAGCCGGAAGGTGACCGTCACCGTCACCCCGGCACCCCCCACCATCACGGCCTTCTCGGCCAGCCCGGCCAGCATCGCACCAGGCGGCAGCGCCACCCTGTCCTGGACCGTGAGCGGCAGCACGCCGCTCAGCCTGAGCATCGACCAGGGCGTGGGCGACGTCACCGGCCTGAGCAGCGTCGCCGTGACGCCGGCGGCCACCACCAGCTACACCCTCACGGCCAGCAACAGCGCCGGCAACGCTACCGCCACGGTCCAGGTGACCGTCAGCGGGCCCGACACCCAGGAACCGACGGTGACGATCCAGAACCCCGCCGCCGGCACCTCCGTGGGCGGCGGCGCCGTGATGGTGACGGGCACCGCCAGCGACAACGTGGGCGTCGTCAGCGTCGCCTACCGGGTCGGCAGCGGTAGCTTCCAGCCCTGCAGCGGCACCTCGGACTTCACCTGTAACGTGAGCGGGCTGAGCACGGGCGGCAACACCATCACCGTGCAGGCCGCCGACGCCGCCGCCAACACCGGCAGCGACACCGTGTCCGTCAGCTCGGCCCCCGGCAGCGAGGGCTTCGATATCGACCTGCACTTCGTGTCGTCGATCTCCAGCACCCAGCGGGCCGCCTTCGACGCGGCCGCCGCGCGCTGGGGGCAGATCATCACCGCGGGCCTGCCCGACACGCCCGTGTCGATCCCGCAGGGCGCGTGCGGCTACGTTCCCAACAGCAGCACCATCAGCCTGCCCACCGCCGCCATCAACGGCACCATCGACGACCTGCGGATCGACGTGTGGGTCGGCACCATCGACGGCTCGGGGGGAATCCTCGGCCAGGGCGGGCCGTGCTGGGTTCGCGGCGGTGACTCCCTAAGCGTCTACGGCGTGATGATGTTCGACGCCGCCGACCTCAGCTACCTCGAGCAGAACAACCTGCTGCAGCTCACCATCTTGCATGAGATGGGGCACGTGCTCGGCATCGGCACCCTGTGGAACTACAACCGCGCGCTCCTCACCGGTGCCGGGACCGACAACCCGCGCTTCGTCGGGGCGGGCGCCGACAGCGCCTGGCACACCCTCGGCGGCAGCGGCGACGTGCCGGTGGAGAACTGCATCGATGCCAGCGGCGGCACCATCTCGAACTGCGGCAGCGGCACGCGCGACTCCCACTGGCGCGAGGCGATCTTCGGCAACGAGCTGATGACCGGCTGGCTGAATCCCGGCAGCGATCCGTTGAGCGCCATGACGATCGCGTCGCTCGGCGACCTCGGCTACACCGTCGACCTCGGCCAGGCCGATCCCTACACCCTCCCCAGCCCGGTCGAGGCGCAGTCTGCAGCGACCGTCCGTGCCGGCACCTTCCTGCTCACCTCGCCCGCGGGCGAGGCGCCGTAGCCGCTCGGGAGCGGGCCAGTGCGGCCCGCGCCCGAGCGACCGGATCCTAATCGTCGCCGCCGAAGCCCCTGCCGCCGCGTGCGGGCAGCGTCTGCAGGTAGGCCAGCAGGTCGCTGACCTGCTTGTTGCTGGGGGCCGTGCTGTTCCCCAGGTAGCCGTTGGCGCCCAGCGTCCCGAGGTTGTTCGAGGTCGACAGGCCTGACTTGAGGTAGCCGGGCATGCGCTCGCTGCCGTAGAGGATCAGGCTCTTGAAGCGCGAGAAGCCGCGCCGGGCGGCCTCGCTGCCGACGCCGCGGTACTTGCCTCCCTGCCCCTTGGCGCCGTGGCAGGTCTGGCAGTTGGCGGCGTAGAGCGCGGCGCCGGTGGCGACGCTGGGGCTCGTGGACGCCTGGCTGTTCGCGCTGCCGCCGCCCGAGCGACCGAGCAGGCCCGCCTGCCCCAGCGCCAGGCCGGCCACCAGCACCGCCACCGCCAGTCCGCCCACGAGCGTGGTCGCGCGCCGCATCAGGCGCGCCTGCCGGGGCCCCGGCTCGCGGGCAGGAAGCGGCCGTCATCGGCCGAGACGTGTCTCCGGTGTGCGTCACTCATGCGTTGCCTCCGAGGGCCACGCTAGCCAGCTTCGGTTAAGCCGGCGCAAACGCCGCCGCGCCCGCCCGCGGCCCGCGTCGGGTCGTCGCCGTGCCCGGCCAGGTCATCGAGCCGGTCAGCCTCGCGTGCGTCGCTACTCGAAGATCCCGAACGGGGGCTCGCCGTACGCCAGCTTGCCCCAGCCGCCGAGCCGCACGCCCGGCTGCTCCCGCGTGGCCGCCTCGATGATCGCCCTGGCCACCTCCCGGCCGTTGCCCACCATGGAGGTGTACACGAACACCGGCACCAGCGAGCCGCGAACGAACAGGAAGACGTTGAACGCCCCGAGCCGGGTGCGGCCGACCCACACCGTCGTCACCCGCGACCAGGGAACGAACCGCCTACCCCACAGGTCGCGCTTGTGCAACCCCCGGAGGTCGACGCTGTAGCTCGCGGAGAGCCCTGCCAGTCCCGACCAGGTCGCCGCCGCTGCCAGTAGCAGACCTACCGGCAGCAGCAGCCGGAAGCCGCCGGCCGACCAGTAGGCCAGCACGCCCGCCACTGCTGCGACCGCCACGAGCACCATCACGACGGCGTTGGTGCGGCCGCGCGTACCGGGCGTCGAGCGCACCACGCGCGTGCTGGCAGCCCGATCGAGCGCTCGCATGGCTCCTCCAGCTCCGAGTCGGCGCCTTGCGCCGGCTCGGACCCAGCCTGGACCCCGCGAGGCGGCGCCGCAGTGAGGTTTCTCTCCGGCGCGCCGCCACCCGGAGGGCGCCGGGCGAGAGCCTTCCCGGCCTCGGGCGGCGCCCGGCTTCCACGCCCAGGCAGCGGACCTCAGCCGTCGTCGGCGGGGAGCGGATCGCCGGCGGCGTCGAGCATCCCCTCGACGACCTCCAGCTCCCGCGGCGACAGCTCCCAGCTACCGGCCGCGGCGTTGCGCCGCACCTGCTCGGGCGAGGTGGCCCCTGCGATCACGCTGGCCACCGGCCGGTGCGCCAGCAGGTAGGCGAAGGCCAGATCGATCAGCTCGTGGTCGCGCTCGCGCGCGAAGCGCGCGAGCTCCTCCACCAGCTCCAGGACCTCGCCGGTGAGCATCGCCTGCCAGCGCTCGCTGCCGGCCACGCGCGTGCCCTGCGGCAGCGGCCGCCCCTTGCGAACCTTGCCGGTGAGGATGCCGCTGAGGAGCGGGAAGTAGGGCAGGAAGGCCATCCCGAGACGCTCGCAGGCCGCCAGCACGCCGCCCTCGGGGGTGCGCCGCAGCATGCTGTACTCGTTCTGCACGCTCACGAAGCGGGCGCCGGCGGCCGTCGCCGCATCCTCGGCCTGCTGCAGCTGCGCCACCGTGACGTTGGAGCATCCCACCTCCAGCACCTGGCCGGCGGCGACCGCCTCCGCCAGGGCCCCGAGGGTATCGGCGATGGGCACCTCGGGGTCGGGCATGTGGAGCTGGTAGAGATCGACGTGATCGGTCTGAAGACGCGTCAAGCTGCCCTCGAGCGCGCGCCGAACGTCGTCCGGGCGCGCGCCCGCGGGCGCCTCGCGGTTGGCCGGGTGGCCGAACTTGGTGGCGATGACCACGCTGTCGCGGCGCCCTCGAAGCGCCTCACCCATGAAACGCTCGCTGTCGGTGCCGCCGTAGAGATCGGCGGTGTCGAGGAACGTCACGCCGGCGTCGATGGCCGCGTCCAGCACCTTTCTGGTCCCGGTGCGGTCGAGTCGGCGGCCGAAGTTGTTGCAACCCAGGCCGACGATCGAAGCGTTCAGGGAGCCGATGGGGCGGGTCTGCATGGGACTCTCCTCACTGGGGCAAGCGGGCGGCGGCAGGGTATGCCGGCCCCTCCATGGGGATGCTACGTAGGATGCCGCCGACGGGATGTCGCCCGACCTCGGCGGGCGAGCTCGTGCCGGGCAGGGCGCCGGGTGCTCTAATGCCAGATGTCGTGAGCGTGCCCGTGAGCGTGCCGCTGATCGTTGCCGCCTTCGTGGGGGGCATCGCCCTGGTGGTGGCCGCCACCGACCGACTGGTGGACGCCCTCCTGGGCCTGGCGGGCGCGCTGGGGCTGACGGCCTTCACCGTGAGCGCGGTGGTCTCCGGCATGGAGGCCGAGAACGTCGCTGTCGGCCTGGCCGCCGCGGCCCGCGGCAACGCCGCGGTGGCTCTCGGGACCGCCTACGGGGGCGCCATGGTGATGCTCTGCTGGGCCCTCGGGCTGGGTGCGGTGATCGCGCCGCTGCGCGTGCGCCTGCCCCGAACGGCGGTGCTTCTGCTCCCCCTGAGCGCGCTGGCAGCGGGGCTGCCGGCGTGGTTCGCCGTCACGCCGCGCTGGACGGGCGCCGGGCTGC
>Ga0315535_1000519_pt1 | contig 27286 bp, 32 predicted proteins | sample SalMarSW160220MG_2_FD_203092 | JGI IMG/M metagenome (GOLD analysis project Ga0315535, IMG submission 203092) | Salt marsh sediment microbial communities from the Plum Island Ecosystem LTER, Massachusetts, United States - Salt Marsh Sediment SW1602-20 ... | reverse complement strand
CCGAGGACGGAGGGGGCGGTTCCCACCAACCGGGATCTACCTACAGGAAGGTTGGGCTTCCAGCCAGGCGAGTGCGGCATCGAGAACGCGGTCGCCACTGTCGGTCGGCAGGACGGCAACCAGCTGGTCCGGGACGATGGGACCGTCGTAGAGGCTACCGAGACGATCCTGCGCCTCACCGCCGGTGATCACGATCGTCGATCCGTCGGCGAGCAGGACCGGAGCATTGCCCGTGGGTACGCCGTAGCTGCTCGTGGAGCCGAACGTTCGGGTGCCGGGTCGCCCCAGAAACGCCACCAGGACACCCTCACTGGCGCTGGCGGTGCCGTAGGAGATGAGCACCGCCACAGGGGCATCAGAGTCATGCACGACGTAGGGATCTGTAACCACCGACGCCTCCTTGGTCGCCTCGACCAGGGCGGAAGGGGAACCGGCCGGAGTCTCAATACCGACGAACGGCGCACCGTTGACATACAACAGGCCGTCCTCATAGCTGAACTCCCCGTGTGCAGCAGGCCCAACGTACGAGAGGAACGTCCCAGATCCGAGCAGGGGTGCAACGGCCAACAAGAACGGCTCGATGGTCTCCCCACCGGTGGTTCGCAGGTCGACCACCCATCCACACACCGGGTCCGTCTCGTCGGCTGCACGCAACAAGCTTTGGACCTGGGTCGCGTAGGTGGTCCACTGATCCGACAGGACGCCAGGCAGGGGAGTGAGCACCACCTCCCCGATCGCAGCTCCCGTATCCAACTCGATGCGGCCGCCATACGGCGGGTCAGTGTGCACCACTGTCCCGAGCGAAGCCTCCTGGTACGGCCGAAGGAACGTGTGGTTGGCACCCGTTGCTCGCAGGGCCTCGCGGATCGCCGTATAGGCGCCGACCTGGGATGGATTCGCTTCCACCAGGCCCATGGCGTCAGAACGTATCGGACCCCAATCGACCTCGTCCGTCTTGTAGTAGTACTCCTCGGCCAAGTCGATCGCGTCGGCCACATACGCCACCCAGTCGATCCCAGACGTCGTCGAGGTGACCGCTGTGGTGCTGGTTGTCGCGGCCGACCCGGTCGTCGTAGGCGCCCTTGTGGACGAGGCTGGGTGGTTCACGCATGCGGCGAGTATGCACACCAGCCAGCAGCACAGAAGAACTACACCACGCCTGGTCGACACTTCGGACCGAAGGCTACTCACTGGAGAATCGACCTGGTGACTTATGCCAGCCGAAAGCGGTACGCGGTACGAAGGTACCAGGTACGGGCGCAGCCTTCGGGCTGCGCTCTACACCACATCCCGGCCGAGGTCGGAGAACAGCGTGAACTCGGGAAGGAACGTCATCTGCACCATGCCGGTCGATCCGCTTCGATGCTTCGCCACAATCACTTCCGCCAGCCCTTTCGCGTCCTGAGCCTCCGGGTGGTAGTACTCGTGGCGGTAGATGAACATGACGATGTCGGCATCCTGTTCGATAGCCCCCGATTCCCGCAAGTCGCCCAGGCGAGGGCGCTTGTCCTCTCGTGATTCCAGACTGCGGTTCAGCTGCGAAACGGCGAGGATCGGCACGTCGAGTTCTCGCGCGAGGTTCTTCAACGATCGTGATATCTCTGCGATCTCCTGTTGACGATTCTCTCTCGCCAAACCCTGCATGAGTTGGAGGTAGTCGATGATGATCAGCTGGAGGCCGTGAGCTCGTCGCAGACGTCGGCTCTTCGCACGAATGTCGGTGACGGTGAGCTGCGGCGAGTCGTCGATGTACACCGGAATCTGATACATCTTGGACGCAGCATGAACGACCTTCTGCCACAGCTGCGGCCCGAGCTGCCCCGTGCGGAGCTTCATCGAGTCGACTCTGCCGGTGGAGCACAGCAGACGCTGCACGATCTCCTCTCTGCTCATCTCGAGTGAGAAGATCGCCACGGTGCCACCGGTCATGGCCACGTTCGTCGCGATGTTGGACACGAGCGTGCTCTTTCCCATTGACGGACGAGATGCCACGACGACGAGGTTGGCCGCCTGAAGGCCACCGAGCTTCTTGTCGAGGTCTCTGAAGCCGGTCGCCAACCCCGTCAGCTCCGACCCGCGGGCTTCCATCTCTTCGATGGTCTCGAGCGCGCCGTGCAGAAGCGGGCTCATCGGCACGAGACCATCACCGACACGACGCTCTGCAACACGGAGAACTGTCTGCTCGGCCTGATCCAGGACCACCGAGATCTCCTCGTCCGTCATGATGGCGAGGTCTCCGAGCACCCCACCCGCATGGATGAGTCTTCGGCGGAGGCCGTGTTCCTCAACGATTCCCGCGTAGTACTCGATGTTCGACGCCGTCGGGACGGCGTCCATCACATCGGAGAGGTAGCCGGCGCCTCCGATCCGATCGAGTTCACCTTTTCGATGCAATGCATCGGAAACCGTCAGAGCGTCGATCGGCTGGTTTGCGTTGTACAGATCGACGATCGCTTCGAAGATCGCCTGGTGCGCTGGCACGTAGAAGTCGTCAGGCTCCAGCTTGTCCATGACGAGGTTTGCGGCCTCGGCGGACAGCATGATCGCTCCCAGCACCGACTCCTCCGCCTCCCGGTTGTGAGGGGCGACCCGCATTCTGCGGACTGATCCGCTTGGTGCGGGCGAGGTGAGACGATCGGTCATGCTATGCGGGGATCACATCCAGAGAAAGCGGGAACTCCACATCGGCGTGAAGCTTCACGCGAATCTCGTACAGGCCGATGCTCTTGATCGGCTCGGTCAGGTGAATCTGGCCCTTGTCCAACTCGACGCCTGTGAACTTCTGGACACCTTCGACGATATCGGTCTGGGTCACGGAGCCGAACAGCCGGCCTTCGTCACCGGCGCGTGCTGCGACCACCACTCGCGTGCCCACGAGCGTCTTGGCAACCGATTCGGCCTCCTCGAACGCACGACGATCCGCCTCCCTACGGGTCCGCTGCAACGCCTCGGCGCTCTTGAGCGCGCCAGCACTCGCTTTGACGGCGAGGTGCTTCGGAAGCAGGTAGTTGCGGCCGTAGCCTTCGGAGACCTCGACGACATCTCCTTTCACGCCCAGCTGGGGCACATCGGAAATGAGTATGAGCTTCATCGCTTGATGTAGGGCAGGATGGCCATCTCACGGGCGTTGCGGATCGCCCGAGCAACCTTGCGCTGATGCTGCGCGCAGTTCCCCGTCACCCGCCGAGCCCTGATCTTGGCGCGGTCGGACATGTAGTTGCGGAGCAGCGCCACATCCTTGTAGTCGATGTAGTCAATCTTCTCCTTGCAGAAGTAGCAGGGCTTCGGCTTGCGCTGTCGCAGGTTCGCCTGCTGCGTCCTCCGGCGCGAGCCTTTCGGTTTCTGTGCCATGTGTGTCCTCTCTAGAAAGGCGCCTCGTCGGGGCCGTAGCTCTCCCGAGCGACCGGCGCGGCCGGCGCCGGCTTCGAGCTGCCCCAGTCTCCGCCGTCCCGTGCGGTCTTGGTGACCGATGCAGTCGCCCAGCGGAGGGATGGACCGATCTCGTCGATACGAAGCTCGACGACTGAGCGTTTGTCACCCTCCTGGGTCTCCCACTGCCGCTGCTCGAGGCTGCCGGCAACGATGACCCGCGTGCCCTTCTGCAATGATTCGGCGGCGTTCTCGGCAGCTTCACGCCACAGCGTGCCGCCGAAGAAGCTCGTCTGCTCCTGCCACTCGCCGCTCTGGTCACGCCATCTCCTGTTGACCGCGACCCGAATCTTGGCCATCGCGACGCCGGATGGGGTGAAGCGAAGCTCGGGGTCCTCGACGAGGTTGCCGATGAGGGTCACGTTGTTGGTCGCCATTAGAATCTCTCTCCTTGCCGCTCGTCCCCCCTGCATCGTGACGCGCGGGTGGGACAGAAAACGGCGATCACTCGTCCGGTCGGATGATCTTGTGGCGCACCACCAGGTCCGCCAGCGACAGAACTCGATCGAGATCGTCGACCACGTCAGGCTCGGCCTTGAAGTTCAGCACCGAGTAGTAGCCCTCGTGGAGATGCTTGATCTCGTAGGCAAAGCGCCGCTTGCCCCACAGGTCCCGTTTCTCGACCGTCCCGCCTCGGCTCCGAAGGAACTCCTCCGTTTGCTCGACGAGTTTCTGGTAGTCGGTCTCGGCCAGTTCTGGCCGATGAATGGTCATCAACTCATAGCTTCGCATTTCACCTCCTTTGGACATCCGCTTCTCGCGGAAGGCCCCGCCGTTCGACGGAGCAGGGTTCGGCGATACGCCGTGGGAAGCGGTTGGAGTGTAACCGCCGCGGCGGGGTCTCGGAAAGCGAGAGCCCGACCTGGTTTTCCCGATCTGGTCACGGAACCAGGACTGCGCCGGCCGGAAGTGCCGACAAGAGGCCGCCCCTCGGTGCTTCCACCGCCCACCGGTACGGGTCGGATGGTCCGTAAGTGGGGCACGGATCTGACGCACAGATCGGCATGGTGAGTACGTCGATGAGCGTGCCATCACTCCTGAAGAATGCGATGTCCAGGGGCAGCAGCGTGTCCTTCATCCAGAAGCGGGTGGTCGTGATGTCGGAGAACTCGAACAGCATCCCGTCGACCCCGTCGATGGACGTGACGCCACCGAGGCCCTTCGCCTGCTGGGCGGAGGTCGACGCGACCGCCACGGACAATGCCTGACCGTCGATGTCGATCTGTCGAACGGGGAACCCTTGCCAGTCGGTCGCCGACGGCGCGCAGCCAACGGCGATCAGCACCGCTATGAGAAGTGCCTTCATCCTCCGAGAAGCTCGGCTGCTGCGTCGCCGCTCATGTGGTAGCTCTCCTCTTCACTCGGGAACGCACCTCTGCGTACATCATCTACGTAGTGCCGCATCGCCTCGACCGCTCCTCCGTAGAGGTCTGCGTACTGGCGGACGAACTTGGCGACGTGACCCGTGGTGAGACCGAGGATGTCGTGAAAGACGAGTACCTGTCCATCCGTGTCGATCCCTGCACCGATGCCGATCGTCGGCACCGGCACCTCTTTCGTAACGGTCCTCGCGAGCAGATCTGGAATGCCCTCGAGAACGATGGAGAACACGCCTGCCTCTGCGAGGGCGATGGCGTCCGCTATCAGGTCCTTGGCTGCCGGACCGAGCTTGCCTTGTACCTTGTAGCCCCCCATCGCATGAACCGACTGCGGGGTGAGTCCGAGGTGCCCCATCACGGGTATCTCCGCGTCGATGATCGCGCCTATGACCGGGATTCGCTTGCGGCCACCTTCGAGCTTGACCGCCTCCGCTCCTCCGTCGCGGACCAGCCGACCGGCGTTGATCACGGCGGCCTCTCTCGATACGTGGTAGCTCATCCAGGGCATGTCCCCTACCAGCAAGGCATCGGGTTTGGCTCTGCTGACCGCGGCGGTGTGATGGACCATGATGTCGATATCGACCCGTAGCGTGTCGTCGAACCCGAGGACGGTGTTCGCGACGGAATCTCCAACGAGGATGATGTCGACGCCGGCGGCATCGGCGATCCGGGCGCCAGGCGTGTCGTAGGCGGTGACCATCGCGAGGCGCTCGCCGCCCTTTCTCTCACGAACGATGGGAACGGTGATCTTTCCGGCCATGAGTTACTCCTCTCTCTCCCCACCGCGAAGGGTTGGGGGACGCTCGGTGGCCACACACAGACTACCGCCGGGTCGCGAGGCGGTAGGGTTGCGCTGGGGAGAAGGATGTTCGAGTCGGCGCTCATCGTTGAGGTTCCCGAGGTCGATGCTGTCGTCGGGCGATGGCGATCGATGCTCGATCCGGTGTCCGGAGTCGGCATCCCTTCGCACGTCACCGTGTTGTACCCCTTTCTCGAACGGATCTCTGACAAGGCTCTCGAAGGAATCAGGGAGATCGCGGCGTCGGTTCATGCATTCCCCTTCACCTTCGCGTCGGTGGCCCGCTGGCCAAACGTCGTATACCTGCCACCCACTCCACCAGAACCGTTCCTAGAACTCACCGAACGCTGTGTGAAGCGATGGCCGCATCTCCGACCGTATGAGGGCGACTTCGAGGAGGTCGTTCCCCATCTGACCGTTGCCCACAAGAAGGACGGTCCACTCGATGATCAGCTCGCTGCCACCATCATCGACGACGTCGCGACACACCTGCCGATCGATTCGATGGCAACGACTGTCTCGGTGTGGGTCACCGACGGCGGGGCGTGGACCGCTCACACGACCTTCCCGTTGGGAATCGGCTCGTAGGGCACTTCAGGGACCGCAGTTCAGGTCGGGCCTCACATGCAGTAGCGCTCTCCGCGCCATCAGTCACCCTGGATCACCCCGGTGAAGGGCCGGCTGATCGAAGACGAGGTCTTCCCGAGGGCTCCGCCTACGCTCCGGTCAGCGCTGTCACCACCCTGGCGTACATACCCTGCTTGATCGCCGCCAGCGTCGGCGCGTCCTTGTCGGCGAGTGACGCCGCCAGCTCGATCGCAGTAGGAAGCACCTGATCCTCAGCCATCGCCTGGTCGACGATCCCAGCGTCGGCGGCGTCAGTTCCCCCGAACCGGTGGGCCGTTGTCATGACCCTGTGGGCGGTCTGAGGCGTCAAACGCGCCTGGATCAATGACGCCATGCCATCCGTGAACGGAATCCTGATGTCCACCTCTGGCATCGAAAAGAAGCCTCGATCGGAGCGCATCACCCTGAAGTCGTGGGAGAGCGCCCACATCGCCCCGGCAGCGAAGCAGTGGCCGTTGATCGCCGCGACCGTAGGCCTCGGGAACGTCAGTGTCCGGGCGAAGAGTCGCTGGGCAGCCATGGCGAGCTCGACGAAACTCATGTCGGCCTCGACACTCATCGCCCAGTCGAGGTCGAGTCCGTTCGAGTAGAACTTGCCTGCTCCGGTCGTCACGAGCGCCGATGGGAACCTGGCAGCAGCTACCTCGTCCAGCAGCTCGCCGATCCTCTCGAGAGAACCGCTGTTGAATCGGTTGTCGCCGGAGTCCATCGTCAGAACGAACACCGCGCCGTCGCGGGTCAGGTCAAACCCCATCTCTCCTCCCCATCATCGTTGGCACGGGATCTCCGCCCTGGGCCATCGCTCCGTCAGCCCACCATCGTGGACGATGTATAGGTAGTTCTCGACGTCGGCGTCTCCCTGCCAGATCTCCTCATCCTGGTGACGTACCCCGGTCGGATCGATCCCTCCAGGCGGGGAATCCAACTCCGCATAGGTCAATGCGGTCCCGTCATCTGCGGTCAGCGTACCAAGCTGCCCTTCGGGATCGTACGCGTACTGCCTGCCGAGGAATCTGATGAACACAACCTTGTCCGTATTGCACTCTTTGAACCCCCGGAACTCGACGATGATGTTGTTCGAGACGAGGTTGCCGGCCGGCGTATACCAAGGGCCGTACTCATTCGTGGAGCAGCCCGCGAGAACCAGCACAAGCGCCACGAGCAGGAGGCGACGGCTCAGAACCACGCTCCACGAGGTACCAAGAGCACCACGATCGCCAGCGATCCAAACAGTGCGGCGGTCGGAGCGAACGCCGCTGCCGGCCGCTTCTTCAGCCTGGCAGCAGCGACATGGGCGACCACGGCCGCGGCGATCATTCCCAGAGGATGCAGGTAGGCCAGGAAGAAGCCCAGGTTCCACCCCTTGTTCGTCACCCACACGAGGACGCCGAGCAGCACCTGAAGGTCGAACAGACCCACGGCGACCGCAACGACCCGGGAATACCCCATCGACCAGGCTTCCTTGCGTGCCCAGAGGGTGGCACCGGCTACGACCGTCGCGAGCAGGCCGGCGATCACGAACCAGCGGACAATGGAATGTGCGGTGACCAGCGCCTCAGCCATGGAGGACCTCCTCACATCATTGTGTGCGGGTTTGTGGATCAGGTCAAACCCGTGTGGACGCAATCGGCCGCCCGTGGCAGAATGTATCGAATCGATATAACGACGTCTCATGTTGGATCTCGCCATCCTCGGACTCCTGAAGGAGCAGCCTCGCCACGGCTATGACTTGCGGCACAGACTCAGTGAACTGGGTTTGCGCTCGGTCTCGTTCGGGTCGCTCTACCCGGCATTGAGAAGACTCGATCGCAATCACTTCATCGAGACGGTCGACGGCGCGCGCCGCAAGAAGGTGTACCGAATCACCACCACCGGCGAGGCGAGGTTCAAGGAACTCATCGAGCCCCGGACGACCGAAGATGAGGACGACCGATCGTTCAATCTTCGTGTCGCGTTCTTCAAGTACCTGGACCCCGAGCTTCGGCTTCGGCTCCTCGAGCGACGCAAGATGATCCTGTCGGATCGGGCCGACCAGGATCTGGCCCGTCTCCGCAGGACCAGGGAACGTATTGACCGATACACGCTCTCGCTCATCGAGCGAGAAGCGAATCACACCGCGGCGGACATCGACTGGATCGACGAGCTGATCGCCACCGAGCAGGCCGCACTCCGTAGGCGCAAACCCACAATCGGACGACTGAAAAGGACGATCACATGAGCACCATACGTGTGGCTATCGCCGGGCTCGGCAATTGCGCGAACTCCCTGATCCAGGGCGTCGAGTACTACCGGAACGCCGACCCCTCCCAGTCGGTGCCAGGGCTGATGCACGTGCAGATGGACGGCTACCACGTTCGCGACCTGGAGTTCGTTGCAGCATTCGATGTCGACGCAACCAAGGTCGGCGTGGACATCTCGAAGGCGATGTGGAGCGGCCAGAACGACACCTACCGATTCGCCGATGTCGGCGCCACGGGAGTCGAGGTGCTCCGCGGGCCCACACTCGACGGGCTGGGCATCTACTACCACAAGACGATCGAGGAGTCGCCCGCCGAACCGATCGACGTCGCGGCGGCACTCCGAGACTCTGAAGCAGACGTGCTCGTCAACTACCTTCCCGTTGGTTCCGAGCAGGCGGCCAGAGCCTATGCAGAAGCGGCTCTGGATGCCGGAGTTGCGCTCGTCAACTGCATTCCCGTGTTCATCGCATCCGACCGGACGTGGGCGCGGCGCTTCCGGGACGCGGGTCTACCCATCCTGGGTGACGACATCAAATCCCAGGTGGGTTCGACGATCGTTCACCGCCAACTCGCTCGCCTCTTCGAGGATCGCGGCCTCACGCTCGATCGCACCTACCAGCTGAATGTCGGCGGCAACATGGACTTCATGAACATGCTCGAGCGAGAGCGGCTCGAGTCCAAGAAGCTCTCCAAGACCAGGGCGGTCACGTCGCAGGTCGACCACGGGCTCTCGGACCGCAACGTTCACATCGGACCTTCCGACCATGTGCCGTGGCTCACCGACCGAAAGTGGGCATATATCCGTCTCGAGGGCACCGGCTTCGGCGATGTGCCCTTGAACGTCGAACTCAAGATGGAGGTCTGGGATTCACCGAACTCGGCCGGGGTCGTCATCGATGCGATCCGAGCGGCGAAGCTCGCCAAGGATCGCGGCATCTCGGGACCACTCCTCGGTCCTTCGGCCTACTTCATGAAGAGTCCGCCGGTCCAGTACAGAGACGAGCAGGCCAGGGGTTTCGTCGAGGAGTTCATTGCCGACGGCGCAACCGAGCGCCTGCGCATCGACGGCTACCTGTAGAGGCTCACTTCGTGAGCTGGGTTTTCGGTCATCGGTACCCGGGAATGGGCTCACTCCCCGGTGTGGCAGTACGTCCGGCCGCCATTTCGACTGAGGACTGAAGACGTGTGAGCGAAGGGAGCTCCTACAGATGCTCCCGGATCCATGCGATGTCCGCGGCCTGAGCTTCCGCCCCTTCGGGTGTCTCTACGACGACTGGCGCCCCGGCACCACGAATCACGTGGATCAGCAACTCGGCGGGAATCCGACCGTTCCCGAGATTGGCGTGGCGATCTCTTCGGCTCCCGAAGCCGTCCTTCGAATCGTTGGCATGTACGAGATCGATACGACCCGTCGCAGACACCACACGCGAGACGAGGTCCTCGAGATCCTCGCCTGCGGCCCACGCATGGCACGTATCGAGGCAGAACCCGACTCCGAGATCCCCGATCGTCTGCCACAGCTTCGCCAGGTCGTCGACCGACCTCGCAATTGCGCTCTCGCCACCCGCCGTGTTTTCGACGAGGATCGGAACCGGGGACTCGATGAGTTTCAGTGCTCTTTCCCAACGCATCAGCCCCTCGGCGACCGTTGCCTCGCCGGTCGCATGGCCACCATGCACGATCACACCCGCGGCGCCTACCCACTCGGCGGCGCGAACGGTCACTTCGAGGAGTCTCCTGCTGGACTCTCGAACCCTGGGACTCGCCGACACCAGGTTGATCAGGTAGGGCGAGTGCACATACACCGGAACCTCCGCAGCCCTCAACACTCCGGCGTCGGCACGTGGCAGTGGCGGACCCCATCGGTGGGGACTCGACAGGAAGATCTGTATGACATCGGCGTCTCGCCGCAATGCCTCATCGAGGGGACGGCTGCTCGGGACGTGCGCGCCGATCCTCACTCCCACGGCATGGTCTCGTCCTGCACCGTCGCAGCCTCCCGAAGTGCAAGGAGATCGGTTGCGACCTCCTCCACGGGGCGTGACCAGTTGATGGCCTCGATCATCAATGTGTGAGAACCGACCCAACGCGCCGACCACGGGTCGGACGGGAGGCGAGCAGGATCCTCGAACTGGACGAGGAGTGCTCGAAGCTGCTGACCGTCGTCGTCGACGACTTCCGGGGAGATGTCACCGACTTCCGACCAAGGGACGAGCGTCGCTTTGGTCAGCGGGCCACCGACGGCCAGCCGCAATCCTTCCTCGCCTGCCGAGACGAGCTTCCTGGGTGCGACGAGATCGCGTAGGCCCCACACGATCAACACCAGACCACCCACCACGGCGAGAAGTGCAAAGATGCGGTCCCTCGGCTCGAACGCAGGAACCTGCTCGGTTCCATAGATGAGTTCGCCGAACACCGACACGAACTTGCCTGATGAGAGCACGTCGAGTCCTATGAGGGCGAACACGATGCCGACCAAGGACAGCAGCCACACCCGAAGGGCAGAGCGAATGACTTCCACTCGTTTCATTCGTCGACTCCCAAATCGCCAGGTTGCACCAGTGCGACGTACGGTACTCCCCGCCGCGCCATGCGCGCGCCGGCGCGGGTACCGCTGCGATCGACCAGCGTGATCGCCTGCACCACCTGGAGACCGTGCTCAACGGCCACATCGACGGCCTCGACCAGCGCACCGCCCGTGGTCGTGGTGTCCTCGAGGATGGCGACTCTGTCTCCTCGATCGACTGCTCCGACCAGACGGCCCCCGACTCCGTGGGCTTTGGTCTGCTTGCGGATCGAGAACGCCGCGAGCGCCCTACCAAGACCGGTTCCGATGACGGCCGTCGACACGGCGATCGGATCGGCACCCATCGTCATTCCACCGACGGCGACGACGCTCTCGTCGAGCACGGCGAGAACGGCATGAGCGACGATCACTGCGCCCTCTCCGTCGAACGTCGTTCTCCGAGCGTCCAGATACCAGGAGCTCACGACGCCCGACCGAAGCGTGAACGGACCGTCGGTACGAAGCGACGCTCGCCTCAGAAACTCGTGCAAATCGCTCAAGGTTTCATCCCTCTCGACCGATACAGGGTCTGTTAGCCAACCTCCCAAGTTAGCCCGACCATAGCGACCGTCTCTCCCCGAGAGACGGTCGTGCCGGTGTGGAAGGTGTAGCCTCTACCCAATGGCCGACCTCCCGAACCCCGGCGACTTCTTCACCAACTGGAGCACCTCTCCACTCCCCTTCCGTGAGAAGCTACGCGTCGCGATGCGCAACACGCTCATCAAGGTCCGCACGGGTTCTCCATGCTGCGGTCATCCCGGCGAACCCGGTTGTTGAATGGGTGCCGATGAGCCCGGTTCGGGCTCACACCACCATCATGGTGACCACGACCACTGAGCCGGTTACCTCCCGAATCGCCGCTCTCGCCTCGAGAAGTCACGCAGCGCACGAAGGAAGTCCACTCTGCGGAACGCCGGCCAGTAGACATCCACGAACGCATATTCGGCGTACGCCGACTGCCACAGAAGGAACCCCGACAGGCGTGACTCCCCGCTCGTCCGGATGACGAGATCCGGATCGGGGAGATCGGCCGTGTACAGGTGGGTCGCGATCCCATCGGCGTCGATCTGATCCGCGATCCGGTCCGCAGGAACTCCCTCGTCGGCCAGCTGAGCCACGAGATCTCTGCACGCGTCGACGATCTCCTGGCGTCCTCCATACCCCATCGCGATCGTCAGACGCCGATTGCCCATGGACGCAGCCTCCTCAAGCGCCTTCGCCGCCTGCGTGAGTGGATCGGGCAGCAGCGACAGCGAACCGATGAACCGCACCTGGAAGTCGTACTTGCTTGCCAGTACAGGAACTCGGTTGAAGAGATCGATCAGCACCTCGAAGTAGGGCTCGAGCTCCTCGCTTGGTCGAGAGAGGTTCTCCTTGGAGAGCAGCCATCCGGTGATAGCAGGGATCTGGATCTGCTCGGACCAGCCGATGAATTCCTCGAACTTGCGCATCCCGGCCCGGTAGCTGACCGCGTAGTCGGAGAGCCGCTCGGCTCGAGCATATCGACGGTGGCCGTCCAGGATGATGCCGATGTGCCTGGGAAGTCGATCGGGTGGAAGCGCTCGAAGCAGCTTGTCTTCGTAGAGGCGGTAGAGGGGGCGCAGGGCGCGCTCTGATTTCACGGGCCAATGGTAACTATGGGGTCCCCGGTAGGCTGGGGATCGTGGACCGACTAGTGCTCGGGAAGATGCAAAACCCGGTCCGGGGGTTCCTCCATGGCACGGCGGCACTGCTGTCGATCGGGGCGCTGATGACTCTCGTCGCGCGCACCTCGTGGGACGCTCCCCGCATGATCTCGATGATCGTGTTCGGGACGAGCGCCTTCGCCCTGTACACCACCAGTTCGCTATATCACTCGGTGCCGTGGAGAAGCCTGTGGAAACAGCGGATGCAGCGGCTCGACCACTCGATGATCTTCCTGCTGATCGCTGGCACGTACACTCCGATCGCGTACAACGTGCTCGATGGAACGATGCGATGGTCGACCCTCGGCATCGTGTGGGGCGTGGCCATTGGTGGCATCGTGCAGAAGGTGTTCTTCCCACAGATTCGAAACTGGCTGAGTATCACCCTCTCGATGGTGATGGGTTGGATGGCAGTGATCCCGCTCCCCCGTCTCGTCGACCGCCTCGGACTCCGAGCTGTCGCCCTCCTGCTCCTCGGCGGGCTCTTCTACAGCATCGGGATGGTGCTGCTCGTCACGCGGCGGCCTCGAGTCTGGCCGGGAGTCTTCTCCTACCACGAGGTGTTCCACGTGTTCGTCGTGTCGGGGACGCTGGTTCACTTCCTGTTCATCGCCCGGTATGTTGCACCGATCGCTCGGCTGTGAACGAGTCTGATCCCTTCATCGTTGCGCGGACTGTCGACCTGGAGCTCGACGACGGCACTCCCGTGAGAATCCGCCCCATCGTTCCCGCCGACGGTGAACGTATCGAGGAGGGCCTTCGGGAACTGTCGCCGGAGTCCCGCTACCTGCGATTCCTGCGCTCGATCGACCATCTCACGGGCGACGAGCTCTCCTACCTCACAAACGTTGACTACTCAGGCCACTTTGCCTGGGTTGCACTTGACACGTCCGAAGATCGCGGGATGGGAGTGGCGCGGTATGCCCGCTTGGAGGGCGAGACGGCGGAGGCGGCCGTCGTCGTGCTGGATCGCTACCAGCGCCGGGGTTTGGGTGGCATCCTGCTCCGTCTCGTAGCGGAGACCGCCTATGCGCACGGCATTCGGAGATTCCGCGTATGGGTTGCGCCAGGGAACACCGTCGTCATGCGGTTGGCGAAGAACTGGCATCTCGACCGCCGCGCCGAAGATGGCACCGTGGTCATCGACATCCCCCTCCCGCTTCCAGAGACGCCACTCACCGAGTCGTCCCTGTACGAATCGCTCAGAGAAGTCGCGGCCGGGAGAATCGAACCCTATCTCTGACAAGTGACGCTTCAAGCGGCCAGAATGGGGCTGACCCAAGGAGCACCATGGAACCCACCGCCGAGTCGAAGAACTGGGCCACCATCGCCCACTTCTCCGCCTTCGTCATGTTCATCGGCATCCCGTCGTTCATCGGACCTCTCGTCGTGTGGCTGATGAAGAAGGATCAGGACGAGTTCGTGGCGATGAACGCGAAGGAAGCCCTCAACTTCAACATCTCGTTCTTCCTCTACGGCATCATCTCGGGCATCCTGATCATCATTGGTATCGGACTTCTCCTGCTTCTCGTTGTTGGGATCACCTGGTTCGTGCTCGTGATCGTCGCGGCGGTGAGGTCGAGCTCCGGCGAGCCGTACGTGTATCCATTCACCCTGAGGCTGGTCAACTGAGGCACCTGCGCCGCGCCCATCGCTAGGCTCCTCGCAGACCCTTCGGTTGGGAGGACCCTTGTGCGGCAGTCAGACTGGCGGAAGGTCATCGAGGTCGCCGCTGAGGCAGCCGGCCGGTACCTTGCTTCGCTGCCGGAGCGATCGGTGTATCGACCCACAGATCCCGACGAGATCAGGTCCCTCGTGGACATGCCACTTCCGGATGAGAGCACTCCTCCTGAGACAATTGTGGCCACTCTCGCCGAGCAACTCGAGCCCTATGTCGCCGCTCACTCCTCGGGCCGCTACTACGGGTTCGTGATCGGCGGCCTGCATCCGGCCGCGTACGGAGCCGAACTCCTTGCGGCTGCGTGGGATCAGAACGCAGGCCTCTATGCCGCGGCGCCCGGAGTCACGATCGCGGAGGAAGTAGCCGCGAAGTGGATCCTCGATCTCCTCGATCTTCCCGCTGACGCTTCGGTGGGTTTCGTCACCGGTGGACAGATGGCCACGTTCACATGTCTCGCGGCCGCACGCCACAGCGTCCTCCGTGAGGCAGGGTGGGATGTCGAAGGGAACGGACTTCAGGGCGCTCCGAAGATTCATGTTGTCATCAAGACTGAGCGACACTCCACCGTTCCCCGGGCGCTGCGATACCTCGGGCTGGGCGACTCGGCAGCCGTGGAGGTCCCCTCTGATGGCCAATCGAGGATGGTTCCAGAGGCACTCGCCCGCACGCTCGAGCAGCTGAATGGGCCAACGATCGTCTGCGTCGAATCGGGCAACGTCAATACCGGTTCGTTCGACCACTTCGGAGTTGTGGCCGACATCGCCGATCAGCATCGTGCACGAGGGAATCCCACATGGGTGCACGTTGATGGCGCAGTCGGATTGTGGGCAAGGGCCTCCTCGGATCGACGGCATCTCGTCGAGGATCTCGACCGGCTCGACTCCTGGTCGACAGACGCGCACAAACTCCTCAATGTCACCCAGGATTCCGGCGTCGCGATCTGTCGGGATCCGGCCGCTCACCGGGCGGCGATGAGTGTCCATGCCGCCTACCTGATTCAGGCCGACGGCGGCGTCAGAGACCCTATGGACTGGAATCCCGAATTCTCCAGGAGAGCTCGCGGTCTGGCCGTGTACGCAACACTCCGCTCCCTCGGTCGAAGTGGCGTCGAGGAGCTGGTCGACCGAACCCACGCCCTCGCCAAGCGCTTCGCCGAGAGGCTTTCCGCTACCGGGCGAGCCGAGGTCATGAACGACGTGGTCTTCAATCAGGTACTCATCCGATGGCTCTCTCCCGACGGGGATCATGACGCTCTGGCAGACCGGGTGATCAGCCGCATTCAAGCGGACGGGACCGCCTTCTTCAGCGGCACCACCTGGGAGGGGATGCGGCTCATGCGGATATCCGTCTCGGATTGGGCTACCGACGAGCGTGACGTCGATCGCTCAATCGAGGCGTTGTTGCGCTGTGCCGACTGACCTTCCTTCGTACATTCGGACGCAGAGGCTCGTGATCCTCCAGTGGACCGAGGCCGACGCACCCGCACTGAACGCAGCTATCACCGACAGCCTGGATCACCTTCGCCCGTGGATGTCGTGGGCCGCGGACGGGATTCCAACCGTCGATGAACAGGCGGCTCACATCCGGAGAAGGTGAGAAAGGGGCGGGGCGGCGACAGTGTCCTTGGGATCTTCCGAGGTGACGACATCGTCGGCAGCACAGGACTCCACCGTCGAGCATGCCCGGCCGCCCTCGAAATCGGATACTGGATCGCCGTCGGCCACCTCCGGCAGGGATACGCGACCGGGGCGAGCGGGGCTGACCATCGCCGCCTTCTCGATGACCGGCATCTAGCGGATCGAAATCCACCTCGACTGGGCGAACGTTGCGAGCGCCGGCATTCCAAGACGCCTCGGATTCACCCTGGCCGAGAGCACTCAGAGACAAGCGGGCGCCGGCCGAGGTAGGCGTCGAGTGTCGCTGGATCATGACCAGACACGGGTCGGTCAGATCGATCGGGCCTGACCATCGGTCTCTAGGCGTTTCCGAAGGGAGGCGGCATCAAGACCATGTGTTCGCTCATGATCGGCTCGACTTCCGTACTTCCGAACCTCGTCCCTGCCGACCCCTATCGCGCGATATCTCTTCGGGATGCCCTGGAAGGCGTCAACGACGGCCGGCAGACCCGTACCCTCCAGGTACGGCTCGACGAGCGTCACCTCGGAGCCGGTTGCCACGGTTCGAAGCCCCACCCCGTCGAACGGTCGAACGGTGGTTGCGTATGCGAGCGTGATATCCAGATCAGCGGTCGCTTCTCGCAAGGGGTCGAGCATCGGACCGACCGCGAGGATCGTCTGAGCATCCCGGCTTCCCTCCTTGACCACATGAACGAGCCCGTCTGTGGGAAACGCGGCCTTGTTCACTGCCTCAGCGAGCCGGATGTACACGGTGTTGGTCGTTGCGGCGGCGATTCGCATGAGACCCTCGACTTCGTCGGGATGTCCGGGCACGTGGATGTCCACGTCCGGCAAGGTCGCAAGCACACTCACGTCGGCGGGCGAAAGATGCGTCATCCCCTCACCTGCTGCGTCGAAGGAGCCGCCCACCGAGACGAGCACCGCGCCGAGTCCCTGGTGGACGAGGTCGAGCTTGATCTGCTCGAACGGCCGTTCCACCAGGAACGGTGTATACGAGTGGACAAAGGGCCGAAACCCTTCGAGTGCCAAACCCGCGGCTACTCCAATGAGGGTCTGCTCACGGATGCCAACATTGATCACCCGATTGCGGTGACGGTCCACGATGCCCGTTTCGGCGAACCTGGCGTACCCGATGTCGGCGAGTACGAGCGCCGTAGCCGGATCGCGATCGAGGAGGCCGACGATCGTGCGCACAAACGAGTCTCTCATCGTGCCACCTGCGCGACGACCACGTACGGACGACCAGACGTACCCGACCTGAGCGCGCCTTCGATCTCCGCGTGGTTCCGTCCGTCGACGACCGAAGACTCCCACCCTTCGACCTCGAAGCGGGCTGCGATACCCCCGGGCCAGCCGAGGCTCGCCGAACGATTGTCGATGACGATCACGGTCAATCGATCGAGATCCATACGGGCAGCGACTGCGATCGCCTCGTGATTGCTACCTTCGTCGAGTTCCCCATCTCCGATCAGGCAGAACACGCGAGAATCCGTTCTTCCGGCTGCTCTGAGCCCGAGTGCCACTCCGACTGCGATCGGTAGTCCGTGCCCCAGCGATCCGGACGAGACCTCGACGCCGGGAATCAGCATCCGATCCGGATGCAGACCCAGCGCAGAGTCGAACCCGCCGAATGAAGGGAGCCACTCCACGGGGATGAAGCCCTTGGCGGCGAGCACTGCATAGTACGCCTTTGGACCGTGCCCCTTCGAGAGGAGGAATCGATCACGGTTCGGATCGTCGGGATGGTTCGGGTCGATGCGCAGCACTTTGTCGTAGAGCACCCACAGCACGTCCAGTGTCGACGACGCCGCAGGAGCATGCTTCCGGTCACCGGACTGCAGGGTGACGAGATCCATCAGATCTGCGTAGGTAGTGGTTGTCATGGCGAGGAAGCTACAACTTCAAGTGTGGTTGAAGTCAAATGATATGCTCTCACAATGAACGACCTCACGATCGGAGAGCTCGCGAATCGGGTTGGCGTTGCCACGTCGGCCATCCGGTTCTGGGAATCGGAGGGTCTCATTGCCTCGTACAGGACGGAGGGGAACCAGCGCCGGTTCGGGAGATCCACGATTCGACGTGTCTCGCTGGTCCGTGCCGCCCAAGAGGCGGGACTCACCCTCTCCGAGATCAGCGAGGCACTCGAAACGCTACCCCACGACAAGACGGCCACCAAGCGCGACTGGCAGCGGCTGTCCCGGTCCTGGAGGGGTCGCATCGACGAGCGGATCGCCGAACTCGAGGCCCTGAGAGACCAGCTCACGGACTGCATCGGTTGTGGCTGTCTCTCGCTGCGTAGCTGTGGCATCTTCAACCCTTCGGACCGGGCAGCCGGGCTGGGAGCAGGTCCCCGCTATCTGATGGGTGACGAACGCGAGGCCGGGTGAAAGTCCGCGCCATCACTTCGTCGGGTTTACCCCGTTAGGGAAACCGAAGGCGCCGTCGGAGTCACACGGCAGGGAAGCTCTTTGGGCTACCTCCCCTGTGGGCTGCGCCCGGGACCCCCCCTCCGGCCCGCCGGGCCGCCTCCTACAGCGTCGCTCCGCTCCTGAGGGAGGGAATGGCTCAGCCCTCACGGCTCCGCTGAACCAACCAAACAGCGTTCGATTGGGAGCTTCACCGACGACACGTCTTCCCCGGTGGAACAGCAGAACGCCAGGTTCCCTCCCCCGCGAGGGCAACGTCCGAGTGTTGGGGGAGGTTCGGCGAACCCGGGAAGGGGGGTCTTGCTGGCTGCATCGGAGCCAACCAGCCAGTAACTGAACGGCGGATCGCTGATGGCCGGCAACCGTGGCCGCATTCCGGCTGGAGACCGGGGACTAGCGACTGGACACTCACGACCGACAGCTCCTCGCAACGCGGGCTAGCGTCGTTTCCGGAGGTACGTAATGTTTGCGGACTACGACCGATACGACGCCACGGGACTCGCACAGCTGGTCAGAGAGCAACGAGTTCACCCACGGGAACTGGTCGAAACGGCCATCTCCCGCATAGAAGCGACCAATCCCCGCATCAACGCGGTCGTCCACAAGACCTACGACACTGCCCTTCACATGGCCGACGGCGCACCCGAAGGCCCGTTCACCGGTGTCCCGTTTCTGATCAAGGACCTCGGACCCATGGTCGCCGGAGAACCGAGGACGCTGTCGTCCCGGTTCCTGCAGTTCAACACCGACAAGGAGGACTCGGTCCTCGTGACCCGGTATCGACAGGCGGGACTGGTCTTCCTCGGCAAGACCAACACCCCCGAGTTCGGTCTGGTGGCAACCACCGAGTCCGAGTTCCGAGGCCCCGCCAGGAACCCGTGGAACACAGACCACAGCACCGGTGGGTCGAGCGGTGGATCGGCGGCGGCTGTCGCTGCCGGGTACACGCCGATGGCGCACGGAAACGACGGTGGAGGTTCTATCCGTATCCCTGCGTCGGCGTGCGGGCTCTTCGGACTGAAACCTTCCCGCGGGCGAGTCCCTCACGGTCCACGTTTCGACGGGACGTGGATGGGACTTGCCATAGACCATGTGCTCAGTCGATCCGTTCGAGACAGCGCCGCCATGCTCGACCTCTCCTGTCTTCCCAACCCCGGTGAGCCCTACTCGGCACCTGCCCCAGCAGGTTCCTACCTCGACGACGCCGGGACAGACCCCGGTCCGCTTCGGATCGCCGTGTGCACCGAGTCGTTGTTCGGATCTCACCTCCACAAGGATTGTGTGGCCGCCGTCGACGATGCCGCGGACCTCCTCGAATCGATGGGACATCACGTGGAGCCTGCATGTCCACCGTTCGACAGGGAGCTGATGGTCGAGGCATACCTGCGGATCGTTGCAGCCGGACTCGCATCCGATATCGACGCCGCGGCCCGGCTCGTCGGCAAGGAACCTTCACCCGAGTATTTCGAGCCGACCACGTGGCTTCTGCAACTCATCGGACGGAAGACCAGCGGCGACCATTTGATGTCCTTGCTCGTCGCTACCCAGCAGACAGCGCGCGATATCGAGTCGTTTTTCGACACCTACGATGTCTTACTCACCCCCACGCTCGGCCGGCCCCCGGTGAGGATCGGCGAGCTGAATCCCACCAAGGTGCAGATGATCGCCATCGAGGCGCTTCGTAGGTTCCCGATGAAGAAAGCACTGGACACGGTGCTGAGCCAGATGGCGGCCGAGAACATGGACCCGGCCCCCAACACCGAGTTGTTCAACCTGACGGGCCAGCCGGCGATGTCCGTTCCTCTGTACTGGAACGCCGACGGACTACCGATTGGTACGCAGTTCGTGGCACGCTACGGAGCCGAGGCCACCCTGTTCCGTCTGGCAGGACAACTGGAGCAGGCACGACCCTGGTTCGAACGACGACCGTCCATCTGAACCCCTCGGTGTCGGCGCCGGACACTGAAGCAGCACGCTTCTGGCTGTCGGTTGTCCGCCGTCAGCTGTTCGCTTCTGTCAATTCTTGTTCGTGACCCTCGTCGTTCGGAGGCGCCGCCAGCGGTTCGTGAGGTCCTCGTCATCGTCTTCGTCGTCTTCGTCGTCTCCATCGCCGGCTTCGTCCATCTGCGTGGCCGGCTCCTCAACCGAGTTCGCCTCGGTCTTCGAATCCGAGAGCGCGATGAACGAGCCGAGAAGCTCGGCCGCCTCGTCTTCGGTCATGACATCTTCGTCGGTCTCGGGTTCGGGCGCCGTATCCGGCGTGTCGGGCACCACATCGAACACCGGAACACTCGAACTGGTGGTCTTTTCGACAATCAGTCCGGCGCCGACGAGACCGGCGAGCTGTCTCGCTGCCTCGAATTCGAAGATCTTGAGCGACAGAGCGAGGCCTCTCGCGCTTCCTGCCTGCGCCAGCATCGCCAGCAACGCCCACCGCTCAGGGTCGATCGTGACGGTCTCGTCGATCGTGTCCGCCATCCGAAACGAGGTCTCAACGCTCGGAATGAATCGTCTGATGTCATCCCACTCGGCCTTTCTGCCGGAGGCTACGGAGAGGGCGGCTTCGACTTCGAACCGGAACCCGACGGGGTGATTCATCATCACGCCGTGGGCAAACGAGAATTCGCCATCGGGGATGCTGAGAAGCCGTACCAGGACTTCCGACACCTGGTGCCGGAAGAAGACATCGAGGACCTCCTTGCGGGTACCTCTCACGTCCTCGAGAGAGACAGCCCGGCGTTCAATCGCATCGCGCTCTTCGTCAGTGATTCGTTCGAACCGTGCCAGGTCGTCGATCAGGTCGTCTCCGGACCTCGTCGTTGCGTAGACGATTGCTCCGTCCACGAAGAACAGGCGCCCCGTGAGCGCGTTCGAGTCCACTCGAAGGAGACCGGTTTCGCCGGAGACGCCGACGAGTCGAAGCACATCGGGCAAAGCGAAGCTGGCGAACGTCCCATTGAGGGTCGACAGGCTCATACCCTCTGTATCGGCAGTGTTGCCATTCAGTGAAGGGGCAATCCGGATGTGTCGCCCGCTACCGGTATTCAGGGTTTGGTTGGTCGAATCTGCATCCTGCGTCCCAGAGGGACCGCTGGTTGCCGTATGCAGGAATCCCGCCGTTTGCCCGGAGCATTCGGGCCAGGTGTATCAGATTCCACGTCATGAACGTCGTGTTCCGGTTCGTGAAGTCGTTCTCTGGACCGCCGGAACCCGGATCGAGATACGAGGGTCCCGGCCCTGCCTCACCGATCCACCCGGCATCGGCCTGTGGGGGGATGGCGAATCCGAGATGCTGCATTGCATAGAGAATCCCCATCGCGCAATGCTTCACACCGTCTTCGTTCCCCGTGATGATCGTTCCGCCGGCTCTTCCGTAGTAGGCGTATTGGCCCGCCTCGTTCAACAGGCCGGAGTTGCCGTACAGCCGCTCGATGATGCGGGAGCACACCGACGACTTCTCGCCGAGCCAGATGGGGGTCCCCAGCACCACGATGTCTGCGTCCATGACCCGCTCGTACAGTTCAGGCCACTCGTCCGCGTCGGCTCCGTGCTCTCTCATGTCCGGCCACACCCCCGGCGGGATGTCGTGGTCCACGGCCCTCACCTGATCGACGGTGACGCCCTGGGCTTCCATCAACGCAACCGAACGATCGATGAGCCCCTGCGTGTGAGAAAGCTCCGGGCTGCGCTTGAGCGTGCAATTGATATACAGCGCACGTAGGTCCACCTGACTCCTCCTTGCCGCTTCTACGATCAACAACCCGCCGAGGTCGACGGCCATTCCTCAGGAGCAAGCAGCCTCTACCTCGTCGATCTTGCGAGGAAGCTGCCAGGTGAGGTTCTCGTAGCCACTCGACGTCACCGCGATGTCATCCTCGATCCGCACCCCAATCCCTGAAAACCCTTCGGGGACTCGATGCTCCACGAAACCGGCGGCCTCGCGCTCTTTGCTCTCGAGATCCTTCGCTGCCTCTACACCGAGCAGATACCGTCGCTCCGACCATTCGTCGAGGTCGTACTCCAGCAGGGGCAATCTCAACACACGACGTTCTGGATCGACGTAGATCCCCGGTTCGACCGTGAACACCATTCCCGGCTCCAGAGCGCGGGATGCGGACAGCGTCTTGTACGTCCCGACATCATGAACGTCCATGCCCAGCCAGTGTCCCGTGCCATGCATGAAGTACTCGCGATAGTGGTGCATGGTGGTCGGGTAGCCGTTCGGAAGCAGGCCCAGATCGATGAGTCCGGCGGTGATCACCTCGCGCGCCGAGTCGTGCATGCTCTCGAACGGTGCACCCGGTTCGATCCTCGAGAGGGCTGCGTTCTGGGCGTCCAGCACGACTTCGTAGACGGCTGCCTGCTCCGGCGAAAACGCGCCACTCACAGGGAATGTCCTGGTGATGTCGGCGCTGTAGAACCCATACTCTGCCGCCGCATCGATCAGCAGCAGATCTCCGTCGTTCATCACCCTCGTGTTCTCGTTGTAGTGGAGGATGCAGGCATTCGGTCCCGACGCCACGATCGACGGATACCCGTTGCGAACGGAACCCTCGGCACGGAAGGTGTACTCCATGATCGCTTGCACCTGATTCTCTCGAAGGCCGTCCCTCGCCTCGTGCATCGCAGCGAGATGCCCCGCGACAGAGATCTCCGATGCTTTGCGTAGGAGCGCAAGCTCGGGTTCCCGCTTGCGCAGCCGCAGCTCCGCAAGCAGTGGCTCCAGATCCGCGATCGTCCCCGGCACGACACGGCCTGTTCTGTCCCGGAACGCACGCGACTTCGCGATCCCATCGGTCACGGTCGCCACCGTCTCGGTCATGCAGAACAGCGTCGGCACCCCGAGGAGGTATTCCCGCAGCTTCGTGTCGAAAGCGCTCAGCGGGTAAGCGGCATCCGCACCGAAGTCGGTGATCGCACCCTCGACTCCTGCCCTTCGGCCAACCCATGTCTCTTGCTCCTTGTCTTTGGGACGAACGAAGAGCACGAATCGTTCGGTCGGGTGCGTTGGATTCAGTACGGCGATCGAGTCGGGTTCCTCGAAACCGGTCAGGTAGTAGAAGTCACTGTCCTGACGGAACTCATACTCGGTGTCCCTGTTGCGGGTTGCTTCGGAGCCGGCCCTGACGACGGCGATCCCGTCACCGAGGAGGTCGAGAAGCTGCTGTCGTCGAGTTGCGTACATGGGAGGCAAGATAGCGTCTCAGTGGATTGCCGATCCCAACAACGCGCCGATCCCGAACACAATGCCCGCAGCGACCAGCCCGAAGACGGTTTGGCGGGCCCCGGAGAACACTACGTTTCTTCCCGTCAGGAGCGCGATCCCCGCGCCGGTGACGAACAGTGCAAGACCGGCAAGCGCCATGCTCGCCACGATCGCGCCCGTGCCACCGGCGAAGAAGAACGGGATCACAGGGACGATCGCTCCAAGCGCAAACAGAAGGAACGATGTGATGGCGGCTTCCCAAGGGTTGCCACCCATCTCCGCCGGATCGATGCCGAGCTCTTCCCTGGCGAGCGTGTTCAGCGCCGTCTCCCGATCCTCCATGATGTGATCGGCGAGTTCCCTCGCCTTGTCTTCCGGCAATCCCTTCGCGCGGTAGATCAGCGCGAGCTCCTCCGCCTCTTCCTCAGGCATGGCCTCCAGCTCCTCGGCCTCGACCTGAAGCTGCTTGGTCGTCAGCTCGCGCGCCGACTGGACGCTCAGCCACTCGCCCAGCGCCATCGACGCTGCGCCTGCCAGGAGACCGGCGAGTCCGCCGATCAGCACCGACTGCCTCGAGAACGTCGCACCGGCGACACCCATGATCAGCGCGAGGTTCGACACGAGGCCGTCGTTGGCGCCGAGTACCGCGGCGCGGAGGGCGTTGCCGCCGACAGATCGGTGCCTCCCTTCGACACGGGCGAGAACACTCCCTTCGACACCCTGCGGTGACGACTCCGAAAGCGCAGAGAGGATCCTGGCGTGCGAACGCTCGTCGGCACGCAACCCTTGCCCTTCGGTCTCCGGCTGGTCGTCGTACATCGTCTGGCCGAGGGTCTCGCTGGCCGCCACCACACCGACGAGGATCTGGGAACCGAATCGTCGTGAGAGTCGGATGAGCACTCTTGCCTTCAGGCTCGGCTTCGGCTCTGGGACGTGCTCTCCGATGCCCTCCAGCCTCTCCACCCAGAATCCTGCGTGCCGCTCCTCGGTTTCCGCGAGCTTGAGATACACCTGGGTCAGACTCTCATCAGGCTCCATATCGGCGAGCGCTCGATACTGGGCTGCGCCGTCGATCTCGTCCTGGTAGTTCTCTCGATATCGTGCCGCTTCGCTCATCGCCCAAGCCTATCGACGAACTCGCGCAGGTCCTCCACCTGACGTCGAATACCGAGGTTCCTTCTGCCGGCACTCGACACGGGATCGAGAAGGGCGAGGTCCTCCGGCACCAGCCGGATGTGAGCTTCTTCGAGCTCTCCCGCCGTGACCGTGGAGAGGTCCCTCCCTTCCGCCATGAGGCGGGCAACTAACACGCCGACTGCTGTGTGGGCTTCGCGAAACGGCACCCCGCGCTTCACCAGCGCCTCGGCCAGGTCGAGCGCTGTGACCCATGGTGAGGGGCCCGGCGGATGGAACTCCGCGGATCGGAGCATGCCTGCGAGTGCTCCCAGCGATCCGTCGAGCACGTCGTCCGCATCGAAGACGATCCTCTTGTCCTCTTGGAGATCACGGTTGTACGCAAGAGGTAGCGCCTTCTGGAGCGTGAGGATCGCTGTCATGTCACCGATCACTCTGGCGCTTCTCCCCCGGACGAGTTCTGCGACGTCGGGGTTCTTCTTCTGCGGGAGCGCGGACGATCCCGTCGTGAAGTCGTCCGAGAACGTGACCCATCCGAACTCCTTCGTCGTCCACAGCACCATCTCCTCGGCAAGCCTCGACAGATCGACCATCGTTTGGGCGACGCAGAAGACGTACTCCGCGACCAGGTCACGTGTGCCGACGGCATCCATCGTGTTGTTGAACACGCGGGGCATGCCGAGATGTGTGGCGGCGAGGTCCGGGTCGAGTGCGAGCCCGCTCCCTCCCCCTGCGCCCGCACCGAGGGGTGACTCCCCCAGTCTCGACATCACATTGCCGAATCGATCTGCGTCCCGTGTCAGCATCCACGCGTACGCGAGTAGGTGCTGGGCAAGTGGAACCGCCTGAGCCTGCTGGAGGTGGGTGTACATGGGCACGATCGTTTCCACGTGCCGATCCGCGAGATCGACGAGTACGCCGATCACCGACGACACCTGACCTCTCCGCCGCTCGGATGCACGGAACAGATAGAGGCGTATGTCGAGCGCGATCTGGTCGTTCCTCGACCTGCCCGTGTGCAGTTTGCCTGCGACAGGTCCGATCAACTCACCAAGCCGCCGCTCGACCGCCGTGTGCACGTCCTCATCACCGGTTTCGAACGAGAAGCCGTCCATTTCGGCTTCGCGCTGCACACGGGCCAGCCCCTCGAGGAGCTCATCGCACTCTTGGTCGGTGACGAGGCCCGTTTCGCGAAGCATCTTCACGTGGGCGATCGAACCTTCGACGTCCACGGCCAGAAGCCGGCGGTCCGAGGTGTCGACCGTGAACCTCCACATTGTCTCGTCCGGTTCGCCCGGAATGCGACCCTTCCAAAGGCTCACTCGCCCTCCCCGAGACGGCGCTCGGCGAGCGTGCGAAGCCGTAGGCCCTGGAGTCGAATGAAACCGGCGGCGTCGGCCTGGTCGTAGACGTCGTCCTCCTCGAATGTCACGGTTGCCTGGTCATAGAGCGCGTGCCTTCCGTCGGACCGCCTCCCCTCGACGATCACCTGTCCCTTGTAGATTTTCAGACGCGCGTCGCCCGAGACCCTGTCCTGGACGTTGTCCATGAACGCCTGGAGCGCCTCCCGTTCCGGGGCGAACCAGAAGCCGTTGTAGACCATCTCTGCGTAGCGGGGCACGAGCTCGTCGCGCAGGTGGGCAACCTCCCGATCGAGCGTGATGGACTCGACCGCCTTGTGGGCGTGCTGGAGAATCGTTCCACCCGGCGTCTCATAGACACCCCGGCTCTTCATGCCGACGAAACGGTTTTCGACGATGTCCACCCTTCCCACCCCGTGCCTGCCCCCGAGTTCGTTCATCCTCACGAGGATCTCGGTGGGCGCCATCTCGACTCCATCGACAGCGACAGGATCGCCGTTGCGATAGGTGATCGTCACCCACTCCGGCTCGTCCGGTGCGTCCTCGGGTGCCACCGTCATTCGGAACATGTTCTTCGGTGGTGCCTCCCACGGATCCTCGAGGACACCCCCTTCATAGGAGATGTGGAGCATGTTCGCGTCCATCGAGTACGGCTTCTCAGGGGTCACCGGTATCGGGATCCCCCGATCTCGTGCATAGGCAACCAGATCGCTCCTGCCCTTCATGTGCCACTCCCTCCAGGGAGCGATGACCCTGATATCCGGTTTGAGCGCGTAGGCGGAAAGCTCGAACCGCACCTGGTCATTGCCCTTGCCGGTAGCGCCGTGCGCGATGGCATCGGCCCCCACTTCCTCAGCGACCCGCACCATCCCCTTTGCGATCACAGGACGAGCGAGCGCCGTGCCAAGCAGGTAGTACCACTCGTAGATCGCGTTGGCCCTGAGCGCAGGGAACACATAGTCCGCAACGAAGGGAACCCGAAGGTCCTCCGCGATTGCCTCCACGGCTCCCGTCTTCAACGCCTTCACTCGCGCCTCTTCGACCTCCTCGCCCTGGCCTATGTCGGCCGTGTAGGCGATCACCTCCGCGTCGTACTGCTCGATCAACCACTTCAGG
>Ga0315535_1000518_pt1:15000-27302 | contig 27302 bp, 24 predicted proteins | sample SalMarSW160220MG_2_FD_203092 | JGI IMG/M metagenome (GOLD analysis project Ga0315535, IMG submission 203092) | Salt marsh sediment microbial communities from the Plum Island Ecosystem LTER, Massachusetts, United States - Salt Marsh Sediment SW1602-20 ... | reverse complement strand
ACGACGTGATTGCCGCTGCCCAGCGTGAACAGGGACGACAGCGCCCGGGTCTTCACCGTTATCGCCTGGACCATGCCGGCCGCGCCGCCGCCGGCGATGACGGCGAGCGTCCATTTCAGAAGGGGGCTCATGTCCGTCATGACCGAGGCGCTGACCATAATGCCGGCTACGACGGCGGTGGGGGATGCGATGGCGTCCAGGAGGTTGTCCAGCCAGGGAAAATAATAGGCCCCGACTTCGAGGGCGGCCGCCGTGCCGAACGCGAGGAGCGCCGGCCAGGTCCCGATCCACCGGAAGCCCGGCGCAAGCGTGAGGTGACCGGCGAGGGCCGCAACGCTCATGACCAGCGGGGGGATGAAGACCCTGAACCCGCAGGCCGCGGCCAGCCCCAATCCCAAAAGGATGCAAAGTACCGTTTCCATTGCCTCGTCCCCGACGCGACCTTCCGCAGGCGCCCGCCGATCAAGGGGACGGAGGTGGGCGTCACGCCCGCTCCGCCCGGTCCGCGGGAGTCTACAGGACGCTGTTCTCCTGGTACTCTCCGAAAACCTCTTTCATGGCGTCCCCTGTCTCCTGGAGCGTGCAATAGGCGCGGACACAGTCCAGGATTGCCGGCATGAGGTTCTCATCCTTGATGCGGGCCTTGGCCGTGAGGTTGCGAAGCGCCGATGCTACGGCCTTCCCGTCACGGGTCCGCTTGACCTCCGCCAGGCGCTTGAGCTGGGTCTCTTCGACCGAGGGCGGGATCTTCAGGAGCGGGATGGGAACCTCCTCCTCCATCACGTACTTGTTCAAACCCACGATGGTCTTGGCACCGGATTCCACCTGCTTCTGGTATTTGTAGGACGCTTCGGCGATCTCTCGCTGGGGGAAGCCCGCCTCGATGGCCTTGATGATGCCGCCCATCTCGTCGATCTTCCGGATATAGGCGAGGGCCTGCTTTTCTACCTCGTTCGTGAGCGACTCGACGAAGTAAGAGCCCGCCAGGGGATCGATGGTATTGGCGGCACCGCTTTCCTCGGCGATGATCTGCTGGGTCCTCAGCGCCACGGTGACGGCCTGTTCCGACGGCAGGCACAGCGTTTCGTCCATGGAATCCGTGTGGAGGCTCTGGCATCCGCCCAGAACGGCCGCGAGCGCCTGGATTGCAACCCGGACGATGTTGTTCATGGGCTGCTGGGCCGTGAGGGAACAACCGGCCGTCTGAACGTGGGTTCTGAGCATCCAGGACTTGGGGTCCTGGGCTCCGAAACGCTCCCTGAGCTCGCGCGCCCATATGCGGCGGGCCGCCCGCAGTTTGGCGATCTCTTCGAAAAAGTCGTTGTGGCTGTTGAAGAAATAGGAGAGGCGCGGCGCGAACATGTCGACCGGCATTCCCCGTTCGAGTCCGGCCTGTATGTATCCGATGCCGTCTGCCAGCGTGAAGGCGAGTTCCTGGACGGCCGTGGCGCCCGCCTCGCGGATGTGGTAGCCGCTGATGGAGATGGTGTTCCACTGGGGCACCTTCTCGGCCGAGAACTCCATCGTGTCGACGATGAGCCGGACAGAAGGCTCGGGCGGGTATATCCACTCCTTCTGGGCGATGTATTCCTTGAAGATGTCGTTCTGGATGGTGCCCCTGAGTTTGTTCAAGGGGACGCCCTGCTTCTCGGCCACCGCCAGGTACATGGCATAGACCACGGCTGCGGGGGCGTTGATGGTCATGGACGTGGAGACCTCGCCCAGCGGAATGCCGTCGAAGAGGATTTCCATGTCTTTGAGCGTCGACACGGCCACGCCTTCCTTGCCCACCTCGCCTTCGGCCAGCGCGTCGTCCGAGTCCCTGCCCATGAGCGTGGGCAGGTCGAATGCCGTCGACAGGCCGGTCTGGCCCTGACCGAGCAGGTATTTGAAACGCGAATTTGTGTCCTCCGCCGTTCCCATACCCGCAAACATGCGCATGGTCCAAAGCCGGCCACGGTACATGGTGGGTTGTACGCCCCGCGTGTAGGGGTACTCCCCGGGCCATCCTATGTCGCGGTCGAAGTCGGTGTCCCGAAGGTCCTCCGGGCCGTACAGCCTGTCGATAGGGAGGGAGGACACGGTAGAGAATTCCACCTCCCGTTCGGGGTGCTTATCGGTATGGGGCCCCAGGGTACCCTCTTCCCACTGGCTCCGTGTTTTCTCATGATCTTTTGAAGATGACATCGTCCAACCTCCGATGAACGGCCCATTGTCGCGTATTCGAAATGCAGATTGTAAGTATAGCACGGTGAAAGGTCTTCTCACGTGCGGAGCAGGCCGAGGGCGGCCGGGGAAGAGCCGGCCCTGCCGGCTAAATGGGCCGTGCCATTCTGGCCCTCGCGGCCTGGATGACCGTGCCGGATTGTCGCAACCGGCGCGGGGGAAAGGAAGCGAGGCGTAAGATAAGTGCAATAATATTTATAGCAGTACGGCCGGTACGGAGCGATGGCACGCCGATTGCTTGCAAAGAGTCTGAAGGAGGATGCCTCACATGAAGAGGTTCCTAGTAATTGCATTGGCCGGACTCATGAGTGTGGGTTTGCTGGCTGCCGGCGTCCAGGGCAAGACATCGGTGAAAGAGCATGCACCTGCGACCAGGACGGTGAAGAAGAGCGCCGTCCGAAAGCATCACACAGCAAGGACGTCGAACGCCAAGGTCAAACCCAGGACCCATGAGGGGCGGCCCGCCGCCAAGCGCAGCAAGACCACCAAGCACGTGGCCATGAAGCAACACACCAGGCACGAAACGCACGTGCGGCATTCGAAGAAGGGAATGCACTCCACACCTAGGGCAAGAACAACCAGATAGCTTCCTTCTTCTCCCCGGAGAGGGAGGCGCGCCCTCCCTCTCCGCGGCCCTTTTTTCTCCTTCCCCCGATTGCGCACTTTCAAGCCTTTCGATCCGGACTCCGCATCCATGGCCCGGCTTTTTTTTTGGCCGGGGCGCTGGTATCCTTCAATGTCTGGGGGTGAACGATGAAGCTGGCCGTAGGATCAGACCATGCCGGTTGGGAACTCAAGGAGTTCGTAAAGCCCGTTCTGGAAAGCCTTGGTTGCGAAGTGACGGACGTCGGCACGTATTCGGACGAATCGGTCGACTATCCCGACTTCGCGTCGGCGGCCTGTCGCAGGGTCCTGTCGGGCGAGGCCGACCGGGCGGTACTGGTGTGCGGGTCCGGGGTGGGGATGAGCATGGCGGCCAACCGGTTCCGCGGCATCAGGGCCGTTCTCTGCACGGATCTCTATCTGGCCAAGTACTCCCGTCTGCACAACGATGCCAACGTTCTCTGTCTGCCGGGGCGCTTGATGGGAAAGGCCCTGGCCGAGGAGGTCGTCAAAACCTGGATGTCCACGGCCTTCGAGGGAGGGCGGCATCAGAGGCGTCTGGACAAGCTGGAGGAGATTCAGCCGGCCGGCGGCCGCGAAAGGTGAAAGGGGAATCAACCATGCGCATAGAGAATATCTGGAGTGCTGATCCCGAGGTAGGCGAGGCACTGGCGGGCGAAATCCGCCGGCAGAGCGATCACCTGGAGATGATCGCGAGCGAGAATTTCGTCTCCGAAGCGGTCCTGGAGGCCTGTGGATCCGTGTTCACCAACAAGTACGCGGAGGGCTATCCGGGCAAGCGTTACTACGGGGGCTGCATCCATACCGACACGGTGGAATCCCTGGCCCGTGATCGGGCGAAAGCCCTCTTCGGCGCCGAGCACGCCAACGTCCAGCCCCACTCCGGGTCGCAGGCGAACATGGGGGTCTACATGACGGTCCTCAAGCCGGGCGACAAGGTGCTCGGCATGGACCTCAGCCACGGCGGGCACTTGACCCACGGCCACCCGTTGTCCTTTTCGGGCAAGCTCTACGATTTCATTCCGTACGGGGTGAAGCGCGACACGGAGACCATAGACTACGAGGCGCTCGAAGGCCTCATGGCGGAGCACCACCCGAAACTCGTCGTCGTCGGGGCGAGCGCCTACCCCCGCTTTATCGACTTCCCGCGGATCTGGGACATGGCGAACCGCCACGGTGTGCTGGTGATGGTCGACATGGCCCATATCGCCGGGCTCGTGGCGGCGGGCGTGCACCCATCGCCCGTCCCCTACGCGCACTTCGTGACGACCACAACCCACAAGACTCTTCGCGGTCCAAGGGCCGGGCTCATCCTATGCAGGGAACAGTTTGCAAAGGACCTCGATCGGACGGTGTTCCCCGGGATCCAGGGGGGACCGCTCGTCCACATCATTGCCGCGAAGGCCGTGGCCCTGAAAGAGGCCGCCGGGCCTGAATTCAAGGTCTATTCGCGGCAGGTGGTCGCCAACGCCGGAGCCATGGCGAGCGCCCTGTTGGAGAAAGGCTGGCGCATCGTGTCGGGCGGCACGGACAATCACCTGTTCCTCGTGGATGTCTTCTCGCAGGGCATCACGGGCAAGGAAGCGGAAGCCGTGCTCGAGAAGGCGGGCATGACCGTCAACAAGAACACAATCCCCTTCGATACCCAGAAGCCATTCGTCGCTTCGGGAATCAGGGTCGGTACTCCCGCCATCACCACGAGGGGCATGAAGGAAGCGGAGATGGTGCTCATCGCGGGCTGGATGGACGAGGCGCTTCGCAAGAAGGACGACGGGGGCGCGCTGGAGCGCATCAAGCAGGAGGTCGAGGCGCTCTGTGCGCGCTTCCCCCTCTACGCTCACCTCGCCGAGAGTATCCCGGGGGACATGTAAGATGATGATCCCCGTGCTTCTGAAGCCGCCTGCCGGCAGACCCGCGAGGGTGCTGGGAAAGGGGCGGGGATTCGCCGCCGTTCTGCAGAACCTGAGCCGGGTCGGGTGGCCCGTCGAGGTCCACGATCCGGACGGCGGCCCGGACTATTCGGGACTCCCCGGCGTGAGGGTCGTGACGCACGCTCCGCCCGCCCCCGCCCTGCGGCAGGCCTCGCTTGTTCTTATCGGGGCGTCATGTCCGGCGGACTGGCGCAGCAGGGGGATGCAGGATCTTGAGGGCAGCGGCGTCCCGGTCTGGGACGAGTCGGATCCTTCTGCCTGCACGCTCGCCTTTCCCATGTGGATGCCGGGCCAGCACCTCTCGCTCGCGGCCTGGGCCTCGGCGGCCACGAAGCCGTGGGAGCGCGGAGTGGTGGAGGACTTTCTCCGCCACAGCGAGGGGTTCATGGCGGATTTTTTGAAGCTGGTCAACGAATTGCGTACCCTGATTTTCAATGAGATGGCCGATGAGGCTTTCCGCGAAAAAGTGGCGACGCAACTCACGACCCCCGAGATCCTGGGCTTTCTTCTCAAGGGCGACTACGAGAAGGCAAAGATGCTGGCGCTGAAGATCGTGGGAAGCACGACGCGTTCACTGGGGCAATAAGGGGGCCATTTTGTTGTCACGGCCGGTTCGGACCGGCAAGGCAGGCAGGTCGGCTGCCTGCCCACCGCCTCGGACTCCGTCGCAGTTCGGCGGGCCTGCAGCGGCAAGGCGAGGAAAAACGGAACGAGGGAGGGACGTGCGGCGCAAGCCTGCGGGGTGTTGACCGGTTCTTTCCGGCGGCGCCTCCTCCCTCGTCATCATAAAAGAAAGGACAGTGAGCCATGGGCGCCATAACCGAATCGCAGGTTCTCGAAGCCCTTAAGAAGGTCGAGGACCCTGATTTTCACAAAGATATCGTTACGTTGGGGTTTGTGCAGGACGTCAAGATCGAGGGCGATGCGGTCTCATTCCGTATCGTCTTGACCACGCCCGCGTGCCCCGTGCGGGAGCGATTCAAGACGCAGGCGGAGGCCGCCGTCCGGGAGGCCCTTCCCCAGGTCAAGGCCCTGAACGTGATCATGGACGCCCAGGTGGTCCAAGGCGCCAGGGCGCCCCTGATCGAGAACCTTCTTCCCCAGGTCAAGAACGTCATCGCGGTAGCCTCGGGCAAGGGCGGCGTCGGAAAATCCACGGTGGCCGCGAACCTGGCCGCGGCTCTGGCCGAGACCGGGGCGAGGGTCGGCCTGCTCGACGCGGATATCTACGGCCCGTCGATGGGGCTCATGCTTGGCGTCACCGAACGCCCAAAGGTCGACGAGGCGGAGCAGAAGATGTACCCCGTCAAGACACACGGAATCGAGGTCATGTCCCTGGCCTTTCTCCTCGATCCGGACACGCCTGTCATATGGCGCGGGCCCATGGTCATGAAGGCCCTCGAGCAACTGTTGAAGGACGTCGCCTGGCCCGAGCTGGACTACATGATCGTCGACCTGCCCCCGGGCACGGGCGACGCTCAGTTGACCCTCACCCAGAAGGTTCCGCTGTCGGGCGTGGTCATCGTTACGACCCCGAACGAGGTGGCCCTCATCGATGCGCGAAAGGGGCTGGCCATGTTCCAGAAGGTCAAGGTCCCCGTTCTTGGAATCGTGGAAAACATGTCCTGGTTCGTGTGCCCCCATTGCCAGGGTGTCTCCGATATTTTCTCGCGCGGAGGGGGCGAGCGCACGGCCCGCGAGACCGGCGTCCCCTTCCTTGGCGAAATACCTCTCGATCCCTCCGTGCGCATGGCGGGGGACGGCGGGCGGCCGGTGGTGCTTGCGGCTCCGACGTCGTCCGTGGCCAAGGCCTTCAGGGACCTTGCGGGGAGTATGGCCCAGCAGGCGAGCATTGCGGCGGCCCGCGCGTCAGACAAGGAAGAGCAGCAACCGCAGGCCTGACGGACGGCAGACGGGTTATGTTCAAAAGAGCTGACGGGCGTTCCGCCGTGGGCCCCGGTCCCCGGTCTTTGGTGTGCCGGACGAGGATTGACAGAGGATGGCGAAGAGAAGGGCAAGGGAGCGGGAAGAAAGCATCGAGGAAAAGCCGCCGCGGCCGGTCCGCTTCGACGAGCTGGCGGGGCACTCCGCTCAGGTGGCCTATGTTTCCAAGGCTCTGGCCAGGGAGGTCCTGCCGCAGGCTGTCCTGCTTACGGGGCCTCAGGGAACAGGAAAACACACCCTTGCGGTGATGGCGGCAGCCGCCCTCGAGTGCACGTCGGGCGGCCCGGGTGCGTGCGGCGTGTGCGGACCCTGTCAGAAGGTCGCCAGGGACCTGCATCCGGACGTGAGAAATATCACGTGCGCGATCGAGGGGGGGAAGCAAAAGACACAGATCGTGATCGACCAGGTCAGGGAGGACATCATCCACCCCATGGACCTGCCCCCTTACGAGGGGCGGCGGCTCGTGTTCATCATCGACCCGGCCGACGCGCTCAACAAGAATGCCCAGAACGCCCTTCTCAAGTCCCTGGAAGAGCCTCCCTGGTACGTGAACTTCTTCCTGGTCACCGCCAATCCCGTGGGGCTCCTCCCCACCGTGAGGTCGAGGTGCCACGAGGTTGCCCTGCACCCCCTGCGCAGGAAAGACATGGAGAGCTTCATCGCTCGTCGGAGCCTGCAATTCGAGGATCTCGACCTCGCTCTGGGCATGGCTGCGGGATCACCGGCCAGGCTCCTGTCTCTCGACGCCTCGGAGAACGAGACGCAGATAAGGACCGCAGTGGCCCTGCTTTCGGGCGGCCTTTCGATAAAGGCGTATGCGGACCTTGCGCCGGGGCTGGATGCATTCGCCAAGACCGATCCGAAGGACGCTCTCGCGCTGGTCATGGGACTTCTGCGCGACGCTCTCAGGGTTGCGCATGGGGAAGCACCGCTCGTGCACCAGGGTCTCAGAGAGGATCTCAGCGATATCGTAAAGGCTCGGGGGATCGAGGGACTGCAAGCCATGGGCGAAAGGCTGAGCGAGGCCCCAGCCCATCTCGTCCGCAACGTAAATCCACGGCTCATGTGGGAGCGAATCTTCCTGGTACCCTGACGCAAGAGCAGCGACCACATGGTCTGGGGGGTCCGGGGGACGGGCAGGTCCCCCGGCCAGAGGCCCTCTCTCGCGAGGGCAGGGGGGATGCAGGGCGCCCATGGCGCCCGCCGCGGGGGGCCGGCTGAGGCCTCCCGAGGGGAGCGCTTCTGCGCGACGTGGGAGCGAATCTTCCTGGTACCCTGACGCAAGAGCAGCGACCACATGGCCTAGGGGGTCCGGGGGACGGGCGGTCCCCGGCCAGAGGCCTTCCTGCGTGAGGGCAGGGGGGATGCAGGGCACTACACGCCCTGGGGCTGGTCGGTTTATGCCCGCCCGCGTGCCTTCAGCGCCAACGTGTTGTTGATCACGGTGTGGGCCTGGGACAGCTTGAGGAGGCGCTGGTTGCGCTTCTGGAGGGCGAGGGTGTCCATCTGATCGGGGACGATACCCCGCTGGTCCCGGAGGAGTTTTTCTACCTCGAACTGCAATGTCCTGATCTCGTCCAGGGTGAGGCGCTTGAGGTTAAGCGGTGAAGGCATGATGTAGCCCTCCATGAGTGAATTGGCCATGCTGTATGCCGATCCGCCCATAAATGCCATCTCTTACCTCCTTTTCCCGGAATTCCCGGCCACCTTGTCCATGTACCACTTTCTCGCAGCGCCGAGGAACTCTCTCGTTCGATCTTCACGGAAATCCGGATAGGTCCACGGCAGACTTTCGAACCGTCCGTTCCGGTATACGAGCGTGACTTCACCGTATATGCCCTTGGAGAGGTAGATCCGATGCGCGAAGTCCTTCGTGGATGCGAGGACGACCCTCGCCGGTGCAATGTAGCCCGGGTCGATGTTGATTCGTCTCCGCCCGTTGTGCGCAAAGGACTGCTCCCGGTCGTTGGTCAACAGTTTGATATCAGCAAGGAAGCCCGGCGGGACCAGTTCTTCGAATACTAACAGCTGTTTGTACAGGGGCGCGCCCATTTCTTCGCGGTAGTAGGCGGTGTGGTCGAACTTGAAGGGGGGCCGTGTCATGGCAACGGGACCGAAGTCGTCCTTCAGGACGGCATGAACCTTATCTAAGTCCGGCTCCTCGCGATAACATACGGCACACATGAGTGCGCATGGGCTTTCCGGTTTTACGGCACCCATAAAGAGCATTCCCCCTTGCTACTTGAAAGATCCCCTCGTCCTAGGCCCGCGGCTACATCTCGTATCGGCCAAGCTCATCCGGAGAGAGCTTTTGAAGCCATTGCCGCAGGTTCTCGTTGAAGTCCTCTGCCTCGGCGCTCTTCTGAAATATGCTGTCCTCTACAAATATGGGGACTCCGGTCCTGACCGCGAGGGCAATGGCGTCCGAGGGCCTGGAGTCCACGTGGAGTTCGCCCCCATCATAAGAGAGGATGATGTCGGCAAAGTACGTGTTGTCCCTGAGGTCGCATATGCGGACCTCCTTCAGGGGACTGTTCACTTTGCTGAGAATGCCGCAGAGCAGATCGTGTGTCATGGGTCTTGGGACCTTGATGTTCTCGAGCTGCAGTGCGATGGCATTCGCCTCCGACGTCCCGATCCAGATAGGAAGTATCCTGCTCGCCTCGTCTTCCTTGAGCACCAGGATCGGCCGCTCCGTAATGGGATCGAGAAGCAGTCCTTGTATTTTCACCTTCTGATACATTTCTCAATCCCCCTGTCCTATCAGAAGTGAATATAGGGAGGTGCGTTGCTCCCCGTCAAGACGGCCCCCCCATCGGGCGGGAGAGTCGGCGGGCCGCAGATGGACGGGCTTAGAAATCAGAGGGTTAGGAGAAGGGACAAAACAGTTGGGAAAAAAGCTCAAAAAGGGCTTGACAGGCCCCGGGTGGAAGTGTATTATCTGTCGTTGCTGGCCGGGAACACTGAGGATCGCGGTCAGCGGCGAAGACTCCTGCCGGAAGGGTTGAGGGGTTGACACGCCGAGTAAAAGATCCTATAATAATTAATTGCCGCCCACAAGAAAACGGGCAAGGCGACGGCTCTTTGAAAACTAGGTGGCGAAAGACGAAAATCGTGCGGGACTTTAAAAAGTCTACGATCGAATCCGAACATTTTTTGGACAACTCTCTAAACTAACTGGAGAGTTTGATCCTGGCTCAGAACGAACGCTGGCGGCGTGCTTAACACATGCAAGTCGAACGCGAAAGTTCCCTTCGGGGGACGAGTAGAGTGGCGCACGGGTGAGTAACACGTGAGTAATCTGCCCTCGAGCGGGGGATAACGTTCCGAAAGGAACGCTAATACCGCATAACCCGGTAGGGACCCAGGTCCCGGCCGGCAAAGGTGGCCTCTGCTTGCAAGCTATCGCTTGAGGAGGAGCTCGCGCCCCATTAGGTTGTTGGCGAGGTAATGGCTCACCAAGCCTGCGATGGGTAGCCGGCCTGAGAGGGTGGCCGGCCACACTGGCACTGAGACACGGGCCAGACTCCTACGGGAGGCAGCAGTGAGGAATTTTGGGCAATGGGCGCAAGCCTGACCCAGCGACGCCGCGTGGGCGATGAAGGCCTTCGGGTCGTAAAGCCCTGTGAGTTGGGAAGAAGCAGCTTCGTGCTAATACCACGAAGTTGTGACAGTACCGACAGAGGAAGCCCCGGCCAACTACGTGCCAGCAGCCGCGGTAAAACGTAGGGGGCAAGCGTTGTTCGGAATTACTGGGCGTAAAGCGCGTGTAGGCGGCTTGGCAAGTCGGAAGTGAAAGCCCTCGGCTCAACCGGGGAATTGCTTTCGAAACTGCCTCGCTTGAATGCGGGATGGGAGAGCGGAATTCCCGGTGTAGCGGTGAAATGCGTAGATATCGGGAAGAACACCGGTGGCGAAGGCGGCTCTCTGGACCGTGATTGACGCTGAGACGCGAAAGCGTGGGTAGCAAACAGGATTAGATACCCTGGTAGTCCACGCCCTAAACGATGGGTACTTGGCGTGGGAAGTTTAAATCTTTCCGTGCCGGAGCTAACGCATTAAGTACCCCGCCTGGGGAGTACGGTCGCAAGGCTGAAACTCAAAGGAATTGACGGGGGCCCGCACAAGCGGTGGAGCATGTGGTTTAATTCGACGCAACGCGAAGAACCTTACCTGGGCTCGAACGGCTCTTGACCGCCCTGGAAACAGGGTTTCTATGCAGTTTACTGTATAGCGGGAGTCGAGGTGCTGCATGGCTGTCGTCAGCTCGTGCCGTGAGGTGTTCGGTTAAGTCCGGCAACGAGCGCAACCCTTGCCCTTAGTTACCAGCGGGTTATGCCGGGGACTCTAGGGGGACTGCCCTGGTTAACGGGGAGGAAGGTGGGGACGACGTCAAGTCATCACGGCCTTTATGTCCAGGGCTACACACGTGCTACAATGGCCGGTACAAAGGGCTGCAAACCCGCGAGGGTGAGCCAATCCCAAAAAGCCGGTCTCAGTTCGGATTACAGTCTGCAACCCGACTGTATGAAGCTGGAATCGCTAGTAATCGCGAATCAGCAGGTCGCGGTGAATACGTTCCCGGGCCTTGTACACACCGCCCGTCACACCACGAAAGTCGGCTCTACCAGAAGTCGCTGGGCTAACCCGTAAGGGAGGCAGGCGCCGAAGGTAAGGTCGGTGATTGGGGTGAAGTCGTAACAAGGTAGCCGTAGGAGAACCTGTGGCTGGATCACCTCCTTTCTAAAGAGTTTCAGGATTCTAGGATTTTCCCTTTCGCCCCTAGTTTTGAAAGGGTCGTCCCTTTCGATCTATGAATCGTAGCGGATGAAAAAAGCAAAATAGGATGGGCCTTCTTCGTACTGGCCCCGGTTCTATCGGGCCTATAGCTCAGTTGGTTAGAGCGCACGCCTGATAAGCGTGAGGTCGGTAGTTCAACTCTACCTAGGCCCACCAGAACTTTGCTCACCGCCGGGGATGTAGCTCAGTTGGGAGAGCACCTGCCTTGCACGCAGGGGGTCGGCGGTTCGAGCCCGCTCATCTCCACCAACATACGATGCCGCGAGACAACTCGCCGGGATCATATGATGGTCCGCTGATCTTTGACAATTAGTGATCGGGTAATGCCACAAATAAGCTGGTAGTACGTTAGGTCAAGCTACTAAGGGCGTACGGAGGATGCCTTGGCGTAGGTAGGCGATGAAGGACGTAGCAAGCTGCGATAAGCCCCGGTGAGCCGCAAGCAGGCTTTGACCCGGGGATTTCCGAATGGGGCAACCCGGCTGGGGTAATACCCAGTCACCGTATGCTGAATACATAGGCATACGGGGCGAACGAGGGGAAGTGAACCATCTCAGTACCCTCAGGAAAATAAAACAAAAGTGATTCCCCAAGTAGCGGTGAGCGAACGGGGAACAGCCTAAACCTCTCATGTGTCAAAGCCTGCAGGCGTTGCATGAGTGGTGTCGTGGGAGCCACACGAATCTGCTGCAGTGGGTTCAAAGGGTTACAAAGCAGGCAGTTAGTCGAACGATCTGGGAAGGTCGGCCATAGACGGTGACAGCCCCGTAGACGAAA
>Ga0315535_1000518_pt1:0-12500 | contig 27302 bp, 24 predicted proteins | sample SalMarSW160220MG_2_FD_203092 | JGI IMG/M metagenome (GOLD analysis project Ga0315535, IMG submission 203092) | Salt marsh sediment microbial communities from the Plum Island Ecosystem LTER, Massachusetts, United States - Salt Marsh Sediment SW1602-20 ... | reverse complement strand
GAAGGGTCCTGGTAGACGACCAGGTTGATAGGCTGGAGATGTAAGCGTGGTGACACGTTCAGTCGACCAGTACTAATAACCCGTGAGGCTTGACCATAACTTAACCTTCTATCGGCTTTTGTGTGGCATTCCCGATCACTGATTGATATAAATGAACCGGATTTTCCCGGTGGCCATAGCGAGGAGGTCACACCCGTTCCCATTCCGAACACGGAAGTTAAGCTCCTCCGCGCCGATGGTACTGCGTGGGCAACTGCGTGGGAGAGTAGGTCGCCGCCGGGAAGCTAAAAGAGAAGAGGCCCCTTTCGAGGGGCCTTTTTCTTTTGGTCCATTCGGTCATTTCTATCAACCACAGAGCCCGCAGAGAACACAGAGAAAGAACTGGTTCTCACACTGAGGCGGTGAGGCGATGAGAAGAAATGTGGGAATTGGGATTTTGGATTTGGGATTTAAAAGCGGCGGGGGACGAGGGCCGGGCCTTCGAAGCAAGAATGGACAGGGAGGACGGGAGGAAGGGAGAAAGGCGAGCGGAAGGAAGGGCTAGAGCCGAAGACCGAAAAGCTAAGGATAGAAACGGACGGAGTCTGGCCTTCGAATGAAATCCCGCGCCGGACCCAACGAATCCCTACTCACTCATCACCGTATCGGTGGGTGGGAACCGCTGTGGCACGGAGGCCTGATGCGCAGGCCGACAAACGGAAAGAAGAAAATGCACCAAGGCAGCGGAGTTTTGTGCACCTCGCGCCGTTTCAGGGAAGGCTCGGGAGGCGGCCGAGATGGTATCCCCTCCGCCCACAGAGGCGCTATACTTAGAGATACGGAAAGTCGCGCTGCGGTCGAGGGGCAGTCGTGGCCTCCGTGTTCCTGATGTGACACTCGGCGATGGACCCTTGAAAACCGAATCCGCCGCATGGTAGACGCAAGGAGGACGGCGTATGGAACTGCTTTCGAGTGACAGAAGCATCGTGGTGGCGATCGACCTGCAGGGCAAGCTTATGGACATGATCTACCGGCCAAGGTTGGTCGTCGAGGCCACGGTCCGCCTTCTCAAGATTGCCGACCTGTTTGGTATCCCCGTGGTGATGACGGAGCAGTACCCGAAGGGGCTCGGCCCGACCCACGCGGAAATAGCGTCTGCTTATGACGGCCTGGCGGTGCCGAAGAGACTAGTCGCGAAGGACAGTTTCACCTGTTGCGGTGAGGGCGGGTTCGAGGCGGCGCTCGGTGCGGTGAGGCCCGGGCTGAAGCCGGCGGACCGGCAGATCGTCGTGGCGGGTATCGAGGCGCACGTCTGCGTCATGCAGACCGTTCTGGACCTGTTGCGGCAGGGAAGCGACGTGCAGGTCTGCTGGGAATGTGTCAGCGGACGGGGCGAAGAATACAGAAGGCACGCGCTGGACAGGATGATGCAGGTAGGCGCGCTCGTCACGAATCACGAGTCGGCCGCATTCGAGTGGGCCGGTGGCAAGAACCACCCGCAATTCAAGGCGCTGAGCGCGTTGCTCAAGGAAGGCCAGCCAACCGGTTGAGGCGGGCATGATGAAGAAACCCTCCGGCTGTCGCCGGAGGGTTTCTATCTAACGATAGGGCAGAGAAGAACGTCAGGTCGAAGGCTCGTCGGGGGGCGGGACCGCTTGCGGCGGGGATGCCGGCGGCGCGGGAGCAGACGGGGGAGGCGCAGGGGCGGAGGGCTGCTGTGGCTGCGCGGCGGGGGCCGCCTGGGCTTGCTTGGTCATACTTTCGAAAAGCTTGGGGATGATCCACCCTACGACGCCGAGGCCGATTCCGGCGAAGATGCATTCGAACCAGCCCAGGATGAAGATGTAGGTCAACAGCCGCTTGCTGAGCGTGAGGAGGTAGAACTCGGCTATGTACCGCACGCCGAAAAGGAACAGGCCGATCCAAAAGCCGAAAAAGAGTCCCCGCAGAACGATGAACTTGGCGTTCTTGTAAATCTTGAAGAAATAGTATGTGAAAACGAGAGAGAAGATGAACTGGCCCAGGAACATGAGCGGGAGAAACTTCCGGAGTTCCTCCGAAGATCGGACCAGGTCGCCCTGGGCCATGAGAATGCTATTGAACACGTAGTTGTAGAATACCAGGTCCACGACGAATACGAAGATGAAAACGCCGAGAAACCCCAAGATCCAACGGATTGCCTTCATCACGTACCTCCCTTGAACTGTCTAGAGACTAGCACAAGGGGGGCGCTTCTGTCTTGTGCCGTAAGGTGGCCCGGGGCGCAAACGGGAAAGTGCGCCGGCCCGAAGCGCCGTTTCGAACGCAGGGGCCGACGCACTGGATATGGAATCACGTCAACCCCGGAATCAGAACCTGTAGCCCACGCCGAAGCCAAAGACCCACGGATTGATGTCCACGGAGACCGGGTCCAGAGGCCCGTAGATGGTATCGATTGTCGCGTCGGTGCTGATCCGGATATATTTTACGTCGAAGTTCACCAGCCAATGCTTGTCGAGATAGACGTCCGTTCCGATCTGGCCGGCGACGTCGAAGGAGTTCTTGAATTCCACGCCCGTGGCTCCCGCGTAGCGCAAGGCGGTGGAAAGGTCATAGCTGTAGAACCGCGTGTAGTTTAAACCCAGCCCAATATATGGGCAGAATCGAGGCCCGTTGTAGAAGTAGTACTGAAACGTGAGCGTGGGAGGCAGGACCCGGACGCTACCTGCGCCAATACCGCCGATCAATCCTCCGCTGGTCGTGAGATCGTGGCGGGAGGTGGCGAGGATAAGCTCAATCCCGAAGCGCTCATTGAACTTGTATGTGAAGTCCAATTCGGGAACGACCGCCGAATCCACGGCGATTTTCGACCCCGTGCCGTCGATAGCGCTGCTGCTGTCGTTGGGATTGATCGAGATACCCCTCAGCCTGATGGTCCACCCGGCCCCCTGGGCGCTGATCACCGTCGTAACGGTCATCAGGATCAGAGCAACGACTAGAAACGGAATACATTTCTTTCGCATGGTCCCCTCCTTTCAGCAGAAACGCCTTCACCACTATTAATACACAATGTAGTCAATCCTGGGGGGATGTGCAAGCACTTTCCGGCGAGGAGGCCCCTAGTTCCAGGTAGGCCATCCGTTTGGTCCAGGCCCGGCCGCTGCCGGTAGGTCCACGGCGGCGATGCCCGGTCGCGGGTGGATGGTGCCCCGAGAGCCCTTTCCGGATCGGGCTCCACGATGCGAGGCGCGGGGAGAAATACAGGGCGGGCGCCCTCTCGACGAACCGAAACGGGGGAGGCAGTCCGAAACCCCTTGCATCCGGGGCAGTGACCCTGGCAGGGAGACCTGTGAGGGTCTTTCAGCCGCTTGCCGGTGCCGGGCGTACGCCTCCTCATTCAAACGTCTTTTCACCTACGGTCAGCTTCTTGAGATAGATGATCTCGCAGGAACCGTTACCCTCGTCGCGGCGGCTGAGAGACGAGTGCCACCGGAAAGTTCTCCCCCCCTTCACGCCGTCGACGAAGACAAGATAGCCTTCAAGCCGGACGCGGTCTCCCTTGTCTATTCTCACCGCGGCCTTGAACAGGTTTCGCGTGGCCGGAATGACGTGGTTGTTGGAGGAGTGCGCGACGATATAGCCGTTGCCGTGGCCGAACCCGGGGCCGAACCGCCACCAGTACCAGCGGTCGCTTTGGGACCAGGACAGCTTTTTGTACAGTTTCGAAGTGGCAAAGTCGCCCCAGGCGAGGGCCACGTCGCAAGGCGCCAGATCGGCATTCCAGCCGTAGCGGTAGCGCTTGCATCCCAGCACGATTCCACTGACGACGTATCCGGCTTTCGGGGTGAGCGTCCAGTCCACGCCGTCCTTTTGAAGGTGAACGGACACGGCCCTGTCAATGGCAGTTTGCGCCGGATCGTGCGAAACGTCCACGGGTTCCAGCGCTATCTTGGAGACGGGCGCCGAACACCCTGCGACCAGGCAGACGAACGCGGCGCACGACAGTAGAGAAAGAAGCCACAGCCTGCGGGCGATTGAGCGGCGGAGTCTCAAGCCTCCTCCCCGCACGAACTCGCTCGAAACGCCGAGAAGAGTATCCTCTTGAAACCGAAAAAGATGGGCCCATCGGGCCAATAACGCCGGAGTTCTGATCGAAAGGCCTCCAGGAAGCCGTCCTTCATGTCCCCGTCCAAGCGTTCCAGATAGGGAAGCATGGTCGTGCCCGACAGCCAGTCCGCCAGAGCGTCGGCATCGCGGAGTTCGTGCGGGTACACCTTCTCGAATATGGACAAATACCTGGCTCCGCATGCGTATAGGATCTCCGCGTACCGCTCGAGGGAAAGTACGGGAACACGCCTGGTCCAGCCGTGGAGCGCCGTGCGGAATGGCTCAGTCGCGGCCAGGGCGGCTATCATCAGGTGCGAAGGGTGGTTGTGGTTGGAAGGCAATTGAACCAGCAGTTGGCCTCCAGGACGAAGCAGAGAAAAGAGCCGTGGGATCAGGGTTTCGTGCCCGTCTACCCAATGGATTGCTGCGTTCGAGAAGACCATGTCCCAGGCGCCCGTAACCGATTCGATTGCGGCTTTTTCAAAGCGCAGTCCGTCTCTCGCGCGAGATACGGCTCTATCCAGCATGGCCAGTGAAACGTCGACGCCGAGGATTCGGCTGTCGGGCAAAATATCCGAGAGCCGGGCGGTGAGTTCGCCTGTGCCGCACCCGAGGTCCAGGACCTCCAGCCCCTTGCGCACCCTGATCATGCGCGACAGATCCTTGAAGGGAGCGAATCGTTCCTTCTGAAATAGGTTGTACGTGTCGGGATTCCAGTCCACGGCCGTCTCCGGATGGCGCTGCTCTTTCTCTTGTCCGCTGACACTTTAGCACATCGGGCGCGCACCACGGGCGGAGGCCTGCGGAGCAGGCCGGTCAGAGAGGAGAGGGAAAAAGGAAAGGGAATCTGAATCTGGATTTGGGATTGCGAATTTGAAGGACTGCCGGGGCTTGGCCTTTGAAATAGGAACGAACAGGGAGGATGGGAGGACAAAAAGGCGGAAATCGTAAGGCGGGAGAAGATGACGGCTGGGGACGAGCCTTTGAGGCGCATCTCCTGTCGGACCCACCTACTTACCTTCTCACGTGCTCACGGTTCCGCACTCACCCCTTGAGAACGGCAAGCGGGCGCATCATGGCGACGACGCGGGCGAGGCTGGCGCCGCGGACGGCCTCGACGACGAGGTCGATGTCCTTGTACGCCTGCGGGGCTTCTTCCTTTATCGTGCGCCGGTTTTCGCAGATCAAAGTGACGCCCTCCATGGCCTGCATGAAGGCCTCGTCGGTGATCACGCCCGGCCTGAGGACCTTGCCGTCCCGGCGGCGGATCTTTCCCGCGGCCGCCGTGCGGCTCAGGCGCCTTCCGGCGCCGTGGTTCGTAGAGCACAAAGCCTTCTCGTTGTCCGGCACGCCTGCGAGGAGGTAGGAGTGGGTGCCCATAGAGCCTGGGATCAGGACGGGCTGGCCGGTCACTTCGAAGGGCGTTCCGGCCATTCGCACCGCGGGAAAGGCCCTCGTGGCGCCCTTCCTGTGGACCCAGAACCTCTTCCCCCCGTGTTCTTCCCACTTGGCCATGTTATGGGGCACGTCGTAAAGCAGTTCGAGGCGGAGGTCCGGGTAGTGGTGCAGGAGATTTTTGCGCACCAGGGCCGCCATGAGGTGGCGGTTTGCGAAGGCGAGGTTTGCGGCGGCGTGCATGGCGCCCAGATAAGCCCTGCCCTCCGCCGAATCGGCGGGCATGAAGCAGAGTTCGGACGTAGGATGAGGGTCGCCGTATCTCTTCCCGCGCGCGAGCGACATGTACTCTTCTCCGACCTGGTGGCCGAATCCGCGGCTCCCCGAGTGGATCATCACCAGGAGCTGCCCCCTGAAAACGCCCCATGCCCGAGCCGTTTCAGTGTCCTCTACGCTTAAGACTTCCTGGAGCTCGATGAAATGGTTGCCTCCACCGAGGGTCCCGAGCTGGTTCTGTCCCCTGTCCAACGCTCTCTGTGAAAGGGCGGAGGGATCGCCGGGCATGGAGCCTCCGTTCTCGATGTGGGACCACGTTCGAGGTTCGGCCGCAGGATCGATGAAGGACCAAGCGTCGTGGTCCCGGCGTTTGGCGGAGGAGAGTGCAGGCACGCCGTACGCGAGCACGTCCAGGAAGTCCTGCAAGTCCAAGGAGATATTGCGTTTGCCTTCACCCAAGGGGATATCGCGCCGGATGGACCGGGCGAGCAGGGTCGTATCGATGTCTGCGGCGTAGCGGTCCGTCGTCAGAACGCGCATGCCGCAGTTGATGTCATAGCCGACGGCCGCCGGGATGACGACTTCCCGCGTGGCCACGATGGAACCTATGGGCACGCCGTAGCCGACGTGTATATCCGGCGTCGCGATGACGCGTTCGACGGTCGGAATGCGACAGGCATCCTTCAACTGCTTGAGGGACTCGGGATCGAGCGGCAGGCGCGGTGACGTGTAGAGCGTGGGCGCCACACGCATGCCCTCCTCGATCGGGAAGAGACGTTCAAACTCGGACACGGCCGGCGACCTCCCTGCCCCATCAATCTATGGCGTCGCAGGCGCCCTATCAACGAGACGCGCGAGCGGCCGTGTCCTTCTCCGCTTCAGGCTGCGAGTTCCGCCGTACAATGCGCGCGCTTGGTCGCCTTGAGGGGGATGGCGGACAGGCAGTGGGGGCAGTCCTTATTGGAAGTGCCGGCGCTCGCGTGTCAATCCCAACGGGTGTGCGGGACACGGTTTTTCACGAGGTACTGCCATGCCAACCAGACGTATGAGCGTTCGGGTATTCCCCTCCTTAGGAAGAAGGGCGTGAGGAGGCGGTTGAGGCGCCTGAGGCTGTAGAAGGGAACGCCGGGGTAATAGTGGTGTTCGAGGTGGTAGCCGGACCAGAGAAAGGCGGCCTCCCACAGGAGGGACCTGCGGATGCGCGTGCCCCACCGCGCCGGATCGGCGGGGTCGATTGCGTAATGCTGTCCCATCCGGTTGAGGCCGAAGGCCAGCGGGAACCCCACGAAATAAGGGACAAGGTAGAGGCGCAAAAGCGCCGCGCCGCCCCAGGCCGCACATATACCAGCGGCCGCTGTTCCATGAAGAAGGAGCGTGAGGATGCGTTCCCTTCCGATTGTCGATCGGACTTCGGGCGGGTAAGCCGCCGCCTCGCGCGCGGCCGCTCGAAAGTAGATAAAGAAAAGGGCGGGCGTGAAGTACAGCAGTTTCAGCCATCGCGCGTTGCGCCGGGGAGAGAGCCGGTGCCGCTTGGGGTCGCGAACGTCCGATCCGAGTTCGGTGTGGTGGTCCAGGTGCCACCTCTTGAACTGGGTCGGGGAGATGCCGGTGGGCGCCGCGTAAAGTGCGGCCAGCAAGGCGTGCCGCCGCGCTGCGGCACCGGGCCACACGAGCCCGTGAATCGCCTCGTGAAGCAGAACCGTGAAATCGAATAGTGCGAGCCCCATGAGGAGGGACAGGGGCATCCACAGAAGGGGGTCGGTCAGGCGCAGCTGAGCCCAACCCAGAGCTCCGGTCAGCGCCGTCAGACAGACAGCAACGGCCATGTGGCGCCAGGGTGTCAGCGCATGGACGGATTTCAGCGAAGCCGGCCCCAGTATCCGCCCCAGCTCGCGACGGAGGAACACGGAATGCGCCGCCCAGTGCCGGGGCCAGGAAGCGGCTGGGCCTGGGGGCGATGAATCCATGCGTGATTCCGGCACGTGCGTCGGCCCCTATTCGTTTTCCAGGTCGCGCATGAGTTCGTCCCGCAGCGCAGGTGGAACCTCCGCTTCGGTCTTCGCGTTCTCGTGGTCTGCGCCGAAGAACAGCGGCTCGCCACCGGCCAGCTTCTCGCGGAATTCGGACGTGAGCGTCCAGGTCAGATAGTGCACCGTGCTGGTATAGTCCTCGCGGCTGCGTCCCTCTTCGCCCACGGCTCGAATCGTGCAATCGCCGATCCTTGCATAGAAACTCTGTTCGATGTCGACGAGCTTCGGAAGCGTCCGCTTGAGCACGTCCAGATCCGGGATCTCGATGTAGAGCGTCGCCTTCCATTCGTCGCCGGAAGGTATGAGGGGGCAGTAGGTGTCGAGCTCCTCCTGGATCACGTCGTCCTCTACCATGCGCTCGGCCCGCATCATCTCCTGGATCTGGTACCAGACGGTGCGGCGATTCTCGAAGAGCAGGGTCAGCGTATCGCTGACGTGGAGGCGGCGCCGGTCCTTCATGGCCATGGTCTCTGCGCGCAGACCGTGTCGCTCTTTCTCGTATTCGAAGAGGTTCATGAGATCCTTCAATTCCAGTTTCTTCACGATGGCTCCTTATCGATGCCACGCCCGACGGTCGTCGGACGGGAAACCTGCGCCGGACGGATCTCGGCGGGAGAATGCACCCTGTCGACAGGACCTGTGGACCGTCAGATTTCGATCCCGTATGCCTTCGCAAGCAGAAGCACGGGATGCAGGGCCTCCCTGCCCGTAGCGTGCTGTATCTGCATGGCGGAAAGGGGACATTCGGTGGCGACGTACCCTTCCGCACTTCTGACCTTGTTGAACAGTTTGCGCCCGACCTTCATGGAGTGGTCGTAGGTGTCCGTGCGGATTCCGTAGGTGCCGTCGTGTCCGGAACAGGCATCCAGTATTTTAACCGTCGTGTCCGGCAGGTCGCGCAGCAGGTCTCGGCCTTTGAACCCCACGCCCATCTGCTTCAGGTGGCAGGGCAGGTGGTAGGCCACCTCGCCCAGCGATGACGGTTCCCCTTCCGGCCAGATCCCCCGCTCCTTCAGAGATGCGAGGTAGTCGAACAGGTCGCGCGTTGCGCCGGCGACCATTCTGGCCTCCTCGCTCTTGACCAGGAGGGGATACTCCATGGCGAGGCTCATGGCGCAGGAAGACACCGGGGCGAGAATCATTATGCCTTCTTTCGCGAATGGGGCGAGGACGCGTACGTTCTTCTCCGCCCTTGCGGCGGCCGTCCCGATATCCCCTATGTCGAAGGAGGGGATGCCGCAGCAATCCTGGCCGGGGGGGACGATGACCTCCACGCCGCAGGCGGCCAGGAATCGGACCAGCGCCTCTCCGAGGCCCGGGTAGTTGCCGTCTATCAGGCAGGTGGTGAAGAGAACCACCTTCTCTTTGATCACCTCTGGCTTCGGCAGCTTCTTGAAGACGCTCCCGAAGGAACGAGACGCGATGGGGGGCAGGGGGGCGTCGGGGTGAATGCCCAGGAAGGCCGAGAGGACCTTGCGTGCGGGTTTCATCCGGTTCACGGCGTTTGCGATGGGGGCCACCGGGCGCGATTTTCTTGCCATCCCGGCCGGGTCCGCGAGCATCTTCTTGGAGAAGCTGGCACCTTCCCTCTTAAAGCGGACGGCCTTGTGCCGCAGCGCGAGGTGTGGGAAGTCCAGCCTGTACTCGTGGGGCGGCGTGTAGGGGCACTTGGTGTAGCACAGCTTGCAGTAGAAGCAGGCATCCATGACCGAGTGCAGGTCTTGGCCGGTTAATTCTTCCGCTGTGATGTCCTTGGTATCAATGGCATCGAAAAGTATATCGAAGGATGGGCAGAGTGACGCGCATAGCCTGCACCCGTTGCAGATTTCAAAGACGCGCTTTTCCTCCGATGCGAGATCTTCTTCGTCGTAGAAAGACGGTGAAGCGGGATCGAATACGAATTCCTTGATGCCGCCTAATCCTTTTTCGGGCATGAAGTACCCCCCTTTCAAACGCGAGGCGCCGGCACCGGCCGAGGACCGCTCCCGGCCTTGTCCTCCGGACGGTGTCCACCAGCACGGCCCGGCGCCTCAGTAAACCGGCGCCGAGGCCTATTTAAATTCGTCGAGCACCTTCTGGAAGCGGCCGGCATGGGCGCGTTCCGCCTTTGCCAGCGTCTCGAACCAGTCGGCGACCTCGTCGAAGCCCTCTTCCCTGGCCGTGCGCGCGAATCCGGGGTACATTTCCGTGTATTCGTACGTTTCCCCGGCCACGGCGGCGGCCAGGTTCAGCTTGGTTTCGCCGACGGGCTTCCCGCTTGCGGGATCGCCGACCTCGGCGAGGTAGTCCATGTGCCCGAAGGCGTGTCCCGTTTCACCCTCGCCCGTGGAGCGGAAGACGGACGCGGCGTCGGGGTTGCCTTCCACATCCGCCTGTCGGGCGAAGTAGAGGTAGCGACGGTTCGCCTGGGATTCGCCCGCGAAGGCTTCCAGCAGGTTTTTGTGGGTTTTGGTTCCTTCTAGTTTAGGCATCTTTCTCCTCCTTGGTTTGGAAGGGATGGGGAGACTTGGCGCACCGTGCGCACAAGCCCTTGATCGTGATGTCCCATGTTTCGGGGCGGAAGCCGTTGGGAAGCGTGAGGTCGCATCGGTCTCCATCCCGAACCGGCATGTCCCAGATGTGGCCGCAGAAGGTACACATCACATGATAATGAGGAAGCACGTTAGCGTCAAACCGGTCAGGACCGTCGTCGAACCGGACGCGGCGAAGGTGGCCCGTTGAAACGAGTATGTCAAGATTCCTGTAAAGGTTGGAGGTGCTGACGGGACCGTAGATTTCGGCCATGCCTTCGGCGATCTCGGCGGCCGTCGGGTGCTCTCCGCTCTCCATAAGGAACTCAAGGATCTGCATCCTTTGTTTGCTGTGTCCTTTGTGGTTAGGAGCCATTCTTAAATCCCATTTCGCTTGATGGACCGCACGTTTTCCGGCACCGCCGTCGTGTTCAGCCGGGAGGCCGTCAGCGTTGGGGGCCGGCGGTCCGGTGAGACGTTCCGATGAAAGCCCCGTGTCGTCGTGCGGAGGACGTATTCATCAGCGAGAAGCCGGCTCAGGATGGCAGCGACCTCTCCCCGATATTGCCCTTCGAGTCCCGTACCGAGCCCTTTATCGAAACCCATGAAGCTCTCCTTTCGTCTACCAAACCAGTTAACAGATCAATTATCGGAATTATTCCGAACTTTTATCCGTGCCTTCAAAGGCCCTCTGCGAAGCGATCAATGGATCCGTTAATCACCGAATCGACGGGCGCGTTGTTGGGCGGGTGTGCGTTCGCTACAATAGATGGCCTGGAGGCCTGCAGTGGAGAAGGTCCAGCGTTCTCGTGCCCGCGGGGAACATGCCAGCTTCATGATCCGCCTTTCAGCGGCCCCGGTTCTCGCTGCCGCTTGCGCGCTTCTTGTGCTGGCGTCCTGCGCGCATCGGCCCGTGAAGCCTAAGCCTCTCATCAGTCCGGGGGGCGAGCTCATGGCCCCGGCGTCGTGGACATCCCTCGGGACCATCAAGGACGACATGGATTTCACCGGCCTGGCGGACGCGGTGAGGGGAAGTCTCGGCTACTACGACAAGCTGCCGGCAGGAAAGACCTTCCAATTCGGCACCCGGACCGTTACGGCGGCCGAACTGTCGGCCACCCTGAAGGCATTCCTCACGATCGTCGCGAACCCCGCGCTTTCGGCGACGCAGAAGATATCCGACATAAAGGATGGCTTCGTCCTCTACCGGAGCGTGGGGAGCGACGGGGCGGGGAGCGTTTTGTTCACGGGGTACTACGAACCTGAACTCCAGGGCCGCAGGCACCCCGATGCGACGTTCAAGTATCCCCTGTACGCGCGCCCGGCGGATCTGATGAGCATCGACCTGTCAGAGTTTCCTCTCGCGCACTCCAAGGCCACCGTCTTCGGCCGCGTGGACGGCGACAGGGTCGTGCCTTACTACACGCGGAAGCAGATCGACACGGACAGGGCCCTTCAGGGGAAGGGGCTGGAGCTGCTGTGGCTGGACGATCCTGTGGACCTCTTCTTTTTGCAGATACAAGGTTCGGGGCTGGTGCTCCTGCCGGACGGACAGAAGGTCCGGGTGCAGTACGCGGGCAAGAACGGGCAGCCCTACGTGAGCCTCGGCCGCTACATGGTGAAGGAAGGGCTCCTGGGCAAGGGGCAGGTGTCTCTGCAGAGCATCCGGGCTTATATTGCGCACCACCCGAAGCAGATGCGAAAGCTACTGGACGTGAACCCCAGCTACACCTTCTTCCGTCTAGAAAACAGCGGCCCCTACGGAAACATCGACGTGGCGATCACGCCGGGCCGCTCGATCGCGACGGACGCGCGGATTTTTCCCAGAGGCGCACTCTGCCTCATTCGGACGGAAAAGCCCCTCCTGGATTCAAAGAACCGCGTGGTCGGCTGGGAGCCCTTCACGCGGTTCGTCATGAACCAGGACACGGGCGGCGCGATCACGGGACCGGGCCGGGTCGACCTCTTCTGCGGCGCCGGACCCGAGGCCGAAGCCACGGCCGGCCACATGCAGCAGAAGGGGTCGTTGTATTTCATCCTCGAAAAGAAGTAGGCGAGCGGAGCGATTTGGGTTTGGGATTGAACAGCCGAATGGAACCACAGAGCACACCGAGCACACAGAGAAGAGATCAAATTTCACAGTGAGGCGGTGAGGCGGTGAGAGGCAATTTGGGATTTGGGAATTGGGATTTCGGATTTATAAGACGGCCGGGGACGGGCCTTC
>Ga0315535_1000514_pt1 | contig 27444 bp, 20 predicted proteins | sample SalMarSW160220MG_2_FD_203092 | JGI IMG/M metagenome (GOLD analysis project Ga0315535, IMG submission 203092) | Salt marsh sediment microbial communities from the Plum Island Ecosystem LTER, Massachusetts, United States - Salt Marsh Sediment SW1602-20 ... | reverse complement strand
CTCGTACGCCCGATTCGATCCTGGCGCCCGGTTCAATGCGCGCCCGCTCGTCGACGATCGCCAGCTCGTCGACCAGCGCCCCGGGCAATATTCCCGCTTCCTGAGACTGGTCGGGATAGAAGAGATCGAGAACCCTGGACAACGCCAAGTGGGGATCTTCAACCACGATAACCGGGCAGGGAAACTCGCTCTGCCCGGCTCTGCCGCTGCGGGTGACGACCAACGCTCCCGCCCGCGTGCTTTGTAAGGCGGCCGCATTACGCGGACTCATGAAAAAAGAAAGATCGTCCGGCCCGGCGTCATCCAGCGCGGCCACGCCGCCGAGCGTCCTGTCGGCGCCCACCAGATCGGCGCCTAAAAGATGCGCTATCTCTTTCAGGCTGCGCGGCAAGGATCACTTGCCCTTTTTCTTGCCGGATTTCGCCGAGTGGCGTTTATCGTATTCGCGGATGACCTGGTTGGTCATATCCATCTTGTCCGGTCCAAACAGAAGCACCTCCTGGCGCAGGATGTAATCGAGGCCCTCGCGCTTGGCCACTATCTGAACTATGCCCATGACCTTTTGCTCGAACTTTCCCAAGGCATCGCTTTTCTTCTTGTTGATATCGTTCTGGTACTGCATGAAAAGCGCCTGGAGCTGCTGCTCTTCCTTGGACAATACCTGGATGCGTTCCTTGCGCACGTCGTCTTTCAGCATTGCCGACTGCTGCTGGAACTGCTTCGCCTTTTCTTGAAACGCCTTCATGCGCTGATCCAGTTCCTTCTGCTTTGTCATGTGTTCTGACTTCAAGCGCTTCAGGATCGCCTTGCCCTCATTGGTGCTTTCGAACACATGGCTGACACTGACGTAGCCTATCTTCTGTTGCCCTGCCGCCGACGGGATCCAGATACCCAGGCCAAGCACCATAATGAGCGAGCTTCTCAATACAAGTCTGCCGATCTTCATGCTCTCGTCCTCTCTTTGATTTCCCGGCCATTTCGGCCGGCTCTTTGTCCTTGTTCGACTTCTTCTCCCCTTGCTGAATTCAAACTTCTCGCCTGCCTTTATCAGAAAAAGTTGCCGATCGTAAATTCAAACAAAATATCCTTGTCTCCCGGCCTGCGAGTCAGCGGGATGCCCCACTCGAAACGCAAAGGTCCGATCGGCGAGAACCAGCGGAAGCCGAATCCCGTCGACCAGTACAGCCCGAGCCAGGTCTCCTTGAGCGTGTTTCCGTCGGCGTCCTCCGAGTAACGTTCAGAGAAGATATGTTCGCCCTCGCCGTAGGAGTTGCCGGCGTCGAGGAAGACCACGCCGCGGATGTTGACCTGCGGAAAGATCGGGAATTCCAGCTCGATGTTGCCGATGACTTGCTTGTTGCCGCCCACGCCGGTGGGCGTCAAGTATGACTGGGGATCCTCGCTTTCTCCGGGCAGGTCCAGCTTGGGGCCGATCGAGCGCGGTTCATAACCGCGCACGGTGTAGATGCCGCCGACGAAGTACTTCTCGAAGATCGGCGCGCCCGGCGTGATGTAGCCCAAGGTGATGTTGCTCTTCAAGACAATACCCCAGAACACCGGCCAGTAGTAACGAGTCACCCACGACAACCTGGTGAACTCGTTTTCGCTGAAAGTGTATTTGCTGGCATGCTCGATCGAGCCCTGAAGCAAGTGGCCGTTCGTTGGAAACAGCCGGTTGTCGCGCGTATCCCAGGAGATCGTCAGGCGCAGGCTCGAAGTCCAGCCGTCCGAGAAGAGATTATAGTATCTCATTCCGCCGCTCTGGGAGACGTCCACGTTTTCCAGCGTATAGGTCAGGGACAAGCGCCAGTCGTCGATGAACTCGTAACCCAGGGTCAAATCTCCACCGGTCGCCTTGCGCACGAAAGTGTAGTAGTCGAGTTGGGTGTTGAAGACGCGAAAGCCGAAGTACCAGTTCGTATCCAGGAAGTATGGTTCGATGAAGCTCAGCGAGAAGAGCTGCCGCAGGCTGGAGAGCTGGGCCATCAACGCCAGTGTCTGGCCGCGGCCGAACAGGTTCTGCTGTGAGATCTGCGCCGTGGCTATGAAGTTCTCTACCGAGGAGAACCCGGCGCCGATCTGGAAGGTGCCGGTGGGACGCTCCTTTACCTTGACCTTGATGACGATCCGATCCGGCCGGCTGCCTTTCGATTCGGAGATCTCCACCTTCTCAAAGAACCCCAGGCTGTTCACCCGCCGCTGGGAAGTCGAAAGTCCAGTTCCCGAATAGTACTCGCCCTCGTAAACCCTCAACTGGCGCCTGATGACCTTATCGCGCGTCTTGAGATTGCCCTCGATTTCGATCTTCTCGATGAATACCTTCGAGCCCTTCTGAATATTGAACTTGATGTCGGCGATCCTGGCCTCGCTGTCGACGTTGGTGCTGGGCACGACCTCCACGTAGGCGTAGCCGCGATCTTTGTAGACGTCCTGGATGCGGAACATGCTCATACCGAGATTGGTGCGGTTGAAGATCTCACCCGGGCTGACAAGTAATAGCTCCTTCAAGACATCGGTCTTCAGTTGCGTAAGAAGCTCTGTTCGAACACGCTCGCGTAACGGCCCGCTCTTGGGCCGCGGCGGCTGGTTTTCCTCCCAGATCCCTTTTTCGATGCGCCCGGAGACCTCTTTTTCGAGATCGGTCAGTACAGAGATCTTCATGGCGGCAACTTCCTTGTCGCTCATGCGCTTGCGCAACTCCAGCGTCAATTCCTTTGAAAGCGGCAACCCGACGCCTCCATCATCAATCGCGCTTTCGATCCGATCGAGTAATTGACGATCGTCGCATAACAGGTCGCCTGCGAAATCCATGTTGCCGAAACGGTACTGTTCACCTTCCTCAATGGAGATGGTCAGGTAGAGGCTCTTGCGGTCGCGGCTGATCTCAACCACCGGTTCGGATACCTTGACGTTGATGTATCCATGGTCGTAGTAGTACTGGTTGATGCGCATCAGGTCGCGCTTGAGTCCCTCCTGCTTGAAGGTTCCAGAGCCGGTCAGGAAAGAGAAGAAACCACCCTCGCGCGTCTCCATTATACCCTTGAGTTCGTCTCCTCCGATGTTCTTGTTGCCGCTGAAAGTGATTCGCCGGATCTCGACCTTGGCCCGTTCGTTGATCACAAAAGTGAGCGAAACCTTGTTTTGGGGAAGCTTTTTGATCTCAAAGCCGACATCGGCCATGAAAAAGCCCTTTTCGACGTACAGCTCCTTGATCTTCTCCACGTTCTTCTTGATCTTGGCGACGTTGAGAACCGACAAGGGCTGGATGTCGACGACTTCCTTGATCTTGTCCAGGTCGACCTCGTCGTTGCCGCGGTAATCGATCTTGGCGATTGAAGGTTTTTCACGGACGACGAAAATGAGGACATCGCCCCCCTGCTTCTGTTCGACCTCGGCGCGCACGTCGTCAAAATATCCCAGATCGAAGATCGACTTGATGTCACGGCCCACCGTGGCCGGGTCCAACTGTGTACCCGGCTTCGAGGACACAACCAGGCGCACGGCATCCGACTCGACCCGTTTATTTCCCTTTACCTCGATAGCCTGCAACTCTCCCGCCCAAGCCGGCCGCAGCCAAGCCAGGCAAGCCAGCACGGCGACGATTCTCAGAAAACCGCCCCGGTATACCCTCATCGCAGTTCCTTCCCTTCGCCCGCCCCGGCATCATGCCAGACTTGCGCCCATCTTGAAACTTGACGAACACCAAAAAACAACAATTTCGTGGCGCCCGTCTTCAAGACTCGACGCCCTTTGACGGGTGCTCGATTACCCGGCCTTCCAGCAAGCGTAAACTCCTGTTCAACATGGCTGCCAACTTGGGGTTGTGGGTCACGATCACCGTCGTCATGCCGAGCCGGCGATTGAGATCGAACAGCAGTTTGTGAATACCTTCTCCGGTCTGTTCGTCCAGATTACCGGTTGGCTCGTCGGCCAACAGCAGTCGCGGTTTCAAGACCAATGCCCGGGCCAGCGCCACCCGCTGCTGTTCTCCGCCCGACAGCTCGACCGGCCGGTGATCCAGGCGATTACCCAGGCCGACCTGCTCGAGGATCTCATGGGCCATGGAAGCCGCTTGCCGGCGCCTGGTTCTTTGCACCAGCGCCGGCATCATGGTGTTTTCGAGCGCAGTGAACTCGGGCAGAAGGTGGTGAAACTGGAAAACGAAACCTATGGTCTTGTTCCTGAAAGACGCCAGCGCGTCTGGTGAAAGCCTGCTCATATCGCGGCCGTCGATCAACAGCTTGCCCGCATCGGGATTATCGAGCGTTCCAAGGATGTGCAGCAATGTGCTCTTGCCGGCGCCGGAGGGCCCCAGCACGGCAACCATCTCCTCCGAACGCACCGAGAATTGGACGTTTTTCAACACCTCGATGGTCTTTCCGCCCAGCCGGTAACTCTTCGCCAGGCCATCTACTTCAATAAAGGCTTTCAAGCAATATCCCCTCAATCGTAGCGCAATCCCTCGGCCGGGCTCAGCCGAGAGGCCCGGCGCGAAGGATAGATCGTCGCAATGAAGCTTATATGCAAGGCAATGCCGGCAATCAAGATGAACTCGATCAGGTCCATGTTGACCGGCAGGCTCTCGATATAGTAAACCTCCGGATCGAGTTGCAGACCGAAACGCCTGAGCAAGATGCAGACCCCCCAACCGAGCAGTAATCCCAGGCCGGTTCCAACCATTCCGATCGTGATACCTTCGAACATGAAAATCTTCATCACCCCGTCGCCGGTGGAGCCCATCGACTTGAGGATCGCAATCTCCTTGACCTTTTCCCAGACGAGCATGATCAAAGTGGAGATGATACCGAAGGCCGAGACCAGAGTTACAATGACGACCAGGATGAACATACCGACCTTCTCCATCTTCAAGGCGGTGAAGAGATTCTTGTTCATCTGGTACCAGGTCCGGGTGAAATATGGATAACCATCCAGGGCCGACATGATTTCCTTGCAGATTTCTGACGCCCGATCGATGTTGTTGAATCTCAGGGCCACGCCGGTCACAGCATCACCCATGCCGAAAAACTTCTGGGCCTCCTTCAGGGAAATATAGACCGACTTGGCGTCGTACTCGTACATCCCGGTGACGAAAACGCCGGCCACACGGAACGTGCGCGCCCGGGGCACCGGACCACTCGGCCCCAGTTCCTCGCTCAGGGGCGAGACTATGTTTACCCGATCACCGAGACGCACCTTGAGAATCTTCAGAAGCTCCTTGCCGATGAAAATTGCCGGGGTCTTGTCGGCCCGGTGTTCGAGAACCAGCGGCGCCGGTGCCGGCACTTCACCCGCAGTTCCTGCGGCGGGAACACTGTCTATAATATCTTCTTTCTCTTCGGGCTTCGCTTGTGCTTGCTTGTCTTGCTCCCTGGGCGGCGTCTGTTTCTCGGCGCCGGCATCGGCCAGAGCCTCGTCGGAGCCGGATGTGGTGCCATCAACCAATCCGGCGTCAACCCGCAGAGTTTCCGAGGCTCTCTTTTCACGCTCTCGCTTGCGGGCCTGGCGCTGTTTTTCGAGATAGGCGTCGATCTCCTCGGGGTGAACAAGCAGGCGCAGATCGCCTTCCTCGATACTGCTATCCAGGTCGGTCACCTTTCCCGCGCTTTTCGGATCGATGCCCTTGATGAAGACGCCCGACATGTTAAACTCGGACGATACCATCACCTCGTTATAGACGAAGGGAGTGGCGGCCAGCACACCGGGCACGTGCTTGGCCTTCTCTACCACCAGCGGCCATTCGCTGAAATCCAGTCCGCGCTTCTGCACAATGGCGTGGGCGTTGGTTCCGACAATTTTGTCCTTGAGATCCATCTCGAAACCGCTCATCACGCTCAGCACCACCACCATGGCCGCGACGCCCAACGCCACGCCCGCCACGGAAATGGCGGTGATCATCTTGAAGCGCAGGTAACGCATTCCGACGAAAAAGGGATAGTACAGGCCGCCGCCACGCGCCAAGAAAAGCACGAAGGCCGAAAGATAAAGCATGGCAAAATGCGATTCGAACTTGAGCAGCACCTCGATGAAATTATCGAGACCCAACTGGAAATCGTCCCTGACAAGCAGGCGCACGACTATCACCAGGCTGCACAGAAATCCTTCTAACGATGGATAGTAGCCCACCAGCAGGCCGAGCAGACCACCTATCACCATGCCTTCCAGCGCCAGAAACAGATATGGCATGGTGTCGGTGGACATGTTGACACCCTTCCAGCCGACCCGCAGCAAGTACTCCCCGCCAAGCATCAGGCCCAGCGTCAGCAGCACACCGGCAACCGTGACGAATCCGAATGATTTCCAGCTACGGCGCTTCTCCAAGTGCTCCTCCGGGCACGGCGGACCTGAAAACCATCAGGCCCTCCAGCGTCTACTGCCGGGGCCTCAGCAGGGGAAACAGGATTACGTCTCTGATGGAAGGCGCATCCGTTAAAAGCATTACCAGGCGATCGATGCCGATTCCTTCGCCGCCCGCCGGAGGCATGCCGTACTCCAGGGCCTGGACATAGTCCTCATCGTAGGGCATGGCCTCTTCATCGCCCCTGGCCTTGGCATCCATCTGGGCGGTAAAACGCTGGCGTTGATCGTCGGGATCATTCAGCTCGGAAAAGGCGTTTGCCATCTCGCGACCGGCTACATACAGCTCGAAACGATCCACCAGTTCTGGTTGCCCGTCCTTCTTGCGTGAAAGGGGCGAGACGGCCAGCGGGAAATCATATACGAAAGTCGGTTGAATCAGGCTTTCTTCCACCTTCTCTTCGAACAAGGTCATCAGCAACTGTCCTGGCAACGTGCCGGGCTCTACGTTGATTCCAAGCTCGTCTGCCGTATGCGCTATGAAATCCGGCTGGTCGAGTCGCGCCTGGTCGACACCCAGGGCCTTTGCCAGGCCGCCTTTGACCGTCATGCGCGCAAACGGCTTCTCCAGGCTGATCTCCTGGCCCTGGTAGTCTATTTTCCTGGTATCTAAGAGATCCTCCGCCAACGAGCCAAGCAGTTCCTCTGTCAGTTCCATGAGATCTTCGTATGTGGCATATGCCTGGTAGAATTCGAGCATGGAGAACTCGGGATTGTGCTGGGTTGAGATGCCCTCGTTGCGGAAGCAGCGATTCAACTCGTAGACCCGCTCGAGCCCTCCGACCAGCAGGCGCTTGAGGTACAACTCGGGGGCCACCCGCATGTAGAGATCCATGTCTAAAGCGTTGTGATGGGTAATGAACGGCCTGGCCGTCGCGCCGCCGGCCAGGGGGTGCATCATGGGCGTCTCGACCTCCAGAAATCCGCGACCGTCGAAAAAACTCCTCAGAAACCCGAGGATTTTAGCGCGCATGACGAACAGATCGACCACCTCGCGGTTGACGGTCAGGTCGAGATAGCGGCGTCGGTAGCGGGTCTCGATATCGCGCAGCCCGTGCCACTTCTCCGGTAAAGGTCTGACACTTTTCGAGAGCAGACGCAGCTGATTAGCCCCGATAGTCAACTCACCCGTTCGGGTGCGCATGGGCTTGCCGCGCACACCCACGATGTCTCCCACCTCTATGAACTTCTTGAATATCTCGTAGGCCTCGTCACCCAGCGCGTTCTTCTGGGCATAGACCTGGATAACCCCGGATCGATCGGCAATCTTCAGAAAAGCGGCCTTGCCGAACGAGCGCAAGGCCATCACTCTCCCGGCCAGCGAAAAAATCGTATCGAGCTGTTCCAGAGCAAGTATATCGAGATCGCCGCAACTCTCGATGACATCCGCCGCTTTGGAGTCGGGACTGAAATCATTTGGATAGGGGTCAATGCCCCGGGATCGCAGCTCATCGAGCTTGCGGCGTCGCTGGGCTACTTGATCTTCCATTGTTCTCCCGGATAACCTATTGTTTCCCAAGCGTTTTTGCAGACACAAAATCGCCGTAAGATAGCTCATCCAAAACAGCCGGTCAAGGAAAAACCCGCCAACTCGGCCAGCTAGCGCTCAAGGGGATTGGCTGCATACCCATCCACAACACCCCGGCAAGCCAAATGATTCCGCCCAGGGAGCGAAGTTAATCCTGTAACAGGTAGGCCTCGATGAAATCGTCGAGATCGCCGTCGAGCACCCGGTCGACGTTTCCGGTCTCGTGCTTGGTGCGATGATCCTTGACCATCCGGTAGGGTTGCAGCACATATGAGCGAATCTGTGAACCCCAGGCGATTTCTTTCTTCTGGGCATACATGGCGTCCTCTTGCTCGCGGCGTTTCTCCATCTCGAGGTCATAGAGCCGGCTTTTGAGCAACTTCATGGCCATGGCCCGATTGCGATGCTGACTGCGTTCGTTCTGACAAGCCACCACGATGCCGCTTGGCTTGTGTGTCAAACGCACTGCCGAGTCGGTCTTGTTGACGTGTTGCCCCCCGGCTCCCGAGGCCCGGTAGGTGTCGACCCTGAGATCCTCGTCGCGGACCTCGATCTCGATGTCATCGTCCAGCTGGGGATAGACGAAGACGCTGGCAAAAGAAGTATGCCTGCGTTTCCCGGCGTCGAAGGGCGAAATACGCACCAGGCGGTGGATGCCCACCTCGGCCCTCAGGTAGCCGAAGGCGGCCTTGCCCTCGACCGAGAAAGTGGCCGACTTTATGCCTGCCTCGTCACCGGCCAGGTATTCGGTGATTGACGTTTTCCAGTCGCGCGACTCGCTGTAGCGCAGGTACATGCGCAACAACATGTTTGCCCAGTCGCAGGACTCCGTCCCACCCGCACCGGAGTTGATGCTAACGAAAGCGTCGCGCTGGTCATTGGGCCCCGAGAGCATGCGAGTAAGCTCCATGGCCCGCACTTTCTTCTCGAGCACAGCAAGCTCGCCCTCTAGTTCACGGCCCATCTCGGCATCTTCCTCGGCCGCCGCCAGTTCGCAGAGTTCGAGCCCCTCGGCGACCTTCTTCTCGGCGCCAAGCAGACTCTCGATGGTCTCCAGAAGATCCGACCGCTCCTTCTGGATCTCGCCGGCCCGCCTGGGATTGTCCCAGAAAGAAGCCTTCTCCATCTCCTTGTCCATCTCGGCGACGCGAGCCTGCTTGCCGGCTACGTCAAAGAGGCCCCCTGAGCGCAACCAGCCTCTCTTGCAGACTTTTCAGGCGCTCCATGATCTCTCTGAACATGATGCCTCCAGGATTCTTGTAGACTGGATGGCGAAATAACACTTAGGACCGTGCCCGTCGAGAAAAAACGACCGGCGTTCAAGAACCCCACAACAGGGTTCAATCACATGGAGAAGGGTATTCCCAGATCCTTGCATATCTTTCTGGCCAAGTTGTCGTTGATCTCGTTATGCCGGGGTACGGACGAGCGAAGCTTGCGAACCGGATTGGACCACCAGGAATGGCTGCTACCTTCGCGCAGAAAGACACAGCCTTGCTCGCGCAGGTGTTTGAGCAGCTTCTTGCGCCTCATACGGTGATTACTTCTTCGGTGTAGTCGGGTGCGGCCGCCTCGATCGCATCCTGGCGGTTGAGTTCCAGCGCCTCGGCCAGTGTGCCGCGAAGACTTTCGAGGAGAGCCTCTCGAGTATGCTCCTGGCAGTTGACACCCGGTACTTCGGCGATCCACCCGATCCACCAGTCGCCCGTCTGCTTGGTCATCGCCGTATATTTATTTGCCATGATAATTCACCTCCACACCAGTAGACTACTACCTGCCGCCCTTTCCGTCCATGATTCGATAGTTCTGGGTCCGTTACCTCCAAGTCACCGATACAAACGGCTGCTGCCATTGCAGACAACAGCCACATGATGATGATATATTGGCCTTGTGAAGAGCCTGGAAGATATTATGTTGACGATTGTGGTGATCACCCTCTTGGTCGCTGCGCTTGTCGTGGGCTGGCACACTCTCCGAGCGGCCGCCGGTCATGGCCATCTCAAGCGGTCTTGTAACGATATGCCAGTTCAGAAAGTTTGGCCTTGAGCACAGCTGCCAGTCCTTCCAGACGATGGGGTGGGAGCAAGGGGCCCAGTTGCACGAGGAAATCCTTTTCATCCAGGCCGTGAACTTCATTCAGAAAAACCTCCCAGAATTCGGCCTGGCTCATGTGTTTGAGGTTCTTGAACTTGGGCAAACGAGAGGAGATTTTCGCCAATCTGCTGTTTAGCGCATCCTGGTCAGGCAGCACATCCACATGGGCATACCAGTAGTAGATATCGTAGAGGTCACGGGCAAGGCGGCGTTCATTCCATGCTGCCAGCTTGTTCGCCATGGCAACTTCCTTGCTCATGACGCGAATTACCCGTGGCAAGACCCCGGCCTTGCGGGCCAAGAGTTCCGTGGTCAGCGGTTCAGTGGGTACATCGGTCGATACATCGAACTCGATTTGCACGCTGGTCTCGCCCCGGGTAACCAGAAATCTTCCGCTGCTGGAGTGGAGGCTTGCTTGCACCCTTGCGTCCGGCAACTGCACGAGTACTTCTTCAATGCGCGCGGCGATGTCTTTCTTGGACGTGAAAGGCACGAAGACATAGTCCAGATCGTTTGTCGCTCGCTCGCTACTCATAAGCATCAACTGCATTCCACCCTTGAGAACGGCATGCTCGCGAAAGACTTCTGAAAAACGGTGCATAACCCAGATCATGAATTCATGGACGCTCATATTCGCGCTTTGGCTGGAAGTCATTTGACAATCCTCATCGCGAATCTTACGAACTTTGGGTTTGAATAACGAGCAAGGTAGTCCGCCAACTTTTTCCCATCCAGTAAATCCATGTTCACATCCGAGTATATGTCAAAATGAAATCTCGCTCCATGTTGGTAAAAATACAGGGTGTCCAGGAAGGCCTTTTCAGGGCTTGCTTTTTGAACCCCCAGTATTCTCGAATACCCAAAGAAGACCTGCTTTATGCAGCCGAACTGGCGAATACTCAGTGTCCCGTCGGTGTAAACCCGCGTCTTGCCGATTTTCACGGCATCCACCCGGTAGTCCGGCCTGCTGCCTATGACAAGCGCATCCGCAAGAACATTGCCAAAGCTGATGTATGAATCCGGGGCAAGTTTCTGACACAAGATTTCGCGTTGATAGTTCTTGGATATGTATATTCCACGGGAGAATCGAGATAGAATTCCGAGTTCCACCAGGCGATCTATTCGCCGGTATAAAGCGGTTCGATGGACTTCGGCGAACATGTTTGCCAGATCGGAAATGATAAACACGCCGCCCAGCTTTTCATCAAAGTCAGACACCAACCGGCTGTCATTAAAGTCATTTTTCATATTGACAGTAAATATACAATATTGTGTAATTTCTGTCTAGACAGCTTGAGATGGTGGGATCTTTACAGTTGAGTCAAGTATACTCGAAGCCGTTCTCGTCTCTATTGGCACGTCTTGCGGCGAAGCATAGCGTATCCGTGCCCACGGGTATGCCGCGCATTCCGCGTTTTTCAGCGGCCCCCGTAGTGTGGGGGTTGCGGCGCTAGTTGTTTTTCCTCGGAACATAGCCGTGACGCGACCAAATCATGCTTCGCTGCGCGAGAACAGGCGAACACCGACGGCGAAGAAGAGCGCCCCGACTCCTATCAGGATGCCGCAGGCGGGCAACATCTCTGCGTAGCTGAACTGGCGCCAGACGGCTCCCTCGATGGCCAGCACACCCCACTTGACCGGGCTCAGGTTGCTGACGGCCTGCATCCAACCCGGCATGAAAGCCAGCGGCATCATGCAGCCGCCGAACATGGCCATAACGAGCAAGACGGCCCAGCCGGCGCCCGAGACGGCCCTTTCGGTCTTTCCGAGCACTGAAATCAACATCATGATTCCCACAAAGCAGAGCGAAACGCTTACAAGCGCCATGGCCGCCAAAAGCGGATCGTCGACATGTACCTTGAAGAAGATCTTGCCGAGCACCAGAAGCAATACGGAAGTCGCCAGGCAGGCAATGAAGCAGGCCACACCCTTGCCGGCCATGATCTGTGGACGGCCCAGTGGAGAAAGCCTGATGCGCCTGAGCGTTCCGGAATTGCGTTCGCTGACGATCGAGATGCCGAAGGCTGTTGCGCAACCAATCAGGCCCCACAAGATCCCGGAGGGAAAGGTGATATCGAAGGAACTGTGCGGGCGGGCGGCGTCGCTGATGACCGAGACGGTTTTGATCTGCATGTTTCCCAGGGGCTCACCGGAGCTGTAGACATCGCTGTCTACGGAATCGAGAAATTTGTCAAGGCTGCCCATGAAAGTCTTGAGCACCATACGCTGTTCGGCGGAGACGTCATCCGATTTATCGATGTCCATAAGCCCCCGGCCTACCAGCTTTCTAAGACTCTGGGGTTTGGCGAAGATGTCCTGCAGCGACTCGAACCACTTCTGCACCAGTATTCCCTGTAAATAAGCCTGCACGGCGGATTTTGACGGATCGACGCCCACCTGCAGCGGCAGTCCCCGGTTGCCGCCGAAATTCAACTCGCCGAAGCCCTTCTCCAGAAGCACGTAGGCCGAAAGATCCCCCTGGCGCACTTTTTGGCGGGCCTGGTCGAGCGTCAGGCGAGTAACCTGCAAAGCCTTGGTTTTCTCCAGGCTCTCCAAATAGGCACCCGAGCGCGCCGACTGATCCTGATCGATTACGCCGATCTTTATGTCCTGAGCGCCGCCGCCGCCCGAGTATAGCGAGCCGAAGAGCAAGGCCATGATCAGCGGGAAGGCGAACACCCAGAACATTCCGAAGCGATCGCGCCAGAGCAGCCGCAGATCCTTGAAGGCCAGCGTCAAGATGCCGTTCATTGGTCTCGAAGCCTCCTGCCGGTCAAGTTGAGAAACACCGACTCCAGATCGGCCTGGTCGACCATCAGCTTCAGGATCTTGATCTCGCTGGAGGCGATCTCGGCAACCACTTGCAAGGGTTGCCTGGTCTCGACACGCAGCAGCGAACCTGTAAGTTCTCCCGGCAAGGCCGAAGGATCTGCGGGCGGCTCGGCCAGCGTCGCCTCCACAATCGATGCGCCTCCATGGTTGGCAACCAGATTGTCAACGGTATCCAGAGCCAGAATCTTTCCCTGATCGATGATGGCGACACGGTCGCACAGCCTTTGGGCCTCTTCCATGTAGTGGGTGGTGTAGACGATCGTGCGGCCCTCGCGCTTGAGCGCCTCGATGCTCTCGAAGATGTGATTTCGTGATTGGGGGTCGACGCCGACCGTCGGCTCGTCCAGCAGCAGAATCGGCGGATCGTGAACCAAAGCGCAGGCCATGTTCAGTCTTCGCTGCATGCCGCCCGAGAAGACCTTGACCCTTTCGGCTTTGCGATCTTCGAGCCGGGCAAAGGCCAGCGCCCAGCCGACGCGTTCTTGTAGCTTTTTGCCTGAAATCCCGTACAGGCGGCCGAAAAAAACAAGATTCTCCTCGGCCGTCATCTCTTCATACAACGATAGCGATTGAGGAGCGACGCCTATCTCGCGCCTGAGTCGCGCGGGAGCGGCGCCGCGCAAACCCTCGATCTCGACCGAGCCGGAGTCCGCTTCAAGCAGCCCGGTCATCATGCTCAAGGTCGTCGTCTTGCCCGCCCCGTTGGGTCCCAGCAACCCGAAGCTCTCACCGCGCTCGATCTCGAGCGAGACACCGCAAACTGCCTCGATCTCTCCGAACTTCTTCACAAGATCCGATATTCTTATGCAAACGGTCATGAGCGACCCATATCACTCTGAGCAAAAGGGTCAATGACGGAATTGAAATTCTTTGACAAGTGCAACTTGTAGAGCTTCAATTCAGCAGATTGTTCTCAACTGCTCAGAGGAGGTATGCGAAATGCTCAAAAAGACCGTTTGTCGAACACTGGTGGCATTGCTGACTACATCCATGCTGACCTCCGGCTGCTTCTTTTTCGACGCGGCCGTCGACCAGGCCGTCGACGATTCGGCCAACGCCATGGCCGCAAATGCCGCCGCCGGCATTTCGGCTCCCATGTACAAAAGCTACGCCATGGGCCTGATGGCCGCTTACTTCTGGGCCGGCGGATTCTGGCTGACTCGCCATCCATACCAGCCGGGCGAGTGGACCCGCTGGAAGCACGAGGTCCAGGAAGCCGGCGACTCGGATGGCCCCGAGCAGCCGCTGACAGTCGAGAAAGCCCTCCTCAAACGCAACGATGACGGCAGCGAATGGTGGCGGCTGAAGGCCATGGGCGGGGACGCGGACAGCAACTCGGTCTTCGAGGTTCTCTTTTCGGCCGATCGCACCCGAATAGTCCGGATGCTCGCCAGGATGGGAAAGTCCGAGGTCAGCGAGATCAAGTTCGATCCCGGCGAGGGCGGTTTCCCGGCGCCGCGGGCCTTTGAAGATCAGTGGATCGGCGATCACCAGGTCGGCACGGTCACGGTCGATTCCGGAAAACTGAGCATATCGGCCGACCACGTACGCTTCGAAGCCAACAACAATTCCGGCAACCTGGATTTCTTCTTCTCCGATGATGTCCCGGGCGGACTGGTCAAATACGAGTTCAAGAACGGCCACGGCGACAACTACACGGTGTCCTTGACCGCACACGGCAACGGGGCGACCACCGAACTGGGCGCATACTAGACCGCTTGAGATGGCGTAATCTTTACTGTTGAGTCAAGTAATCTCGAAGTCATAGTCTCATCTCATGGCACGTCTTGCGGCGAAGCGTAGCGTAGCCGTGCCCTCGGGTGTGCCGCGCATTCCGCGTTTTTCAGCGGCCCCCGTAGTGTGGGGGTTGCGGCGCTAAGATTTTTTTCTGACGAACGACCAACCCAACAAACCGAGCGCCGCTACCGAGCACAACCAGGCGAACAAATCGCCGATGGTCGTGTAGATCGTCTTGCCATCCAGCACGGTCACGGTTCCGGTTAGCATCCGGGGCGGCTCCAGGTCCCGGTAAGCTATCCGATCGCCGTCACGCTGCGACAGGCCCAGCGGCAGGCGGCCTACTATCCTTCCGCAGGGATCGATTATCGCCGAGACGCCGGTGTTGGCGGCCCGAACCAGGTAGCGACCTGTCTCTATGGCCCGCATGCGGCTCTGAGCCAGGTGCTGATGCGGGGCCGAACTTCTGCCGTACCAGGAATCATTGGTGATGTTGACAAGCATTTGGGCGCCGCTTTCGACTTCTTCTCTGGCTATCTCGGGAAAGATCGCCTCGTAACAGATCATTATTCCCAGCTTACCCGCCTTTGAGTCGAGCGGCGCGTGGTTCGGCCCCGGTGAAAAGAAGACAATGCCGGGAGGCACGAACCATTGATAAGGCAAGATAGAAGCCAGCGGGACGTATTCGCCGAAGGGCACCAGGTGGCGTTTGTCGTAACGAGCCTGGATGCGTAGATCGGAATCCACTAAAAAAGCGCTGATGGTAAGCCGCGGGCTCCCGTCATGGTGGCTTCTGGTAGTGCCCCCGATGATCATCTCGGGCGGCAAAAGCTGCCCGGCCATCGATCGCGGCGCCAGATTTGCCATGGATTCCGAAAGCGGAGACAGCGGCGCGGGCAGGCTCCCCTCGGGCCAGACGGCAAGCAGCGCACCAGCTTCTCGAGCCAATGCGCTCTGCCTCAGCATGCGTGCGAAAACAAGCCGCTGAGCGGATCCGCCCGCCAGGTGGGCCCGCTCGTCCAGGTTACCCTGGACTAGCGCCACTCGTATTCGCCGGACGCCAGCCGGCGCTTCGCCTTGCAGTCGAACGAAAGCGAATATCGACGCCAGCCCCAAAAGCAAGGCCCAGACGGCCAGCGTGCGCGCTGCCAGAGGCGCTCGGCGCCTTACCCAGGCCAATAGCGACTCGAGCGTGGTGTTGCTAAAAACCACAACGAAGGCCACCAGGTAAACTCCTCCCAGGCTGGCCAACTGCGAAAGCCACAAGCTGCGAGCCTGGGTGGTTCCAAGTGAGGCCCAAGGAAACCCGGTCAAGAGATAGTTGCGCAAGAACTCGACTGCCACCCAGACCAGAGGCAAACCGAGACGCGATGGAAAGCCCAGCTTGCTTCCGATCCTGACGGCCGCGAAGAAGGCGACCCCCCAGAACAGCGAAAGAAAAGCCGAAAGCAATCCGAGAATCGGCAGCGACGCAACCAGCGGCAGGTGCCCGAAAGTAGTCATGGCCACGTTCAGCCAAAACAGGCACACCATGAAGTAGGCAAGTCCGGCCAAGGTTCCGAGATAGAAAGCACGCCGCGGCGAGGCGTCGCGCAGGATCCACAACAAGGGAACCAGTCCAATCAGAGCCAATGATTCGGACCAGGGGCCCAGCAGCGGCTCGCCCATAGCCATAAAAGGCGGCACCAGCGGCAGTGAGAAAGCCATCAAGACGCCGCTGGCTACGGCCGTTGCCGCTCGAGACCAGGCTCCTTTTCTTCTTCCCCCGGAACCTGTTTCAGGCATTACTTTTTTTGCCCTCGATTAGTGAAACCAGGCGCTTCTGCTCCTTGCGCATGTCTGCAGCCGCCTTGCGTCCCGCGCCGACGTGTTCGTAGCCCAGTAAGTGGAGCGTGCCGTGAACGAGCAAGAGGGTTATTTCGGTAAGCGGCCGGCAATGCTCACGCCTCGCCTGGCGTATTGCCTGGGGCAGGCAGATGACAACGTCGCCAAGCAGGCGCTGCTTCGCGTTCCCTTGCTCTCCTTCCATCTGCGAAAAGGCCAGCACGTCGGTCGTCCTTTTGCGTCCTCGCCAGGAGGAGTTGAGCTCGGTCATCTCCTCGTCGCCGGTGAGCAGGATCGAAAGCTCTCGATCTTCGAGATTCAGAAGGCAAAGCAAGCGCTCGGCCCGCCTGCGGACGGCGCCGCTTGTTGGCGGCGGCAGGCCCGGCCGCCTTGTCAGGCGTACTGTCATGGCTACATCCCGAGTCGCTTGAGATCCTCGGATTTCTCCTCGCCTTCGCGTTGTTTTTCGGCGCCTTCTTTCTTGGCCGGGGCCGCCTTTTGCTCGCCGGTGCGAGTCTTGCGCTCGCCCGATTCACGTTCCTTGGTGGCCGATTCCGGGTAATCGGGGCGCCGGTGATAAATACCGGCCAATACGCGGTTGAAAGCCCTGGCAATCTCGTGAAGATCCTTGAGAGTCAGGTCACACTCGTCCAGTTGTCCATCGGCGAAGATACGGTTGATCATGTTCTGCACCAGCCCCTGCAGCCTGGCGGGGGAAGGATCGGAGATGCTCTTGGCAGCCGCCTCGACACTATCGGCCAGTAAAACCAGCGCCACCTCGCGGCTCTGGGGTTTGGGCCCCGGGTAGCGAAACTCCTCTTCCTTGACCGGGTTCTCGGGATCTTCCTGCTCCTTGGCTTTCTGGTAGAAGAACTTTATCAACGATGTGCCGTGATGTTGCAGAATGGCGTCGACGATCGACTGACCCAACTTGCTGGCTCGTGCAAGCTCGGCCCCGTCCTTGACGTGCGTTTTCAATACCGTCGCCGACAGGCTCGGTTTGAGCTTGTCGTGCGGGTTGTTGGTGTCACGCTGGTTCTCCGAAAAGTAGTTGGGGCTCTTAACCTTGCCTATGTCGTGGTAATAAGCCATCACCCGGGCAAGAAGCGGGTTGCAGTTTATCGCCTCCGCGGCCGCCTCGACCAGTGAACCGACAATTATACTGTGGTGGTAAGAACCAGGTGCCTGGACTATCAGATCTTTTAGCAGCGGATGGTTCAGGTTTGCCAGCTCGAGAAGCTTGATGTCCGTGGTGTAACCGAACAGAACCTCAACAACCGGAGCGCTCGACATGACGATCATCGCCACCAGGATTCCCCCGGCAAAGGCGAAGATCATATTGAAAATGGTCTCCAGTGTGAAAAATGTGCCGGCAAACAACGTCAAGGCAACCACCAGGCTAATGTTCGCCAGACCGGTGACCGCGCCCGCACGGAACAACGACGCTCGCTGTTTGGCCGAGGCAACGGCCCAGGCCGCCATGATCGAGCTTACCAGGCAGTAGATCGTGAAGCTGATACTGTTCTCCATCAGCAGGCCGGCTATGATCGAGGCCGCGGCCGCAAAGCCCAGAGCCATTTCGCTGTTGAGCACGAAGCGCACCAGCATGGCGCCGGCAGCAAAGGGAATGGCGTAGTAGAATGACTCCAGCGGAAAGAACTTGAATCGTTCCCAGACCGCCCCAAAAACCCAGAACCAGATTTTGGTAGTGATGATGAACATGAACAGCATCAGGCCGAGAAACAATAAATCCCTGGTCTCGGTCCTGAAGGCGCGAATGTTCTTGGCCGAGAAAAAAACTACAATCAGCAGTATCAAGATCACTATCAAGACCGTCCCCACGGCCATCTCGGGCGCGTTGGAGACCTCGGTCAGCTTCTGCATCTGCTGAAAAATGCGAATGTGTGTCTTCTTGATCAGATCGCCATCACGAATGATCTTGGCGCCCTTCTGGATGCGAATCTCCAGCGGCTGTACCGCCTCGCGCGCCTCACGTTTTCGCCGGTCCGTCTCGACACGGTTGTACGACAAGTTTGGAGCGATCAGTTTTCCCGCAAGCCGGACGATCACGTTCCGCAGGGCATGCGGCATATCCGGCAGTTCCAGGGCGGCCGTCTGTCTGACCCGCAGCAGCGCTTCTTCGAGATCGAGTATCTTGGTGAAATTCAATATCACCTGTTCTCGTACCTCTGTTGCCTCCTGCAGGAAACGCACCGTGATGCCCCGGGCTCTCTCGGCCGCCATCAATTCGCGGCTCTGGACAATCATGTGACGCATTGTGCGTTCAACCAGTGTGCTGATGGCCGATAGCGAATTGACCGAAAATTGGTCCTGGCAAAGCCTGGCAAAGTCGTCTTCAGCGACCACGACCTGGAGGATTTTGACGAAGTGATCCTTGCGGGCGTAAAGCTTGGCCTTCAGGCTCTCACGCAACGATACCAGTTCTGCTTCCCTGCGGGCCTCGATCTCGCGTGAGGAATGATCCCTTGATTTGCCTTTCCTGGGATTGCTCTTTTTCTGAGCGTCATTTGAAGTCGTGCCTTTCCCGGAATCGGCTCCCTTTTTGTCGGCCTCGCCCTGCTTACCGAGTAAGGCCTGGTGTTCCTTGACTACCGCGGCCATCTCTCCAAAGGCTTCTTTCAGTCGCAGCACGCGCTCGTTGCCCAGATCCATCTCAAAATCATAGACCGAGTGCACGGACTCTTCGGCTTCACTGCGTTTGCGCTCGGTAGACTCGATGTCCGGCACGGTAAAGCTTATCGGCGCGCGGATGTCGGCACTGGCCACTTTGCCGACATCTTCATCCCTGATTGGCAGACTGGGACTGGTGGCGGCCGGGTTGATGAAAACCGCGACCGTGACACCCAGAACCAGCAGCATCGCCGCCAATGCGCCTGGACGCAACCACTTGCGCAAGTTGACGGTCTTCTCCACCACGGCCTTGAGGTTGGCCCGGCCGCGCTCCTTGGAGTTCCTATTGTTTGCCATCTTCATGCTCCAGCGGGCCTTCGCCACGCTGCCGCCCGGCTCGCTCGTAGGCTATTATTACCTTCGACACCAGAGGATGCCTGACCACATCCTGCTCGCTGAACAGGCAAAACTCTATTCCATCAATGCCGGCAAGAATCTGTCGAGCTTCTATCAAACCGCAGGCCTTGTCGGCGGGCAGGTCAACCTGCGTGATATCCCCGGTTATGACCGCCTTCGAGTCGTACCCCAGCCTGGTCAAAAACATCTTCATCTGATCGGAAGTCGTGTTTTGCGCCTCGTCGAGGATGATGAAACTGTCATTCAGTGTGCGACCACGCATGAAGGCCAGCGGAGCAACCTCGATTACGCCCTTCTCCATCAAACGCGCCGAGCGGGCGGGATCCATCATGTCGTGCAAGGCATCATATAGCGGTCGAAGGTAGGGGTTGACCTTCTCGGCCAGATCCCCGGGCAAGAACCCGAGTTTCTCCCCGGCCTCCACGGCCGGCCTGGTAATGACGATGCGTTGCACTTCCTGCTTTTTCAAGGCCGCCACGGCCATTGCCATGGCCAGGTAGGTTTTGCCCGTACCGGCCGGACCAATGGCGAAAACGACGTCATGGCGTCGTAAAGCGTCGAGGTACTTTTTCTGGCTGACACCCATGGGAGTAATGACGCGCTTGCGGTTCGAGACGAAGATTGTATCCAGGAAAATATCGCGAAGCTTTACGTCGGACTCCCGCGAGACAATCTTGATCGCCTGTTCAATATCAGCCGCGAACAGGGGTCGCCCTTCCCGTGTCAGTGCGTACAATTGCTCGATCAGGCTAACCGCCAGTTGCACTCGATGCCCGTCTCCGCTTATGGTCAGCCCAGTAGCCTGATGCGAAACCTTAACCTCCAGAGCTTGCTCTATTATGTGCAGGTGGCTGTCGGCGGGGCCGAGAACGATCCGTGCCAGACCCTGATCGTCCATGCTGACTCGCTGTATGACACCACCCGGAGCGGATGGTCGGGACACGGATTTCATCTCGGTCACTCGAAAGGCCGAAGCAGCAGATAGCCGCGTTCGCCCCTGCGATAGGCTCTCTCGGAACGCCAGGGAAACTTCAGCGCCGATTCGGATACCAGTCCACTTGAAACCAACTCCTCCAGTTTTTCGGGGAAGTTTCCCCGCTCGAGTCTATAGACATCTAGGGCCGTCCGCAGGCGCTCCTGGTAGGATTTACCCACCAGAGTCTTGGCCGCCGGATTCTCGAAAAGCCGGCCCCCGGACGGTTCGAACAACGTCATCACGTCCACCGTTCGGTAAAGAATGAACAGTAACCCGACAATGAACAAATACATAGCGGCCTGAACGAAAAGGCGGCCGAAAGAGAAAGAGCGAACCCGTTTGCCCGGCTTCTCTCCGGCAGTGTCCTTGCGAACTGTATCGACCTTGATGTATCCGTCGCCCAACAGGTTGAGCAGCGCCTTACAGGTTTCAAACTCTCCCAAGCGCGACAAGTCGATTAACTTCTGAACATTGCGACCATCCTCGATCAGCTCGTATACTTTGGCTTCGTTTCTGCCGATGCTCTCTGCCTTGGCGCCGCCGCCGCCCTCGGAAAACATGCCATCCAGAGCATTGTCGATCTCGTCATCGACGCTGCCTGGCTCCGCCTGGCCGGGGAGCTGTTTGGCTTTTTTGAATGTCATTTCCAGCGAGGTGATCTTTTTCCGGACCATCGGCCATTCGTCGACCATCCGGAAGCCTTCCATTAGCGCGTTTTCCGAACGAATCGGATCGACCGTGTCCTTGTCGTAGACCACGTCTTCGGCCTCAAAGGCGTAAGTCCCGGCCTCCCAGTTGAACAACTTGTAGACCGTTTCGGTCGTTTGCAGCAGAGTGAACTGCTTCAGGTCTGCCTGGCCGATGAACCCTCGCTCGACCAGGATGTTTCCCAGTCGTTTCAGGGTACGCTTCTGGATCTCTAAAGCTTGTTCCAGCTGGGCTTCGGAGAGAACCTCGGCCCTGACCAACATTGCTCCCAGAAGATCCTTGCTCTTGCGCGTCGTCGATTCGGCCCGTACGACGTCACCATTCACGAAAGAGATACGCACCTCTTGATCCTTCGAATGCAAGTGCAATACACCGGTTTTGGACTGGTGACTGATCAGCTGGAAAATGTCGGCGATTCCAAAGTCTTTTAGAGTTCCCTTGAGCGCCATGGCTTTCCTCGCGGCCTCAACTTTCCGCCCGGAATACGTCCAGAACGGCCCAGGCATAGGTGCCGGCAAACAAGATCATCAGCGGAATGAACTTGATCCAATCGATTCCAGTTCCGAGTGAATGAGGATCGACCATCAGGCTGTCGCCGCCCAACAGTACCTGTACCAGCACGCAGCAAAAAACGGTTAGGAACAGAGCTCCGCGAAGAGGCCGCTCTTTCACCAGCTGGCCTACGCCCGGCAACACGAAGGTGATGAATCGTGCCAGGCTCTCCTTCCGCCGGCGGTAGTGACGTATCTGTATTTCCTTTGCGATACGCGATTTGGCATCCACCTGGTCCTTGTGACTGAATGCGTGAAAACACTGTCCGCAGGTGGTGTCATCAGGCAGCTCCGAGTTGCACCTGCGGCAAACGGGCCGACCGCAGCGCACACACGGCCCGGAAATATATATTTTTCTGCGCAACAGCAGCAACAAAACCATCAAGGCAATCGCACCCGCGCCGATGTACGGAAACGTGTCCGTGGTGCCGACGCCGCCCCAGTTGTCCCAGATGGTCTCCGCGGCCTGCCGCAACTCGTGCCCGTCTTTTTTGCCGACAACCTTCCGCAACCAGCCGACGGGGAGCTGAATATCAATAACGGCATCTCGGGCCCGGCCGGTCTTGGCCATCTTGATCCAGCGCCGTACCTTCTCCGCGTCCAGCCGGTTGGCATCCCGCCGGTGATCGCGCGCCTTGTCGAGATCGAGCCTTGCCGAATAGGCCCGGCTCAGATTGTAGTAAGGCTCGGCCAGATCGGGCCGTTTGTTTACGGCCCGGTCATAGTGTTTCAGCGCTCCGTCCAGATCGCCCGTCAAGAACAGGACATTTCCCAGATTGTTTTGCAGTACGGCTGATTCGGGATGCGCTTCGATCGCCCGCTCCAGGTAACCACGTGCCAGACTCATCTCCCCGGTGCGTTTGTAATATCCTCCGAGCGAAGCCAGGACGACTTCAGAGCTGGGATCCTCTTCAAGGTAGCTCTTCAGGCGAGTCAAACTTCTTTCCGGGGCCGCCCCCAGTTCGACGGCCGATACATCGCCGGCCAGGGTCTGGGGCAGGTTGATGCCGGCCACAATCCAATTGATGGCAAACGGGATCGCCGAAAGGAGCAAGACCACCATGAAGGTGACCAGCCTCTCGAGGCGTTGCTGGTAAAGCCAGGCAATTATTGCCCAAAGCAGCAGCACGGACACTATGCCGGTCCTGAAAATAACCGGAACCAGGATCACTAGAACGGCAAGAAAACCCGTCTGCAGTTGAGCTACGCCGGCCGGGAAAAGGTGATGAAAATCGTGGAAGAACAGGCGCAGATATCGCAAGAACTGTGTCAGGACAAAGATTCCCGCGGCCAGCACCATCCCGATCAGCAGGCCGGTAATTAGGTCGACTAAAAAGCGATTCAGCGAAAGGGGGTCTACGAAAGCCGCCCGGGATGCATCCATCAAGGCACCCATCAACCGGCCTACTCCCAGTGGATCTTGGGCAAACCACAAAGAAACCCTGCCCATGTAGACGGCCGGCATGTCGGGGGCCGTCGCCACCGCCGCCTCCACCAGTTTTCCCGCCAGATCGAGATCTTCGGCCTGGCGCGCTTTACGAGCCTCCCTGAGCAGCGCCTGGGCATGACCGTACATGTTGCGGATATCGAGTTCTTCCTTCAACTGCAGAAAGTGTTCGAGATCCTGGCCTGCCAATTCGAAGTCTCTTTGCGACAGGTGGATTCGTCGTTGCTCCCACAGCGCGGACAGGTCGGCCACGCTGCCCGAAGGCAGGCGAATCTTGCCCGACGGTTGCACATCTCCTTCCTCACTCGCCGCCTCCCCGGACGCGCTCTCCACAACCGCGCCTGCGTCGGGTTGAGTTCCCTTGGGCATGCCGGCGTCCGGCGCCGGCGCAGGAGTGCGCTTCTTGGACACAAGGACTTTCGTTCCGGCATCGGGCCGCACGCGATTCTCGCCCGTGGGCCTGCCTTCAGGCTGGTCCTTTTCGTTGTCCAGCGATTCTGCGTTCTTTATGCGTTCTTCGTCACCCCATTTGTCGCGCTGGGGCTCTTCGCCCTGCTCGCCTTCGTCCTGGCCCTCGGCAGCCTGCCCCTGTTCGACCCCCTCGTCCCCCGTGTCGACATCTTCTATCTCGTCCGCGGGGATCTCCTCGACGTCGCTTTCTCCCTTGTCGTCTGCTTTGCCCGTGCCCTTTTCCTTGTCGGCGGGCTCGCTCCACAGGTCCTTTTCGGTCTTGATTTCCGCTGGTTTCTTTTTCGGTTTCGGCTTGGCCTTATTTTTGGGGGGTTCGCTTTTTGCATCGTCGTCGACATCCACTCCGAAAGACTGGGCCACCATTCTCGCCGGAACCTGCGAGCGCAAGTGACTTTCAAGTCCCGGGCCGACGACCGGGCCTGATGCGCAGCTAATCAAAAGAAACGTAAAAAGATGCATCATTCACGAGAGCGTATCGCAGAAAAGGCCTGCTTGGCAAGTTGCCGGAAGGAAGAAACCCGCCCTCCCTGATATTGGGAGGACGGGTTATAACCGATGCCCAGGGCGGGACTCGAACCCGCAAGGGTCGCCCCATACGCCCCTCAAACGTACGTGTATACCGGTTCCACCACCTGGGCACGACCTGCGCTATAAAAAACCACGCGCCTTCTTAACACAGCGGCCTGCGAGGGGCAACAAAAAAGGCCGCCCCCGTGAGAGGACGGCCCCAAATAGTTAGTTCGTGTTGCTAGTACCTGTAACGTACGCCGAGCTGAGCAGACAGCCCGTCGCTGAGGCCGTAGTACTTGCCGTACTCGCGGGCGCTGCCCGCGGGATAGGCGCTGGTCTCGAGGTCTGTCTTGTAGCGCAGGTTCATGACATCGTTGATGTAGCCGATGATGTCGATCTGCTGGCCGGTCAGCTCCTTCAGATCCCAGACAATCTTGAGATCGATATTGAGAACGTCCGGCGTGCGGTTCCAGTACTCGTTGCCCGGGTGATCCGGATCGAATCCGGCCGGGGCCCGCAGCAGGTAGTACTGCCCGTAGTAGCTGTCCTTGAAGAACTTCGAGTAGGGAGCGCCCGTTGCCCACCAGACGCTTGCGCCCAACTCGATGCCCCAGGGCAGGTGATAGGAGCCGTCGACCTTGATCACGTGCCGACGGTCGAACGAGGTGAAGCTCCACATGTAGGGATCCTGGCGGGGGTTGTCCAGGTATGAAGACCAGTAACCCTCGGGAGCGCCCATCGAGCGCGAGTAGGTGTATGAGGCGTTCATCTGCCAGTTGTCGCTGAAAGCCTTGCGGGCCACGAGCTCGAAGCCCCAGTAGCGCCGCCAGGCCTCGCGCGGGTTCTGGGTCTGGTAAATGTAGTTCTCGCGCGAACTCTTGTAGCCGACGATGTCAGAGCCGTCCTGGTTCCAGATCTGGTTGATCTCGACGTCCTCGAACAGATATTTGAACTCGCGGTACAATCCGTTGATCCCCAACGAAAAGTCGGTAAACAGCTCGCGCTCGACCTGCACTGAGAACTCGTCCGAGTGCGGGGCGGTGTTGTTGTTCGAGCCGATCACGCCGGATTGCTCGTTGGGGTTATTGGACTCGGAGAAAAAGATGTCGTACTTCTGCGTAGCCGGGTTGTACTCCATGGTGCGCGTCCAGGCCTGCTTGTTGCCCAGGAATGAAGACACGTTGAACCAGCCGGGATCGACGTAGCGGTTGTAGCCGGCTCTTACCACGGTCTTGCCGTCGCCGGTGGCGTCCCAGACCAGGTTGATACGCGGGCTGGCCGTGGCATATTCCACCGTGGTGCCTTCCTTGCCGCCCATGCGCACGTAGTCGAAGCGTACGCCCGGCTTGAAGGTCAAGGTCTTGAAGATCTTCCAGGAGTCCTGCAGGAAGACGCCAAGTGTGTAGCCTGTGTCCTCGGTTAAAAATCCTTTTCTGCCGGTGACCGGGTCGGGGACGATCTCGGTAAAACGGTAGGGTCGCCCGCTCCTGTCAGTGTAGGTACCGCCTCCGTTATACTTGAAATCCCAGTCGGACCATGTGCGGGCAAAGTTCCAGCCGGCCTTCAGCTCGTGGTCGCCCAGCAAGTTGTCCAGGTAGTATGTCCAGGCCGAGTCGACCTGTAGCCGCCAGCGGTGATCGATCGAGTTACGCGTGTAGTTGCCGGTGCTCAGTCCGGTATCGGCGTCGGCGTGGGCCCGGCAGTCGGGACTGTCCACGTCGGTGCAACCCGACATCGGTGACTGTTTCATGCCCGAGCGCATCAGGCCGATCTGGGTGCGCTGGAACAGGTTTTTCGACCACAGGGCCTCCCATGCCAGGGAGTAGAAGCCGCCGAACTGGTAGCGTTTCTCCTCGGCCTCGGGAGCAATGGTGGAGCCTTGCAAGGCGTTATCGATCCAGGCCGGGTCGCCCTGGACCATGAAGGTCAGCTTGTGCTTGTCGGTCATCTGATAGGTCAGCTTGCCAAGGTAGAAGAGGCTCAACCACCTGCGGCCCGGGTGCTGGTAAAGATCGGGGTCGGTCGGATCGAAGAAGTTCTCGGTCGGTGAGATGAACCTCTTTGAGTAGTCGAACTGCAACGAGGCGAAGTACCACAGTTTGTCCTTGATGATCGGGCCGCCGACGTTTACGTTGAAGTTGTAGGCGTTCTCCTCGCCCACGGTGTCCTTCTCGAAGCCTTCTCGCAGGCGCAGCCAGTCGGGTGTCATGTAGAACGAGGTGTCGAGATGGAATTCGTTGCCGCCGCTCTTGGTCACCAGGTTAATGATACCGCCGGTGGCCTGGCCGTACTCGGCGTCCAGCCCGCCTGTCAGCACCTGGACTTCCTTGATGGCGTCATAGTTGAAGTTGGCGGCGAAGGTGTTGGTCGAGGGGTCGGTGGTGTTGATGCCGTCGACCAGGTACTGGTTGCCGTACAGCGAACCGCCGTGGACGTTGGGGTTGGAGCCGCCGACCACGCCGGGGGCCAACTGGGCGACGCTCTGGTACTGGCGCGCCACCGGGACTTCCTCGAGGAACTCGTCGTCGTAGTTCTGGCCCAGGTTGGTCTTTTCCTTGTCGACCACCGGCCGCTTGGCGGTGACCACCACCGTTTCCTCGGCGGTGGGCACCTCGAGCAGGATGTCGAGCGAGGCCGTGCCGCCGATGTTGATGATCACGTTCTCCTGCTTGAAGGGCAAGAATCCCGACTGCTCGATCTCGATGGTGTACTTGCCGGGGGGCAAACCGAAGAACAAAAAGCTGCCATCCTCGGATGTCTGGAACTTTCTCTTGCCCATCAGAACCTTACTGCTGACAGTGACGGTCACGCCCGACAAGGGCACGCCGTCGGGGTCATAGACTGTACCTTTCAGCTTGCCGGTCTGCTCGCCGGCGATGGCCGGCATGGCCAGGGCAACTGAAAGCAAAACAACCAAAACCGACGCCAGGGTCGTGATTCGATTTCGTTTCACCTTGGGCCTCCTTTCCTTATCTCAGGCTCTAGTCAGCCGTGAAGCTGATGTAGGCCTGATAATCTCCGGGTTCGCCGGCGTAACCGTTGACGAAAAGCAGGTAAGGCACCCCGGTCGAAACCGCGATGTCTTGCACCACTTCCGGCCTGGCCGTCGTGGCCCCCGCGCCGCCGTCTATGTACTGGCCCGTCGAGCCGTCGTAGAGAACGATGTCGTAGTCGGAACCGGGTGTCTGATCGTCCCAGGTGAGCTGGTAGCTGACCTTGCCGGGAGCGTCTACGAAGAACAGGTACAGGTCGTCGTCGCCCTGAATCAGAGCGCTGTTTCCGAGAATGGTGACGCCGTAGCCGTCTGTGAAGGTTCCAATGTCCTGGGCGGTAGAGCCGCTGTCGTTGGGCTCGACTTCCTTTA
>Ga0315535_1000513_pt1 | contig 27481 bp, 21 predicted proteins | sample SalMarSW160220MG_2_FD_203092 | JGI IMG/M metagenome (GOLD analysis project Ga0315535, IMG submission 203092) | Salt marsh sediment microbial communities from the Plum Island Ecosystem LTER, Massachusetts, United States - Salt Marsh Sediment SW1602-20 ... | reverse complement strand
GTCCCATGAGTTGTGTTTAATTAGATTAGATCCAGTTTTTCCTGAAGAACCAGGCCAGTGCAAAGGCAGTTCCGAAAATAAAAGCCATGGAAATGAATCCTCCCAAAGAGAGTACGGCCATTCCACTTAATGCTGATCCGCTTGTACATCCCCTGCCCAGCTGGGAGCCGAATCCAAACAGGATCCCCCCCAGTACAGCAAAAATGATCCTTCTCCTGGAGGTAATTTTAGGAGAGTGTTCCACCTTAAATTTAAGCCTGTTGAACACAGCTCCTGATAAAAATGCTCCCACGATGACCCCAAGCATTTGAAAAACAAGCCATGCTTTCAATGGTCCCTCAGGGTGTGCCTGGTTGTATTCCTGATAAAACAGGGATTTTTCGGCATGTTTAGGTGCTACAGTATTGACGGTGGCCACAAGGACACTTTTTGGTGCCCCGCTGGCCCCCAATCCCCTTCCGGAAACGAAGTTGGCGGCGATCAGAACCAGGCCAAGCAATACGCCTCCCAGGTAGGGGTTGATATACCTGGTTTTCTTGATGGGTTTTATCGATTCACTCATTATGTTTTAATTTATTGTTTGGGTTCTATTGATGTTCAACTTTCTATTTATTACTACTGAGTACTGAGCACTAATACAGCCATCTGCTCTCCTGCCCTGCATAGGAGATCAGGAACCTGAGCATCAGGCTTCCGAACAGCACCAAACCGGCAGGTATGACAACAGGGATCTTAAATTTCCTCAGTTCCAGCACTTCCAGGAATACGGGGACAATCATTCCCAGGATCACCACAAAAATCCAGAAAGGAGCAGTCCACGGTCCGCCCAGGAAAAGCCCGGCTGCATCGATCTGAACCTGTGTACTGGCAAGGAATCCCATGAACATGTGAATGATCAGGAACAGCTCCACTGCGATGATACCGATATCGATCCTGGCAAACATGGTCCTCTCTTTGTGCTTCGTTGCAAAAAGCATGATTACTGCGGCTCCTGCTGAAAGGCCGGAAGCCAGAAACAGGGGCCCCAGGATCGATGTATTCCAGAGAGGCCTGGCATTAAAAGCCGAGAAGAGAATACCGGTATAGACCCCCAGGATAATGGATGATATGCCCATTACCCAGGCGATGGGTGTTTTTTGCTTGATAAGAAATGTTTCCAGGTCTGTGAGAATTTTAAATTTCCAGTTCCATTTGGGAAAAATCTCTTTGATGTGGATGGCCGACCATATAAATGAGAGGGGGGTGACCAGCATCAGGACCCAGGCACCCCACGACATGGGAGATTCAAGGCGGATGGTGGTGTAGAGTCTCCAGAAGTAGAGCTTGTGTTTCAGGTCGAGCAGCAGGGCAAACAGACCGATGACCAGGATCCATGGAACAATATGGGGCGCAATTTTTACGGCAGCCTTGTATTTATCCTCTTTTCCCATCAGGGTGAAAAATGCTGCAAAAAACAAAATCCCGGCAGCCAGTCCGCCCAGAAAAAGGTAGAGGGGGATCTGCCAGTGCCAGATGTGCAGGTGTGGATCAATCAGGTAATTGTTACGTCCACTGACAATGATTTCTTCTCTCATGGCTTGCTAGATAAGGAAATAGAGTTGGGGATCGGTCCCCGCCTCGGGGATCAGGGTTTTATATTTTCTCACTTTCAGGACCTCGGAGACCGGACTCTTGGGGTCGTCCAGGTCGCCAAAGTACATGCACTTGGTGGGACAAGCAGCCACGCATGCCGGTTCCAGCCCTTTCTTGATTCTGTGAATGCAGAAGGTACACTTGTCCACGTATCCATCGGGATGTGAATAGCGGGCGTCGTACGGACAGGAAGTTATACAGGCTCCGCACCCGATGCACTTGTTGTGCGCGACCAGCACGATTCCTCCGTCGGCATAGTGACTGGCACCTGTGGGACAACAGCGTACGCATGGAGAGTTGGCGCAATGGTTGCAGCGCTCCGAGCGGTTCTCAAGCTCCAGCTGGGGATAGGTACCGTCGGTAACCTCCACCACCCAGTCCCGGCAATATCCGATGGGTACATTGTTCTCGGTCTGACAGGCTACCACACAGTCGCTGCAGCCCACACACTTCCTGGTATCGATGGCCATGGCGTATCTCATGATGCAGCCTCCTCTTCTTTGGGTTCGAACTTGAAGGTGACAAAGTTTCCTCTCATCCCGGTGCCTCCCATGATTGGGTCCGTGAGGACCTTTGTGATCAGTTCCGAATCACTGGCTCCTTTGCCGTAAGCCCTGGATAGCTTCTTGTTGGTATGCCCAAAACCATGTACCATAAAGACGCTGTCCCAACGGATCCTCTCGGTTACCCTGGCCTTGATGGGGAATGATGAGCGGACGCCATCCTGGTTCTCAAGCCAGATGTATTGCCCGTTTTTAATGCCCCATTCACCGGCCACCTTGGGATTGATCCAGGCTGCGTTCTCCTCCATCAGGTCCTTTAGTAAAGCGTTGTTTGCCGTTCGGCTAAAGGTATGCATGGGTGCCCGTCCATAGTTGAGCCGGTAAAATCCCTGCGGGGGTTCTTCGTGGGGGGTGTATTTGGGAAGCGGATCAAATCCTTCAGCAGCAAGTGCAGTGCTGTATAATTCGATCTTGCCGGTATTGGTATCAAACTCCATCTCCTGTTCGGGTTGGAAGTAGAGGTCATCATAGGAACGTTCAAAGGTCTTTACTCCGATGCGCTGCATCTCCTCCAGTGAGCTGCCCAGTTGTTTCAACTGCCAGTCAAGCATCTCTTCGATGGTGTTCCAGCTGAAGTATTCACCCAGTCCCATTTTGTTGGCCAGTTCCTTTGCTATCCAATAGGCGGGTTTTGTATTGTAGAGAGGTTCAGTTGCCGGCATTCTGAGGGCGATGGCAGGCTTGCGGTGGGGACTGTCCCGGATGGTGTCGTAGCGTTCCAGGTAGGTGCATTCGGGCAACACTACATCGGCCCATCCGGTAATTTCCATTGGCATGGTATCGATGACCACCAGCAGTTCAAGCTCATGAATGGCCTCCAGCACCTTTTTTGAATTGGGAATGGTTTTTAACAGGTTGGTCCCGTTCACAATCCAGGCCTTGAAATTACAGGCTCTGCTCAATGCGGGAATGGTGGCATCGCAAATCCCGGAAGCTATGGTTTCGTAAGCCAGGTTGTATTGTCCGGGAAAGGCATCCCGCCAGGTTCTTTTGGGTTCCGGGAAAGGGGGATGTGGCCAGGAGGGAACAGCGACGGTTTCAGGGTTGTAAAATCCGCCCCTTCTGCCCCATGAACCCAGGAGGGCATTCAGAATGGCCATGGCACGGCTGCGTTGGGTGTCATCCCCATACCAGGTCACATGGCGTCCCGGATGAATGATGACAGCTGGTGCTGCATTGGCCATCTCTTTGGCTGATTTGCGGATCAGGTCAGGTGCCAGGGTGGTGATCCCGTAGGCCCATTCGGGCGTCATTTGTTTCACATGGTCCTTCAATTGTTCGAAGCCGAAGGTGTATTTTGCTACGTATTCCTTGTCGTACCATTCCTCTTCTATGATCACATGGATCCAGGCCAGCAACAGGGCCAGGTCGGTGGCCGGTTTAATGGGGAGCCAGTATTTGGATTTACTTGCTGCAATACTGAATCTCGGGTCCACCGTGATGATGACAGCACCTTTATCAATGGCGTCCGACATCTCCTGCACCTGACCGTTGTGCATGTTTTCGCCCAGGTGAGAGCCGATCAGCACCAGGCATTTTGTATCCCGGATGTCGGTTCTTTCGGGGCTGCCCACACCCTCTCCAAAAGTCGTATAGTATGCTACTTCCCTGGGGCCACGGCATTGTGCATAGGAGGGAGCTGCAATGCTGCCGGAACCAAATGCCTTGATAAGATCGCCAAAATATTTTCCTCCCGAACCATGGGTGAGCAATGCAGTACATTCGGGACCGTGTTCCTCGGCAATACCTTTCATTTTTTCTGCAATGAAATCCAGGGCCTCATCCCAGCTGGCCTCCCTGAATACCTGTTTCCCCCGTGCTTCGGTTCTGATGAGTGGCGTTTTCAAGCGGTCCTCGTCGAAGTACATGCCGGGACCTCCCGTTCCCCGGGGACAGAACCTGCCGTTGCTGTGCTGGTCCTCATCATTCCCAATGATTTTCCAGATCTTGCCCTCTTCGTTTTTATAAACCCAACCTGCACACTTCCAGAAGCAGATTTCACAATAAGTGGGAGTCCGGGTGGTATCGACGGACAATTCGGAACCCTTAAGAGGGGATTTGGCCAGGTCCCTGTAAAGGCCATATCCGGTGGCGCTGACTGCCAGGCCACCCACTCCCAAACCTGATATTCTGATAAAATCCCTTCTGCTAGTCATTTAAAGGTCTTTTTGTTGTTCAATCAAATACGTGATTTTAAAGCGCAAATTTAATTTAAAAAGCAATACGCTCATATATATCTAGATATTTAGATATTCACTAAATAGCAGTTAATGAAGTAGATACGCTTATTTAAATTGAGGCTAAATTACTCTCTCAGGTGTGTTTGATAGCATTTTAGCCACAATTCGGCTTCGAATATCAATTTAGTAAAGGAGCGAACCGGGTTTCTGATAAATGTTTTCAGATCTGCTGAACGGTCAATCATTACCGGAAGGGAGTTAAAGGAGAGAGAGACCGCCGCATAGGCATTGCCGAAACCCATCCTGAGCAAGGATTCGGTGATTCTGGGATTCCGGATCTCTACCGAAAGGGCTGAGAATGCAGATACGATCAGAATGGCCCTGAGGCTCATCTCGAGCCCGACCAGAAATCCATTGCCAATTTTGAATGAATCAGCACCGGGAGGATCCCAGAAGATTCCGGCAACCAATGTCATGATCAGCAACTGGCTCCAGAAAAACGGTTTCAAAAGGCGGCCAAGGACTCTTTTATAATACAGAAGCAGGAACCCTAAATAGATACCGGCCGGGACGAGGGAAGTTACCCCAAGCCCGTACCTGTTGATAAGCAGGAGCATGGCAGGGATCATGAGCAGATGCATAAAAAACAGGGCGATGCGAAAGGGTTGTCCGGGATCGGTATTTGTCCAGGCGTCCCTGAAAGGATCGGTTTGTTGCTTCAAGTCCCTGTGGTCTCCTTGAGACTTTGCAGCATACTTTCCAAGGAAGTAGCCTGAAAGAGAAGCAGCAATCCCGAGAAGGAAATAGATGGCAATGAACCCTGTAATCAGGCCCTTGGGAGTGGCACTCTCCAGGCTCAGTTGTTTTTTTAAGAATTCAAAAAGATTCGAATAGATGGTGACCAGATCGGTGCCATACAGGATGAACAGGCTGGCAAGCTTATGAAGGATTGTGCTCAGAAGAGCACTGGCCCCGGCCAGCAGGTAAGCCACCAGGTTTCTGCCAACCAGATAAATCATCAGGTCCATAAAAACAGCCTCCATCATGATCCCGGTCATGGGGCCCAGTATCACGGCACTGGGGGACAATGATTTCATGAGGCCGCAAATAATCCCGGCCCGCCAGATCATCCCGCTGGTTTTCCAAATCTGCATGAATGCAATCATCATGACCACTGAGAAGGAGGCCAGGATTGTCCCCGAAAACGGAAGGTGCAGGTTGTGCAGCATGCTGCCCACAATGATTTCAAAACTGGCCCATAATCCCCCGGCTACTGCTGCCTTTAACCAAATGTTGTTTAACGCTCTATTCATGTCCGAAACCACTGGGCAGACGGTCCAGGTCCGACTGCCGGTTAATGTTCAGGAACAGGTCCGGGTGGTAGAAAGCCATCGTATCATCGATGATGAGAACCCTGGATTTTATCATAGGGATGACCTGGTGGACCGCATATTGCTTCTTTTTAATCAGATCCCGGAATGCCCCCAGGACAGATTTACGGTATACTGCACAAAGTGGTTCCGGTTTGTCCTGATGCAGGGCTGGTATGACTGCATCCCAGCCATGGCTCTCTGCAACAAGGTGACGGAGCAATCCTTCACTGATCAGGGGCATGTCATATGAAAGTACGATGTTCAGATCGGTTGGGGATTGATCCAGGCAGGAATGAATCCCTCCCATGGGACCAATGCCTTTTATTTCATCGCAAACAACTTGATGGCCGGCCATGGAGGGTTGGTCGCTGCAACTGCTGATCAGGATTTCTTCACAGATGGTTTCCAGCACCCCCAGGGGATATTCGAACATTCGGCGATTGCCAATTTCAAGCGTCCCCTTTTCCCTGCCCATTCGTTGGCTCTTTCCGCCTGCCAGGAGAATTCCGGTTATGGGACCGAGTGAACTGTTCATGAAACTATTTTCAAAATTGACGCAAGGTAAGAATGTTTGTATTAACTTATCACGGTAACATATACAAGATATCATGGAAGAGAAAATCCGGTTAAAAAGAGACGAAGTAAAAACCAATTATTCAGGTGGAGACCATTTTGACCTGGTGATCATAGGTTGCGGACTCAGCGGCCTTTCCTCAGGCCTGATGTGGCAGCTTAACACTGAAAATAGAAAAACCCTGATCATTGAGAAAAACAGCTACCCGGGGGGATACAGTACTGCTTATGTGCGTCAGGATTATGTTTTTGAGACCTCGCAGTTGTTCCCAGATATCATCGATATTATTGAATACCTGGGCGTTGACATTGACCTGAAACAGTATAAGGGGAATTTTATGCGCAGACTGGTGGTTGAGGGAGAACATGTGGATGAATACAAGATCCCTGCCGGCGCTGAAAACTTTACCTCCTATCTGATCGGTACTTTTCCGGATGATGCGGATAAGATCAGGAAGCTGATGGACTACTCGGTGGATATGTTCAGGCAGGTGAGAAAACTGAAAGCCAATTCCACGTTGAAAGATAAGATACAGATCCCTTTTCAGGCTCCTAAAGTTGTTGCCAACCTGAACCGAACTTACTCCGGATTGCTGGACAAATTCGGGATCACCAATCCGAAACTGAGGGAGGTCATGGAGACCTTTACCTCTTTTTCAGGAGTGCCTTCTGCCAGGGCTTCCTCCATCATGGCCACAGGGGCCATGCTCTCTTCCATGACCCGCTGTTTCAGACCCTATGGTTTCTTCGATGAATTTCCGGCGAAAATGGCGCAGCTGTTTCAGGAACGGGGTGGGGAGATCCGTTTTAACACCCCGGTGGAACGAATTGTTGTGGAGGATGGAACAGCCGTTGGGGTCAGGGTGAAAGGAGATGAGGGAATCATCCGGGCCGACCGGATCATAACCACTGTGGATCCCATGCTTGCCATGAGGCAACTGGTGGGAGATGAACACCTGCCGGAAAAATATATCACCCGTCTTGAGAATACCATCATGTCCACTTCCTCCATCAATGTGGCGCTTGGACTGGATGACAAAATCGATATGACCAAACTGGACCTGGATTATCCATATAATGTGGTATCCACCGGTCTGGGTACAGCAGAAAAATTATTTGACGGATTTTTGGCAGGCGATAACGCATTTTCAGAGGATTGTTTTCACACAGCAGTGATCTGCCCGTCCCTGACCACCGGGGCAAAGAACACTGTCACCATCAGGTGTACACCCTTTGCCCTCAATGGGTGGAAGGAGTGGAGGGATAATGATTTTAAGCGGTACAAAGAGGAGAAAGAGAAGTGGGGTGATTTCTTTATCGGGATTGCAGAAAAGTATTTCATTCCCAATCTGACCAAACACATTGTGGTGAAGGACATATCCACACCGGCTACCTATGCCCGGTATTCCGGTTCCCCTACGGGCAGCCTGTATGACATGGCCTCCCTGGTGACCCAGTTTGGCCCAAAGCGCCTGCCCATGAAGACACCCATCAACAACCTTCTACAACCCAAATTCTCCCATGGCCTGTATGGAACCATGATGAATGGGGTACAGGTGGTGGACCTGATGCTGGACCGGAAATTCAACAATGGAAACTCACTTTTTGCTCCGGTTTCCAGGTAAGTGATTATATTTAGGAACATCAATTGCTAACTCAAAAAAGACTGCATTATGACAACCAGCCGGAGAGTATTCATCAAGCGATCTGTTGCAGCTACTGCAGCTATCGGCATTTCATCAACATTTCCAAGCCTGCAGGCAGGTATCCTTGGCGCCAATGAAAAACTGGTTTGCGGGGTAATCGGGGTAAATGGGATGGGCTTTGCCGATTTGCAGGCATTTTTAAAACAGCCCAATACGGAGTGTGCAGCCCTTTGTGATGTGGATGCCAATGTCCTGCAGAAGAGAATCGGTGATGTGGAGAAGATTCAGGGAAAAAAGCCAAAAGGATACAAGGATTTCAGAAATTTACTGGAACACAAAGGATTGGATGTGATCATCATCGGGACTCCCGACCACTGGCATACCATTCCCTTTGTAAATGCATTGGAGCAGGGATACAATATCTATTGTGAAAAGCCCCTGGGCAACACCATCGGAGAGTGCAACATCATGGAGAGAGCGGTGGGCAGATACGGGAAGGTGGTTCAGATAGGCCAATGGCAGCGGAGTGACCATCACTGGCAGGATGCCATTGCATATGTACATTCGGGTAAACTTGGAAAGATCAGGACGGTCAGGGCGTGGTCCTACCAGGGCTGGATGGGTTCTGTTCCGGTAGTGGCAGATTCCCCTGTTCCCGAAGGGGTGGATTATGATTTCTGGCTGGGTCCTGCCCCGAAAAGGCCGTTCAATCAGAACAGGTTTCATTTTACATTCCGTTGGTTCTGGGATTATGCGGGTGGAATGATGACCGACTGGGGGGTCCATATCGTGGATTATGCCCTGTTTGGGATGAAACAGTATGCCCCCAAATCAGTCATGGCTCTGGGAGGAAAGTTTGCCTATCCCGATGATGCCTGTGAAACACCGGATACGCTGCAGGCAGTTTTCGAATTTGACGGATTCACCATGCTCTGGGATCATGGCATCGGGATTGACGGAGGTTATTATGGCCGCTCCCACGGGGTTGGTTTTGTAGGTAACGACGGAACCCTGGTGGTTGACCGGGAGGGATGGGAAGTGATTCCCGAACCCAAGGGAGGAAAACCCACCCTGGACAGGGTAGCCCTTGTGAAGGGTGACGGAATGGGTTTGCCCAATCACATGGCCAATTTTATCGACGGGATCAAAAACGGGGCTGCACTCCATTGTCCGGTAGAGATTGCAGCCGGAGTGGCAAGGACCTGTCACTTGGGGAATGTGGCCTATAAAACCGGAAGAAGGCTTTACTGGGATGCAGAAAACAGCAAATTCAGGGATGATCCTGAGGCCAATTCGTATCTGGCTCCGGAATACCGGAAACCCTGGGTTCTGCCTTCAGTATGATCTTCCTGCTACAACTTGGGGAGGGCATGAAAAAATCCACTATTTTTAGAAGGTGTTTTCAAAAAAGAAAGTAAATCCTTATTCAGATACATTTCAAGGGCAGGTGGCCCTTGTAACGGGTTCAACTGCGGGACTGGGAAGGGAACTGGCCTTTCAACTGTGTTCCCTCGGGGCCCGGGTGGCTTTGAATGGGAGAGAGAGCGACAAACTGGACCGCACCCTGCAGGAGTTCAGAGCGCATGGATTTGACACGATAGCTGTTCAGGGGGATATTTCTCTGCCGGAGGGTTGCCGGAATATAATAGAGCAGTGTATTATTGCATTTGGAAAACTGGATATCCTGATTAACAACGCTGGTCTGGGGAGTGGCGGCTCTTTTGAGGATACCTCGCCTGAGACTGTCCGAAAAGTATTTGAGGTAAACACCCTGGGGACCATCAATATCACACGTTTTGCCCTTCCATTCATCAGGAAAACCAAAGGAAACATCATCTTCATTTCCAGCCTTGCAGGGATGGTGGGACTTCCCTATTCCTACCTCTACAGCGGATCAAAAATGGCATTGACCGCTGTCTGTCAGGCGCTCCGGGTGGAAATGACAGAGACCGGAGTGCATGTGGGGATTGTGTATGTAGGATTCCTGAAGAACGATATTGAAAAAAGGATTCTGGGACCGGACGGGAAGCTGCAACCCATCGGGGAAAGAGATTCCTTTAGCCTTCAACCCAAGGATATGGCCAGCAGACAAATAATCCGGTTCATCCAGAAAAGAAAACGTAAATTGGTATTGTCAACCATGGGGAACCTTTTCAATATCGTCCTGATGATTGCGCCATGGCTGGTCAGGTTGGTCCTGAAAAACTCCAGAGAGAAGGCCAGGCAAATGTATGAACCTCAATCCTGAAAAAATTCAATTGTTTTTCGGATTCCAGTACGTGCATCCAGAGGAGCATAGCCAAGTTCTGTGATGGCTTTGTTTGAGGAGACAATCCAGTTGTGGTTGAATTTCCTCACCAGTCCGGGTACAATCAATGGGGGTTTTCCTGTCATACCGGCAAAGAACTTCATGAATCCAGCCAAAGTGAGCATCAGCCATAGTGGAATATGGTAAAGCCGGTGGCTGACTCCGCTCAATTCCCTGGTGATCCCGAAAAGTTGGTTGTAGGTAATATTTTCCCCTCCCAGCACATAGCGTTCCCCGGCCTTGCCTCTCGCCATGGCCAGGATGTGTCCTTTTACCACATCCTCCACAAAAACATAGTTGCCAGAGCTTTTCCCGTTTCCAGGAATGAACCTCCAATTGCCTTTCAGGTATTGGCCGATCATTTTTGTAACACCGTTTGACTCGCTCAGGAATCCTGGCCCGTACACCCGGGTGGGATTTACAATGACCACCTCCGGCAATGCAACACGAAGTTCTTTTAGCGTTTGTTCAAGCTTGAATTTGGACAATTCATAGGGCGTGAAAAAAGAAGAAGGTGCAGGTGTGGATTCATTCACAGCCTCTCCTTCAGATGGGCCAAGTATACCGGCTGTAGAGGTGATCACCACCCGTTTGATGCCACAGGCCTGTGCCGACCGGATCACGTTCAGGGCCCCATCTACATTGAGCCTGTAAATCAGTAACGGGTCTTTGGACCACACACCGGCAAAAGCTGCAACGTGGTACACCTGGTCACAACCTTCCATGGCAGAAAGCAGGGATGCCTCATCCAGTATATCCCCTTCAAAAAGGGTAACACCAGGCTGCCTGATCAACCGGGCTTTCGATGGGGAGCGGTAAAGGGCATGTACAGAAACCCCGCTCTCAGCAAGTCCTGCCACCAGTCTGGATCCGATGAAGCCGGTTGCACCGGTTACGAAAGCTTTCATCAAGGCTGCTATTTTCTGAAAAGCTTCATTTGCGGATGGGCCCTGAGTGAGAACCATTCATTGGAGAGTGCCATCACCGAATGGATGATCACCGCGCTCCAGATGTTTCCGGTTTGAATGGTCAGGTAACAAAGCAGGATTCCCGCAGGGATGGCCCCGAAGGTTTCTCGCGGACCCTTATAAAAATGTGCGAAAGCATAGAGGGAACAATTCAGGGCAATTGCCATCCAGGGATCAAGCACCTGCAGGGTGGCAAACAACAGGAATCCCCTGAAAAGGAACTCATAAGCAACCAGAAATGCCATCCAGCTCACTGCGCTGATGAGCAGGATTCTCAAAGACCAGTTTTCAATCCTGATCTGCGGATATAGAGCCAGGTTCGATGGCGTTGAGGCACTCAAGTAGCTTAACAGGAGAATCAGCGGGAACACCAGATAGCTCCACCAGGGCAGGGTTCCGGTAAAAGAAAAGGAGAGGCCGTAGGCTTTCGCAGATCCGTCCATGAAAAGGAGTTCGAGCCCCCAGGATATTATGCCCAGAAACAGGACACCCCACACTCTTTGCAGGACCACCGTCTTTATCCTGGGATCAAGCCCGGGATGAGACCTCCAGATCTTTCCAGCCAGGGATTGATTCAAAGAAAGGAAATGGTAAAACGCAAAACCAACCACACTCCACAGAATGGCAACAATGAAGGGGATTGGGTCCATTAGTTTGCTTCAGGATTGTTTACCAGGTCATTGACCAGTTCATTTACAGATCGAAAATCTATTTTCCCGGTACTCATCATAGGCAGTTCCTCGATTACAAAGAACTGACGTGGTAGTGCAATGTTGGGCAGGTCACCAGCCATTTTGCGAAGAATGGCAATCTTATTGATCTCTTTCGTGACTGCCGCCACGATGGTGGCTCCTTTTAACTCATCGGGTATCTCTACCACACAGCAGGAGACTCCCTCAGGCAGGTACTTTTCCATTACATTTTCCACTTTCACAAGGGAAACCATTTCCCCCCCGATCTTAACAAACCTCTTGAATCGGCCCGAATGCCACAGGTATCCATCCTCGTCAAGGAAACCCATGTCACCGGTATTGTACCAACCGTCCACAATACTTTCGGTGCTTAGCTCCGGTGCTCCAAGATAGCCTTTCATAACCAGGTCCCCTTTTACAAGGATCTTTCCCACCTCGCCCGGTTTGCACGTTGCACCGGTATTCAGATTTTCGATCCGAACCTGAACGCCGGGAATGACTTTCCCTATGCTTCCGGGCCGGTTAAATTCATGAGAATTGACAGATACAACAGGCGAAGTTTCGGTGGCACCATAGCCCTCAAGCAGTGTGACCCCATGCTTATTCCTGTAACCATCCCTCAGGGCATCCGGACATTTATCTGCACCTGCGACCATCACGCGCAGGGTTTTAAAATCTCCGGGTTCTGACTTTTGCAGGTATCCCCAGAAGAAGCTGGGAGTACCTACCATGATGGTAGGTCTCTCTTCACGGGCTATGTTACAAATGGTCTGAAATTCTGTGGGGTTCGCATAAGTGACCATGGTCATTCCCTTCACGAAAGTAACCCAGAGGTTTACTGTTAATCCGAAGATGTGGAAGAAGACCAGGTTGGCCAGGATGGTATCATCTTCGGTGATCTTCACATAGTCACAGAAGCTCAGAATATTTGAAGCAATATTCTTATGGGTCAGCTGAACCACTTTGGGTTCCTTCTCACTGCCACTGGTGAACAGGATCGCCGCATTGTCATTTTCATCACCCTGATGAATGCTGTTCAGGATCATCCCGGTGGGTAGCTTGGTTTTAAGGGCTGCTTTCAATTTGTCGCCGGTGGTCACGCTCTTCATGAGATCCTCGATAAGGACCATTCCATCCATGACCGGACAATTGATTTTTTCCAGCAAGGCCTTTGAAGCGATGATGGTCCTGAAGTTACACTTCTCCCGGGCAAACCTGGCGTTGTCCTCTGCACCGGTTGAATAGTTGATCATCACCGGAACCCGGCCGCTCATCAGGGCTCCAACAGTGGCCAGGGCACAACCCGCTGAAGTGGGGATCATGATTCCAATATAACCTTTGTCATATTTGTTGAATTTCTTTGCCAGAATCAAAGCGCCAATCAATGCCCGGCTGTAAGTGACATCACTTTTGGTGGTCTTGTCCTTAATGGCAAACTTTTTCGAATGCTTCTTTGCATTCCTGACAAATTGTTGATGCAACAACATGGTGTAAGTGTTTAGATTAAAAAAGGTTATTTTAGCCGGATAAATATAACAAAATCATCGAATCATAAATTTTACATGAAATATTTATTGCTTTTATGGCTGGTATTTGCAGGGACGCTTCTCCGGGGACAGGATGGGGGGACCATTACAGGTATCGTCAGTGATGCATCGGACGGGAAACCTCTGGTCGCAGTAAATATCAGTGCGAACCGGCGGACCGGGACCATAACCGGGAAGAGGGGTGAATTCTCTCTGCGGCTTCCTGCCGGGACTCACCTCATTGAATTTTATTATGTGGGCTATGAAAGGGTTTCGAAAGAGCTGACCCTGGGTGAAGGGGAACAGGTTCGTCTGGATATCCGGATGGTTGTAAGCAGTAAAATGCTTGACGAAGTCGTGGTGAGTGCGGGGAAATTCGAACAGAAACTTTCAGATGTGACTGTTTCCCTGGAAGTGTTAAAGCCATATCAGCTCTCCAATCAGAATATTACATCTCTGGACATGATTCTTGAGAAAACTTCGGGGATCAGCATTCTGAATGGACAGCCGAGTATCAGGGGAGGGAGCGGGTTCAGTTATGGTGTCGGAAGCCGCGTACTTATGCTTGTAGATGATTTACCGATGATATCGGGTGATGCCGGCGATATCAAATGGAGCTATATGCCTGTTGAGAATGTGAACCAGGTTGAAATCATCAAAGGAGCTTCATCGGTTCTCTATGGTTCTTCTGCGCTGAACGGCGTAATAAACCTGAGGACCCGGTTTCCTGGCAATGAACCCCGGACAGAAGTGACCCTGTTTGGAGGAGCTTATCTCGAACCTGCGAGAAAAGAGCTGGTATGGAAGGAAAGGGCGCCATTGTATACAGGCACCTCCTTTTCACATTTACGTAAAATAGGCAAACTGGATCTCTCTTTTGGCGGGAACTACTTTAAAAATGAAGGCTACCGGGAACTGGAGCACGAAGACAGGATCAGGGGAAACCTGGCGCTGCGCTATCGATTTCAAAAGGCAAAAGGATTGTCAGCGGGGGTCTCTGCCAGCGCCATGTACACCAGTCATGCCGATTTTATCCTGTGGCAAAATGCCGATTCAGGTGCCTACCGGCAGAATCCTGAAACATATGCTCCGCTTACCGGTCACAGGTATAACATCGACCCCTACGTTGAGTATTTTACATCAGGCGGTAACAAACACACGCTCCGAACCCGGCTCTACAGTGTGGGGAACAATACGGTAGATGAAACCAAAAACAGTTTTTCGAAGGTCTGGTACGGGGAATACCAGTACCTGAAAAATCTGGGTGAACGGTTCCACTGGACCAATGGATTTTCTTTCATGCGCAATACGGTGGATGCAGGATTGTTCAATCAGCATAAAGGATCCAATACGGCCATCTATTCCCAACTGGATGCCAACCTGTTGCAGCGCCTGAAAGTCTCTACCGGGATCCGTTGGGAGGTGAATGGCCTGAATGGTGAGCTGTTTCTTGCCTCTCCGGTGGTCAGGATCGGACTCAATTACCAGGCCGCTCAGGCCACCTATCTGAGGGCATCATTTGGCCAGGGATACAGGTTCCCGTCTGTGGCCGAAAAGTTTGTGGATGCGAAAACCAGTGGCCTGAATATCTTTCCCAACCCGGAGCTGGAAGCCGAGTGGGGTTGGAGTGCCGAGATCGGAGCCAAACAGGGTTTCATGGCCGGCAGCTGGTCAGGATTCATTGATCTTGCTGCTTTCTGGACCGAATATGAAAACATGATTGAATATAATTTCGGTTATTATCCACCCGAAAACCCAAGCCGTCCTGCCTTCGATTATGTGGGATTCAAGGCACTGAATATTGAGACAGCAAGGATTCTGGGAAGTGAGATTACCGTCAATCTGAAAGGAGAACTGGGCCCCCTGAATGTAATTGCCATGATTGGTTATACATTTATGGATCCGGTGGATCCTGTCCTGCTGGAATCTACGGGAAGGATCGAAAATGATACATTTGTATTAAAATACCGCCGCCGGCACCTGCTGAAATCTGATCTTGAAGTGAGCTTCTGGAAGATGTTTGCGGGAATTAACTTTCAGTTCAATTCCACAATGATCAATGTGGATGAAGCTTTTATCGATCCTTTCCTGGGCAACCAGCTGCTTCCTGGATTTCCGGATTACTGGAATGAAAACAGGCATGGCTATGCCCTTTTGGATCTCAGGTTGGGGTGGAATATATCAAAGGCATTCAGGATGAATGTCATTGCCAGGAACCTGGCCAATGTGGAATATCTGGGGCGTCCGGGCGACCTGGGCCCGCCCCGGCAGATCACCCTGCAGGGGAGACTTACTTTCTAGCTTTGATAAACTTACCGGTGAAGACCTCCTTGGTGTTGGTAATCCTGTAAATATATGTACCGGGTTGCAAGGATTCGCCGGTGAAATCGAAGTAATGTTCGCCCGGAGGAACTCCCTGTTTTTCCTCGTGTAAACGTTCTCCAAGAATGTTATATACGGCCAGTTCGACTCTTTCATCGAAGGGCGAGTAAAAGCCGATTTTTGTCACTTCAGAAAACGGATTGGGGATATTGGGCAGAACCTGGAAATCATAATATTTGGCAGGATCCAGGCCTGCTGGCTCATGCACAGTCACCATAACTGAAGTATCATTTACCACCGAGGGTGCGGGGAATATGCCAAGTGTTGGGTGATTTATGTAAGGTGTTACGCTGATGGAGAGTGTATCCACCCCTGCCTTTGTGGGAGTTCCGGATATAAGGATACAATAGGCCGTATTGGCATAAAAAGTGTCGGCGTTGGCTTCATAGCTTAGCCCCTCGGGGATATTTAATACCGTATCCACAATGATATATGCAATATTGAGAATGGGATAAGGAGGCAATTCAACAGAATTTGGGGGGATCACAGTGAGCACCTGCTCATAATATACATTTACAGTTGCCTCTTTTAAAACCGAAGGGCACATCTGCCCGGGCTCATTGATATCAATGCATCCCACAATGTCTGGCACACATTGCCCGTTCAGGAAAATGCCTGAAAAAAATACAAAAGCTGCTAGGGCGAACAGGCGGATCGGTTCTTTCATGACATTACATTTAGGTATATACAAATATAGCGGCAATTGGGATCAATGTCAATTTATAAACATCACTATTTATTTAACTTCATTCTTAAAGCAAATTCCATATCTTTGCTTTTTCTTTCAAACTAAACACTTTAAAATTAGAGTTATGAGTAATATTTTTTCACTGTTCTGGTTGCTTCCGCTGGCCGCAGTTGTTTCACTGGTTTTTGCCTGGTTCTTCTTTAAGAACATGATGAAGAATTCAGAAGGAACCGACCGGATGAAGGAGATTGCACAGTATGTACGTGAAGGTGCCATGGCTTACCTCAAACGTCAGTACAGCGTTGTGGGTAAGGTATTTGGTGTTCTGCTGATTATCCTCATTATCCTTGCTTACATGGGCGTGCAGAATCCCTTTGTCCCGGTGGCTTTCCTTACCGGCGGGTTCTTCTCAGGTTTATGTGGATTCCTGGGAATGAAAACAGCTACTTTTGCCTCTGCAAGGACGGCGCAGGGTGCTTCGCAATCCCTGAACAAGGGGCTGCAGGTGGCTTTCCGCAGTGGTGCTGTGATGGGCCTGGTTGTGGTGGGTTTCGGACTGCTGGATATTACCGGTTGGTTCTGGATCCTGAATAAATTTATCTTCAGTCCTGAACACATGGAGCATGGCCTGCACCTGATCGGCCTCACATTCGTACATCAGGGAACCACTGAACATGAAAAACTGATTGAAATCACTGCCGTGATGCTTACCTTCGGTATGGGTGCATCCACCCAGGCGCTCTTTGCACGTGTGGGAGGCGGAATCTACACCAAAGCAGCCGATGTGGGTGCTGACCTTGTTGGTAAAGTGGAAGCAGGAATTCCGGAAGATGATCCCCGCAATCCTGCCACCATTGCCGATAACGTTGGAGACAATGTGGGTGATGTTGCCGGAATGGGTGCCGACCTTTATGAATCCTATGCAGGTTCCATATTGGCGACAGCTGCACTGGGTGCTGCTTTGCCCGGACTCTCAGGAGTTGACCAGGGCATGGCAGTTGTGGCGCCCATGATCGTTGCAGGTATTGGCATAATTTTTTCCATTGCCGGGATTTTTATGGTGAGGGCCAAAGAATCTGCCACCCAGAAGAACCTTTTAAACGCTTTGCTGCTTGGGACAGGTGGAAGTTCTGTCATGATCCTTATTGCCATGGCCGTTATGGCCTCACTGGGATGGGTAAGCTGGGGCATCTTTGGTGCCGTGGTTGCAGGTCTGATGGCAGGTGTGATTATCGGGCAGGGAACAGAACTCTTTACCTCCGATGAGTACAAATCTACCAAGGGTATCGCTGCACAAACACAACAGGGAGCTGCAACCACCATCATTGATGGAATGGCTGTGGGTATGTATTCCACATGGATTCCTGTGGTAACCATTGTACTGGGCATCATTGCCGCTTTCGGATTCTCTGGTGGATTTGCTGAATTCTCGAAGGGTGTTTACGGAATCGGTTTTGCTGCGGTAGGGATGCTCTCCACACTTGGAATCACCCTGGCCACTGATGCATTCGGACCCATTGCTGACAATGCAGGGGGAAATGCCGAAATGGCTGAGCTTCCTCATGAAGTTCGCGAACGGACCGATGCACTGGATATGCTTGGAAACACCACAGCTGCCACCGGTAAGGGTTTTGCCATCGGTTCAGCTGCACTGACCGCCCTGGCCCTTTTGGCTGCTTATATGGAAGAGGTCAGACTCTGGCTGGGAAAACTGGCCGATAAGTCAGTTGATGGCTTCAGACAGGTCGGGGATACTCTTTTTTATACGGATCACGCTCCTGCCGCAGCCGACGGACTGAATGTGGTTCAGTTGAGCCAGGCTAACATTCACGATTTTGTGGGTGCTTATGACCTCTCTATTTTCAATCCCATGTTGCTGGGTGGAATCTTTCTAGGGGCCATGATGGCCTTTGTATTCTGCGCCATGACCATGAAAGCTGTTGGACGTGCTGCCGGTGCCATGGTTGATGAGGTGCGCAGGCAGTTCCGTGAGATTCCGGGTATTATGGAGGGCAAAGCCACTCCGGAGTATGCCAAGTGTGTGGCCATCTCCACAAAAGGAGCACAAAAAGAGATGCTTCTTCCATCCCTGCTGGCCATTGCCGTTCCGGTTGCCATCGGTCTGCTTCTTGGAGTAGCTGGTGTCATTGGATTGCTTGTCGGCGGACTGACCACCGGATTCACACTGGCGGTGATGCTGAACAATGCCGGAGGAGCCTGGGACAATGCCAAGAAATTTATTGAAAAAGGCAATTACGGAGGAAAAGGAAGTGATGCTCACAAGGCAGCTGTTGTTGGAGATACCGTAGGTGATCCTTTCAAGGATACCTCAGGACCTTCATTGAACATCCTGATCAAACTGATGACCATGGTCTCTGTCGTCATGGCAGGTTTAACCGTGGCATTTGGTCTGTTCGGCTAATCCCGGATTAACCTTATGAAAGGTCGCTCCAATCTCAGGGGCGGCCTTTCTTTTTCCCTTTTTCCAAAGGAGAATTTTAACCAGCGAGGAGGTTATTATACATTCGCTGTTACAATGTAATAATCTCTCCTTTGTCTTCGAAGTATTTCTTCAGATAAAGCTGTTCACCGTCAAAGACTGCATAGGTAAAGTTCACCATCCAGTCTCCCAGGCAGATCACCTGGCTTGACTCATTAAGTTTGATCCGGAATGGGACGTGCCGGTGACCGAATATAAAATACTCGATGCGGGGATCTTTTTCAAGGACTTTTTTCGCATAGACAACCTGATGTTCCCTGTCCGCTCCCAGGAAGGGAATGTGGGAGCCTTTTTGCATCCGGCTTTTCCTGGAGCACCACTTTGCAAAGGCAGTGGATCCATTGGGATGGATCCTGGCATAGAACCACTGCAATATCCTGTTATGAAAGATTTTCTGAAGCAAGATGTATCCAAAATCCCCTTTCGATAAACCATCGCCATGACCCAACATAAATTTGTGGTTGTTCCAGGTCCTGGTCAGGGTTTTCCGGTGTACAGTAAGGCCGATCTCTTCAGGCAGATAATCGAAGAGCCATACATCGTGATTCCCTGTGAAAAGGTGGATTTCAACACCTTCGTCAGATAGAGTGGCCAGCTTGCCCAGAAACCTTGTGAATCCACGGGGGACCACTTCCCTGTATTCAAACCAGTAATCAAAAACATCACCAAGCAGCCAGAGTTCCATGGCATCATTCCGGATCTCATCCAGCCAGTTCACAAAATGCTGCTCCCTTTCCCGGCTGTTCTCCGCCGGGTGCATACCCAGGTGCAGGTCGGATGCAAAATATACCTTGGTTTTCTCAGCCATCAGATGTTAAATGAGATTATCCAGCCAGGTTTCCAGGGTCCTTCCATACAGATTTTTAGCCACAACATCACCTTCCCTGTTGATCAGGAAACCCGCTGGAAGCGCAGTCACGTTGTAGAGCTGATTGGCCCGCGAGTTGGGGTAGTTAAGCTCAGAAACATTGATCCATTCGAATTCGTTGAAATCAACGCTGTTCATCCACTGCAGTTTATTGTTGTCCAGGGATATGGCATAGATTTCGAAACCTTTCTGATGGTACTTTCTGTACACCGAACGCAATTGGAGTAGGGCATTCACGCTTTCCTGGTTCCCGGAGGCCCAGAAAATAACCAGCGTCACCTTGCCTTTGTAAGTGGAGAGGGGGATCTCACGGCCTTCACGGTCTGCAATGGAAAGGTCCAGCATACCGGTGGATTCACCTGCCATTTCCAACAGTGTATTCATCTGGTTCATCTCTTTCAGGGACGCTTCCTGTTGTGCAATATCTGCCAGGAGTGAGCGGGTCAGGGAAGAATTGGGGTGTGTTATCTCAAGCGAATCGGCTACTGCCTGGAAATAGGGAAAATCTGTTTCCTGGCCCAACACCAGGGCCCCATTCTCATACTTTTGATAAAGAGCATACACACTTGAAAGGGAGGTCATATGCCCTACCAGGTACCTGATGGTAAACCTTTTTTGGGAAACAATCGTCTGGACATATGCAGAACGAACCAGATCCATGTGCGGTGATCCTGGGTCCTCAATGGATTCAGCCACCGTATTCAGTGAATCCAGGATGCTCCTGGTGGAATTCAGTTTTTCCACAAGCATGCGGATGTTTTCAGATTCTTCCGATCCCTCTATCCTGTAACCGCTTGCATAGGAATCAGCCGAGGTTGTTACTGTGACCCTGTCTCCGGGAGCCAGCAAAAGATTCAGGATCTCGCCGCTGCCACTTTTGAGAATAAAAAGTTCCGGTTCATCCAGGTTGATGGAAATGGAGAACCGGCCATTTTGATCAATGCGGATCGAGTCCACGGTAACTGTACGGTTCACATCCAGCTTATCGAGGGCAAGGGTGCTTCCCTCTCCGCCATCAACCAGTCCTTTGATGGTAACATTGTTTCTGTTGCAGGCCAGGCTTGCAAACAACAGTACAATGAGGAGAATTCGTGCTATAATTTTCATGAGATTATTTCATGCTAAATATTTTTTCGAGTCTTTCAATCAATTCCTTTCCATACAGATTCACACCTACGATTCTTCCTGTGGGATCGATCAGGTAGTCTGAAGGTATTTTGTCAACCTGGTAAAGGTTGGCCACGACTGACTCCCATCGCCTGAGTTCACTCACATGGTCCCAGTTTAGCTTATCCTGCTCAACAGCATTGAGCCACACCTCTCTTTCACCGTCCAATGAAACCTGCAGGATTCTGAATGGCATGTGGTTAAACTTTTCCCAGGCTTTCAGAAGCGTCATATTCTCTTCCCTGCTTAGCTTGCTCCATCCGGCCCAGAAACTCAGAAGAACATAATTGCCCCTTAGTTCTGACAGGGCCAATTGCCTTCCGTCAGGCGTTGAAGATACAAAATCAGGAGCGATCTCTCCCATTCCCGGTCCGGGATTTTGCGCAGGTCTGTTTCTGGCTGCAACAGCCTCCAGAATCTGGGCGTGGAGCAGATCAACTGCTTCGAACCCTTTAAATCGGATGGTGAGTACCGAATCAACATATTGATAGACATCAAGGTCGTCATCAGTATCAAATACCGGAAGGCCCTTCCCATACAGGTTATAGAGGGCAATAAGAATAGCCAGGGACTCCTTGTTGTTGTGAATGAATTCCAGTGAATAATGCTGAAACGCATCTGTCACGGAATCAAACCGGAGATCAAGCTCTCTTTTATAAAGGACATAATCAGGTGAGGATTGATACACCACATTCTTTCTGGCAATATCACCCAGTTCATTCAAAGCCTTTTTGTGTTCTTGTGCCAGTTCCATTAAAAGTTCAGAACCAGGGGATCCTTTTAGCGAGTAATGTTCTGTTTGACCGAATGAGCCACTGAAACGTACTTTTTCTCCCGGTTCCAGCAGCAGTGTGATGTAGCCGGCGGGACCGGTCCTGAGCACATAGAATGCAAGCTTGTCGGATTCAAAGCGGATATTGAATTCCCCACTCTCATCGCAGATGGCTGTATCCACGGGGATAAACTCCCTGGCGGCCATCTCTTCCAGCACCACACCATAGCCGGCACCATCCAGCAAAAATCCCTCTATTTCAGTCACCTGACTGGCCGGAATTGATGCCTGTTCCGGCTGTTTTGCCCTGTTGCAGCCTGCAGTTACCCACAGGGTACAGGAAATGAGCATGGTGATTCTCCCGATCTTCATCTGTCTACAAAATTCGATGCAAAAATAACAAGAATGTAATATGTGGTCATTAGTTATTAAATTTGCACTTTAACACTGTCCCACTTCTACTACAAATTTCATGTTAAAATAGTATACGAATGACAGGAAGTCTCTATATTTGAGGCCTTTTTTTTTGTAAATTACAATTTTAATTATCCTTTCAATGAGTTACCTGAAGTTTGAAAAATCCGAACTGGTCAATCTTGAATACTCCCTGGACAGGGAGTTGATCAGATCAAACCGTGCAGGTTCTTATGCTTCCACCACCATCATTGGTTGCAATACAAGGAAATATCACGGACTCCTGGTTTGCCCGCTGGAAGAGTTGGACGGGGATCTTCATGTCCTTCTTTCAACCCTGGACGCCACCGTTATTCAGCATGAGAAAGCCTTCAACCTGGGTATCCATAAATTCCAAGGTGACAACTATGTCCCCAGGGGACATAAGTATGTCAGGGACTTTGATGCCAGAAAGGCCTCATACCTCATCTACAGGGTGGGCGGAGTAGTTTTATCCAGGGAGATCCTGCTTGTGTCAAGGGCGGAACAGGTGCTGGTGAGGTACACCCTGCTGGAAGCAAATTCTGATACCCTGTTGCAACTCAAACCTTTTCTGGCTTTTCGCAATTTCCACACCTTAAGCAAATCGAATTTATATGTCAACAGGCACTATCAGACTGTGAGCAATGGAATCATGTCCAGGTTATACGATGGTTACCCCGGCCTGTATATGCAATGTTCAAAAGAGGTTGAATTTGTTCCGGTGCCTGACTGGTATTTTAATGTGGAATACATGGAGGAGCAAAAAAGGGGTTATGAATTTAAGGAGGACCTTTATGTTCCGGGCTATTTTGAAATGCCCATAAAAAAAGGTGAATCAGTTGTGTTTTCGGCTTCCACTGCAGAAGTTGAACCCGGTGGACTGATGCGGAAATTCAATGTTGAAATAAAAAACAGAGTGCCCAAAGACAGCTTCAAGAATTGTCTGATCAATGCAGCACAACAGTTCATTGTGAGGAAGAAGGGTAGTACTGAAATAAAAGCCGGATTTCCCTGGTTTGGGATGTGGGGAAGGGATACCTTCATGGCATTGCCCGGGCTTACATTAACTACAGGGGACTTTGCCACAGCCAGGAAAGTAATTGATTCCATGGTGGCAAATATGAAGAACGGACTTTTCCCAAATACGTTTTTTAAGGGAGTTCCGACCTATTATTCATCTGATACGCCTTTGTGGTTTATCTGGGCCCTCCAGCAGTATGCCATCTATGATCCTGACTACGATATATGGAAGAAATACGGGAAGTCCATTAAGGCGGTTCTTGAAAACTACCGTTCAGGTAGTTCCGGGATGATTCATATGATGGAAAACGGACTGATTCATGCCTACCTTGAAGGAACTCCCCTTACATGGATGGATGCTGTAGTTGATGGCAAGCCGGTTACACCGCGATATGGGAGTGCAGTTGAGGTGAATGCATTATGGTACAATGCTGTATATCAATCGCTTGAATGGTCGGAACATCAGGATTTCAGGTTTTATAATGCATGGAAGGATCTGCCTGAAAGGATTCATGAATCCTTTGTGAACACATTCTGGAACGAAGAGATGGGATACCTGGCAGATTATGCTACAGGTACTTTCCGGGACATGTCAGTGCGGCCCAGCCAGGTCATCGCCGCGGCCCTGGATCACTCACCTGTAACCTCCTCCATGAAGAAGTCGATTCTGGATGTGGTGGAAGGTGAATTGCTTACCCCAAGGGGTTTAAGAAGCCTTTCTCCAAAGAATGAAGCATACAAGGAAGTTTGCAAAGGCAATCAGGAGAAACGCGATTCGGCTTATCACCAGGGAACCGTGTGGCCGTGGCTTTTAGAACATTTTGCAAAAGGATACCTGGGAGTTCATAAAAAGGCGGGGCTACACCTGATTAAAAGGCTTTACGATGGTTTTGAGGAGGAATTAACCATCAGGGGGATAGGCAGTATATCTGAGATTTTCGATGGCAATCCTCCCCACCATCCGAGAGGTGCAATCTCCCAGGCCACGGGGGTAGCTTCCCTGCTCAGAACAGGCGAGATTATTGATGCATATATGGCTTACATCACACAGGAATGAAGGTACTGATGTTCGGGTGGGAATTTCCACCTCATATTTCAGGGGGGCTGGGCACAGCATGCTACGGACTTACCCGGGGAATGTCAACCATCCCCGGAATGGATATTCTTTTTGTGGTGCCCAAGGCTTATGGTGATGAAGACCAGAGCAGGTTCAGGGTGATCGGTGCCGGGGATGTCCCTATAAACATCAGATCCGTCAGGGATCAGAAATACCTGAAGGACCTCTCTCATATCGAGATCAATTCAAACCTGGTTCCCTATACAACTCCCGAAGAGTATGAGATTCTGGTCAATAAGGCTGAAAATTCAGGTCGTCGATTGGTGGAGACTACCATGGGTGGAAAACTGAATTTCACCGGGACATATGGAAAAAACCTCTATGAGGAGATTGCCAATTATGCAGTGGTAGCAGGTGAAATTGCATTGACCAACGATTTTGACATCATTCATGCGCATGACTGGCTTACATACCCGGCAGGAATCGCTGCAAAAAGAGCCACAGGAAAACCCCTGGTAATTCATGTCCATGCCACAGACTTTGATCGAAGTGGTGGTAATGTCAATCCCACCGTGTTTGAAATAGAGAAAACAGGTATGCACCTGGCCGATAAAATCATTGCGGTCAGTAATCTGACGCGCAACACAGTGATTGAGAAATACGGCATTGATCCAAACAAGGTGCATACTGTGTATAATGCGGTTGATCCTTTGCACGATCATGAGAAGCTTCAGTTGAAAAGGGGGATCAACGACAAAGTGGTTACTTTCCTTGGGAGGGTTACCATGCAGAAAGGACCCGAATACTTTGTAATGGCAGCACAGAAGGTCCTTCAAAAGATGGACAATGTTCGCTTTGTGATGGCAGGCAGTGGCGAGTTGCTGGAAAAAATGATTCATTGGACTGCTGCACTTGGTGTTTCCGACAGGTTCCATTACACAGGTTTCTTAAAAGGGGATGATGTATTCCGCATGTTCTCCATCAGCGATGTTTATGTAATGCCTTCTGTTTCAGAGCCATTTGGAATTTCCCCACTGGAAGCCATGCAATCCAATGTTCCTTCTATTATTTCCTACCAATCGGGTGTGGCTGAGATTTTGAAACATGCTTTTAAGGTTGATTTTTGGGATGTGGATGCCATGGCTGATGCCATTTACGGGTTGTTAAACTATCCTGCGTTATCAACCATGTTTATAAAGTTTGGTGCTCAGGAAGTGCATGATATGAAGTGGGAGAATTCGGGTAAAAAGGTTCTTGCCATTTACAAGGAGTTTGTTCAATGATTTTATGATTCGAAGCTATGAGAACGATTTGTTTATATTTCCAGGTTCACCAGCCATTCCGGTTCAGAAGGTATCGTTTTTTTGATATTGGAAATGATCATTACTATTATGATGATTATTCCAACGAATCGATTCTCCAGAAAGTGGCCCAGAAGTCTTACCTTCCTGCCAACGCAATCATGCTGGAACTGATCCTTAAACACAAGGGAAAGTTTAAACTGGCATTTTCTATCTCCGGAATAGCTCTGGAACAATTCAAACTCTATGCCCCGGAGGTCCTTGAGAGTTTTCAGAAACTGGCAGAAACCGGTCAGGTTGAGTTTCTTTCTGAAACTTATTCGCATTCTCTCTGTGCATTGCATGGCAGGGAGGAATTTGAACGGCAGGTGAATGCCCACAGGGCCCTGATCAAAGAACATTTCGGCCAGGAACCATCCGTATTCAGGAATACGGAACTGATCTATTCAGATGAAATCGGATCCATGGTAGCCCGTATGGGTTTCAAAGCCATGCTCACAGAAGGAGCAAAACATGTGTTGGGATGGAAAAGCCCTAATTTCCTTTATTGCAATGCCATTAATCCGAAGCTCAAGCTTTTGCTGAAAAACTATAAACTCAGTGATGATATTGCATTCAGGTTTTCCAACAAAGGATGGCATGAATATCCCCTTACTGCTGAAAAATTTGTGTCGTGGTTGAACCAGATTCCTGAAAGGGAGGAGGTCATTAACCTGTTCATGGATTATGAAACTTTTGGAGAACACCAGTGGAAAGAGTCGGGCATTTTCGATTTTCTGAAAGCCTTTCCGGATAGTGTATTCAACAATTCCTCTTTCAGTTTCAGTACGCCTAGCGAAGTAGCAAAGAAATTGCAGGTGGTGGCAGCTGCCAATGTTCCAAACCCGATTTCATGGGCCGACGAAGAGCGTGATCTTACCGCATGGCTGGGCAATGAAATGCAACAGGAGGCATTCCACAAGCTCTATTCGCTCGAAAAGAAAGTGTATGCCTCAGGCGACAAAATCATCGAGCAGGATTATGCATACCTTCAGGTAAGCGACCATTTTTACTACATGTCTACAAAGTTCTTCTCTGATGGGGAGGTGCATTCTTATTTTAATCCATATGCTTCCCCTTATGAAGCATTCATCAACTACATGAATATTCTGAGTGATTTTGAGATCAGGGTAAATGCAGGCATTCTGTCTGATACGGATGATCAGGTTTCCAGGCTCAGTAAAATCATCAAAGAAAAGGATGAACAACTGGAAAAGCTTGAAAAAAGACTGGCCGACAAAAAGAAGCCGGTTATAGCCAAAAAGGCTGCAACCTCAAAGCCAGCGGCCACAATGCCTGCAATTAAAAAGGCTGCTGGCACCGAGCCTCCAATTGATATAAAAAAGGCTCCGTCAAAAAAGAAGAAATAGCCTTTATTTCCATACAATAATTACTATACAATGATAAAACCTGATCATTTATTCGAGGTAAGTTGGGAAGTATGCAACAAAATCGGAGGCATTCATACCGTCATTTCCACCAAAGCGCATACAGTTCAGGAGGAGTTGGGAGATCATTATATCACCATTGGCCCGGATGTCTGGAGAGAAAATCAGGAGCATCCTGAATTTGAAGAGGATCATTCATTGTTTGCAGACTGGAAAGAGCATGCAATCCAGGATGGTCTCAGGGTGAGGATCGGACACTGGAAAATTGCAGGGAGGCCCATATCTTTCATGCTTGATTTCACAACGTTTATCAATCAGAAAGATGCCATCTTCAAGAGCCTGTGGGAGACCTACAAGCTTGATACCATCAGTGGCCAGTGGGACTATATAGAGCCTACACTAT
>Ga0315535_1000511_pt1 | contig 27499 bp, 25 predicted proteins | sample SalMarSW160220MG_2_FD_203092 | JGI IMG/M metagenome (GOLD analysis project Ga0315535, IMG submission 203092) | Salt marsh sediment microbial communities from the Plum Island Ecosystem LTER, Massachusetts, United States - Salt Marsh Sediment SW1602-20 ... | reverse complement strand
GCTCCCGGTCGATTCAAATGAGATATCTTTCAGGCTGGCAGGAAGAAATGCATTCAGCATGGCATTCAAAAATGCCGGACCAAAAATCCTTGAACCTGTATACGATGTTGAGATAATGGTTCCTTCGGACCGTATGGGTGATGTGATAAGCGACCTGCAGGGAAGACGCGGAATGGTTCTCGGTATGTCAAGTGAAAAACGTTTCGAGGTAATCAAGGCTAAAGTTCCGCTCGCTGAGATGAATAAGTATTCAACGGCCCTCAGTTCACTGACAGGCGGACGTGCAATCTATACAATGAAGTTCGCTGAATATGCACAGGTACCTGCAGATGTCCAGGAAGCTGTTATCAGGGCATACGCTGAAGAAGAGGAAGAAGAGTAATTGCAGAGGCAGTAATAAAATAACATTCATTTATAAAAAAAACCGCCCCTGAATGAGGCGGTTTTTTTATTGTTTTTAGTTAAAAATTGTAGGCTGATTCGCCATGTTCGTAAACATCAAGTCCTTCTTCCTCGATAATTTTCTCAACCCTGAGACCGTTGAACCTGCGTAACAATAAAAAGAGTACAGTTGATGTTGCCAGTGCCCATGAGGCTATTGATACTACCCCTATAAGCTGACTCCTGAGAAGACCTGTTCCGTGTCCGAATAACAATCCTTCGCTTGATGAGAAGAAACCCACCATCAGTGTTCCGAAAGCGCCGCATATCCCGTGAACAGATACCGCACCGACAGGATCATCTATTTTGAGAACCTTATCGAAGAATTCAACTGAGGCGAAGACCAGCACCCCTGCCAGGAGCCCTATTATGAGAGCACTGCCGGGAGAAACTGCATCGCATCCTGCGGTAATAGCCACCAACCCTGCGAGGGCACCGTTAAGTGTCATACTCAGGGTGGGTTTTTTATAGACAAACCATATGACAGCCATGGTAGCCAAAGCTCCTCCTGCTGCTGCTATGTTGGTTGTCACAAAGATCAGTGATATGGCTTTTGCATTGTCTGCTCCTGCGGCCGCAAGCTGTGAACCGGGATTAAACCCAAACCATCCTATCCAGAGAATAAATACTCCAAGTGTTGCAAGGGTCATACTATGTCCCGGTATAGCTTTTGCCTTACCATCCCTGTCGTATTTCCCGATTCTCGGACCCAGAACCGAGGCACCCACAAGGGCTGCCATTCCGCCTACCATGTGAACTACTGATGAACCGGCAAAATCGTGGAACGGGACCTGCAGAGTGCTGAGCCAACCACCGCCCCAGGCCCAGTGTCCTGAAACAGGATAGATGAAAAGTGAAATTACAGCACTATACATAAGGTATGCATTGAACTTGGTCCTTTCAGCCATGGCTCCGGACACGATGGTCGCGGCAGTTGCTGCAAAGACGGTCTGGAAAATAAGGAATGCAAAGTCAGGCATGTCTGTCCTGTAGAGATGATGATCGAATAGATCAAAACCTCCCCAGAAACCGTTCTTTGTTCCAAACATAATACCGAATCCGATTGCCCAGAATACAATCGTACCTATGACAAAATCCATAAGGTTCTTGAACAGTATGTTAGTTGTGTTCTTTGACCTGGTGAATCCTGCTTCCACAAGCGCAAAACCTGCCTGCATGAAGAATACGAGGGCAGCTGTAACCAGCACCCACACGGTATTTAACGAATAAGCATAATCAGCCAGAGATGTTTCGATGGCTTTCAGATCGTCGGGCGTTATAAATGTTAATATCATGATTGTTGGTTTTAAATTATTACTACTCCTCTCCTTCCAGGTACATCGCCTTATCTCCACGGTCCCCTGTTCTTATCCTGTAAGCATCCGATATCTCGGAAATAAATATCTTGCCATCGCCTACCTCACCTGTCCATGCCGATTTAAGAATGGCTTTGATTGCAGGATCCATATATTTTTCACGGCAGTAAAATGTTATAAGGATCCTTTCAATAGTACTGGTATCGTAAGCTATCCCCCGATACACCCTACCCTGTGTTGACTTACCTGTGCCACGAACATCCCAGAAGGTGATGAATTCAATACCAACAGCGTATAAGGCCTCTTTGACCTCATCAAACTTGGATTTTCTGATTACTACTTCTAATTTTTTCATAGCCTTTATTTTTCGTTTAACGATTTTTTATGTAATGCTTTAAAAGGAAAACCCTGCTACAACATAAAGCTGTTCCCTTTCAGGGTTTACAATTACCTGACCCGAGACAGGTATGGAGAATGAATCCGACAACTTAATTTCTTTGCTCGTTCCTATTCCGATATTACATACTGCAAATTTCCCGTCAGATGTATGCCATCCGTCACCGGCTCCTGCGAAGAAGTTGACTTTGCTGAAGGAATATCCTGCCTGGAAGTATTTGTCACCTCCTGCTGAAGCGGCACCACCGGCTTCATTGAGTATGTAATTAGCACTAAGGCTCAGTCCGCCTTTGGTGAATCCTCCGTTTATTTCGAAGGCCTGGCTGCCTGATGCTGTTGATACATCAAACAATTTCTGACCCGGGTAATAATAATCAGTAACTCCCAGACTTAATCCGAAAGGAAATTCATAAGATACCCAGGGATCCGCTTCTGCATATCCAAATGCATCAAAAGCACCCCAGACTCCTACTGTCAGGCTGCCACTTGTGAACTTTACCGAAGGCTGAACTGAAGGCCCCGTTCCCAGTTTTGTTCCTCTCCATACATAGGATGAATAAAGGTCGACATTCACTCCAAAGTCAGATTTTTGCTCGTTCTGCTGAGCCTGTGCCTGGTCTGAAATGATCAATAATAATAAGACCCATAAAAACAATCCCGGATAAAAGAATTCTGACTTTTTCATTTTTAATCAGTTTTAGGTTAATAATAGAATATCGCGGGCAAATATATATATTTTTCATAAATACCCCCTTTTTTTAGGGGGTATATTCCATTATTTTATATCTTTTTTTCTGTTATACCCCTATTTATATAGGGGTTATATTAATAATTTATATTGTTTTTAAATTACTACCCCCATATTTTAGAGGGGTTATGGTATTGAAAAATGTTTATTTGAAAATTAAATCTGTCTCAAGTATAAAAAGACAGAAGAGGCTGTATCAAAAGTTATTTTTAACCACAAAGGGCACAAAGGTAAGATATTAAAATTAAGCACTTTGAGTCCTTTGTGATATTACTTCGTGTCTTTCGTGGTAAATAATTTTCCTTTTAAGACAGCCTCAACATGTTACAACAAAAAAGCGGGGATTACAAATCCCCGCCAATATAAGACCCTATACCGTGCACCATATACCCTAAACCGTATACCCTATACCGCATTCATACCATACCGGTAATATCCCATACAAAGGCCCTGATACCCACCTCATCATTAACGGCATCAATCCTCTTTACCTTGTCAAGAACCTCATCAACCCTATCATCATCGACTATGGTCAATACACTTTTGTTTATCTCAGGCCATGTATGGGTACCAAGATGGGGAACACCTGTCACGCTTCCGCGTCCCTGTACATTCTCCCATAATGTATATCCCTTAATACCAAGCCTGTCCAGCATATACTCAACTTTTTCGGTATGTGCCTGGTTGTATATTATCATTATTGCTTTCATATCTTCTGGTTTTTCATTTAGAATCTACCTGCTGCTGCCGTTATCGTCATTCATAAAATCCATATCGGAATAAACTGCAAGGCTTTTGTTCCTTTCCCCCCGTCTTGAAAAAATCGCATAAACAACGGGGACCAGAACAAGTGTTACAAGTGTCGAGAACACCAATCCTCCGATGACGGCAATTCCCATAGGGCTCCACAGTTCCGATCCCGTACCTTTACTTATTGCCAGGGGAAGCATACCAAGAATTGTTGTTGCCGAAGTCATAATCACAGGTCTCAGCCTGGAACGTCCTGATATACTTATAGCCTCGTACAGCTCGTAGCCTCTGTCCCTCATCAGGTTAATGAAATCAACAAGCACTATTGCATTCTTGACAACGATACCTATAAGCATAACCGCACCAATACCAGAGATGACACTGAGTGCCGTATCTGTGGAAAAGAGAGCTATTGCAACACCCGAGAAGGCAAACGGTATGGAGAACATTATTATGAAAGGCATTTTGAGCGACTCGAACTGGGATGCCATGATCAGATAGACCAGGATGAGACTCATCACAAGCAGCATCGCTATATCCTTGAAGGCATCCATCTGCTCTTTTATTGCACCTGATATCTGTACCATAACGCCTGATGGAAGAGTAGTGGAATTAATGGCATTCTGGACATCAGCCTGGATATCGGTCAGGGATCTTTTAAAAGGTGTAAATGATACCCTGACTATACGTTCCTTCCGTTTTCTCTCTATGCTTGGAGGTGACCAGTATTCCTTGATCTTCGCTATCTCACCCAGCCTGATCAGTTGTCCGGTTGCATTTGGGATACCTATATTCTCTATCCCGGTAATGGTGCTCCTTGCACTTTTCTCAAACCTGACAACAACATCATATTCATCACCAAACTGACGCAGTTTGGTTGCTGTAAGACCATCCACCCTGTTCCTTACAGCACTGGCTACCATGGCCGTATTCAGTCCGTTAGCTGACATCTTGTTCTGGTCAAATATTATCTGCAGTTCCGGTTTCGATTTGGCACGGCTTATGGTGACATCCTTGGTACCCTGGATATTCTTAATCTTCTGGGCAAGATCTTCAGCTACCAGGTTTGTTGCCGAGATATCATAACCATATATCTCCACATCAACCGCATTACCTCCAAAGCTTCCCATATTATCAGACGTACTCAGGGTGAAGTTGATTATCTCCGACATCTTTGACAGATCCCCCCTCATTTCTTCCACAATGTCAAATACCGATTTCTTACGTTCTTCTATAGGAACAAGACTCAGATTATAGGTTATTTTATGTGTACCTCCCGAACTGAATATTGATGCAAAGCCACCCTGGTCATCCGCACCTGTCGATGTGGAGATGATCCTGACCTCAGGATATTTGACTTTAATAAGACTATCTATATGGTCGGCTGTTTTTATAGTCTCATCAACCCGTGTGCCTGTCTGCAGTTCTATTGTCGCGGATATCCTCGACTCGTCAGCCTCGGGAAAAAACTCTGTCTTGATCACACTGAACAAGCTCATGGAACCGATGAATATTACGACAGCAAACACCGTTACCAGCCTTTTATGGTGAAGTGCCCAACGTAAAGTCCTTTCATATAAATGATCGAGGCGGTCAAGTCCCTTCCTTATACTCCCGTCGTAAGTCCAGAATGATGCATTTTTCTTTATTGGATACCATTTAAGCAGAAGGGAGCTCAGCGTGGGTGTAAGGGTAATAGCTGCAAAAACCGATGTGACTATGGTAATCGTTACTATCATTCCCAGCTGCTTGAACAGTACCCCGGTAAGTCCCTTGATAAATGTGAGAGGGAAGAATACAGCCACAACAGTAAGGGTGGTGACTATAACCGCGAGCCACACCTCGTTGGTGGCATAGATTGCCGCCTCACGTGGCCTGCTTCCTCTTTCTATGTGCTTGGTAATATTCTCCAGAACCACTATGGCATCATCGACAACCATCCCAATCGCTATGGACAATGAGGTAAGTGAAATAATATTGATCGAGGCCCCTGTGATAAAAAGGTAGACAAAAGCCACAATAAGCGATATAGGTATTGTAAGGATGACTATAAAAGTTGCACGCCATCTTCCCAGGAAGAACAGTACAACAAGTATGACGAAAATGGCAGCATACATCAGGGTCTCGGTAAGGTTGCTGATAGAATCCTTTATGAATGACGCGCTGTCGAAGAGCTTTTCAATCTTCACATCCTGTGGCAGATCCTTCTTGAGAGTCTCCAGTGCCTGCTCAACCTCCCTGGTCACCTTAACAGTATTTCCACCAGATTGTTTCTGGACATACATGCTCATGCCCTTAACACCGTTTATCTTGGTATCCAGTTTTGATTCCCTGATAGTATCATTAACCACCGCCACATCTTTCAGATATACATTATGTCCGTTATAACTGCTGATAACCAGGTTTTTGAGAACATCACTTTCCGGAAACTCTCCCTGTATCCTGAGAGGGTAATCTGTTTTCCCCATCTCTATGTAACCGGCAGGAAGGTTCATGTTCTCTGCACGGATAACATTTCCAATCTGTTCAACAGAAAGGTTATAAGCTTCCATCTTCAGGGGATCAATATCGATATATATCTTTCTACCGGGAACGCCAGCCAGTCCGACTGATCCGACACCTTCTATCCTGTTGAGAGGGTTTACTATTTTTTCATCAAGGATCTTCTCCAGCCCGGCATAACTCTCTTTAGCGGTAATGGCATAAAAGATTATCGGCATCATGCTGGTGCTGAATTTTATTATCGTCGGCTTTTCACAGCCATCGGGAAGCATACGCTCAGTAAAACTGAGCGCACTCCTTATATCATTCGAGGCCTCATCCAGGTTTGTCCCGTATTCGAAATTCATGAATACCACCGATGTGGCATCACTGGAGGTAGAAGTTATCTCTTTAAGGTTACTTATAGAGTTAAGTGCATTTTCGAGCGGACGTGTGACATTAGATTCGATATCGGAAGCACTCGCACCCGGATAATTGGTATAGACAACTACATAAGGCAATTCCATCTCAGGATAGAGATCCACCGGTAATTGTGTGAGCGAATATAACCCTACGACTATCAGTCCGACAAATATCAGGATGGTTGTCACAGGTCTTTTGACCGAGGTACTGTATATACTCATTTTATTGTAATTGATTGTAAGAAAATTATTGCATAATATCGATCCTGTCACCATTGATCAGGCGTGCCTGGCCTTCGATGATCAGCTTATCTCCTTCATTAATACCTGAGGAGATGATCTCAAGCTTATCGTCAAAACGCTTTCCAAGCTTAACTTCCAGGCGTTCTGCAGTATCTCCTTTGGCCAGAAATACATAACGGATATCAGTACCTTCCTGAAGCAATACAGTATTTGCAGGAACCACAAAGGTGTCGACTTCTCCAAGATCCATTGAGACCCGTACAAACATACCCGGTTTAAGTAAATTGTCGTTGTTCTGAAGTTCCAGTTCCACTTCAAATGACCTTGTGGCAGGGTTAATTGTTGGTGCAATGAGATTTACCTTTGCCTTGAATTTTCTATTGCCATAGACATCTGAAGTCACCTCAGCATTCATCCCATTCTTAATAAGGGGATAATATTGTTCTGAGATATTCAGGCTTATTTTCAGCGGATTAACCTGCATCACCGTTACCACTGCGGCCCTTCCAGTCTGGGTTGTGGGAGTTCCTGTGTACATTTCTCCATTTTCGAAATACTTTCCTGTAATAACACCATTGAAGGGAGCCCTCAGCAGAGTATTGTCCTCCATGAAGTCGACATTGGTTTTTGTCACGTCATACTGAGTCTTCATCTGGTCATATTGCTGCTGTTTTGCACTCCCTGTCTGAAGCAGTGTATCTATCCTGCCAAGATCCTTTGCCTGGTTGGCAAGCTGCAGCTTAAGCTGGTAAAGCTGAGTCCTGTCCATCAGGAAGAGCTTATCTCCTTTGTTTACTTTTGATCCTACCTCAACATATATCTTATCGATCCTGCCCGGAGCCGAAGGCACTACATTGACTTCCTCCCAGGGAAGCACAGTGGCGGTATAATCTATGGTCCTGGCAATTTTAGTCTTTGACAGAACAGATATTTTTACTGGTGTGGCAGCCTTCAAAGTACTGTCTGATAACTGACCCTCAGAACCTGCGTTTGTGCTTTTTGATGAGCATGCCGATAAGACCAGCATGCCTGTCACTATTACCGGAATAAGCTTTAGGTATTTCATTATTTATAATTTTGAAAGTTTCGGTTTGATAATTAAATATTATTCAGAAGTTTGTCCAGTGCAAGCTTTGTCTGCAGCAGGTTCATCAACGCAGATATATAATTGTTCTCCGCATCGAGGTACAACGAGTTCGATTGCGTAAGATCAAGACTTGATGCCATGCCGTGTTTGTACTTATTCTTCATGCTCTCATACACTCTTTTTGCCACTTCTATGTTGTCTTTCTGACTCTTGTACTGCATGTTGGCATTAACAAGGTTATATCTAAGCTGTTTCTCCTGGAGCAATAGCTGATCCTTAACCATCTCTGTATTATTCCTGGCTTTCTCGAGGTTTATTTTTGCCTTTCTTATGCTACTGTATTTCTGTCCGCTTCCGAAGATCGGTAACGACAGTTGCAGACCTGTCATTGAGTTGGGGAACCAGCGTTGCTCATTTATCTTGTCACCCATACCATTTGTTCCGTAATTGTAGAAACCTGCGAGGGTAGGAAGCACTGATGCCTTCTGTGTTTTCAGGGCAAGAGCCGACATCTGTTCCTGTCCGGCCATAAGCTGGTATGTTACATTCCTGGTATGATCAAACTCCTGCGATAATAATGCCTCCACATTGATATCAGCGGTCAGGTCCTCCAGTGTTTCAGTGAGCAAAACAGGGGTATCGGCTGTCACACCCAGCTGATACCTCAGAAGATTATAATTAAGTTCAATGTTACGTTGCAGCGAACTGCGTGAGTTCTCTACCATTGATACATTTGATTCCATCTGGTCAACATCTGTCGATTCAGCCATCCCTGCCGCATACATCGCCCTGGTCGATTTCAGTGTTTCATTCAGGTTGGCAAGGTTCTCATTAAGTATCTCCAGGGATTTTTCAGATATAAGTATCAGGTAATATGCTGATGCCACTGCCTCCTTGGTGTCGAGTTCAGACCTGGTGAGATTCTCCTGGTTTAGTTTTTGTGCCAGTTTGCTGGTCTCAATGCCAAGATAATATGGAGCATTGAACAACACCATAGAAGCCTGAACAGTGGCACTTGAATTAAACTGCGATCCGAAAGTCACAGGCACTTTCTCTCCCGGTCTGCCGAAAAAATCGCCAGGCAGCAGGGTTGTCATAAGTTTCAGGTTGTCAGTAAAGTTACCGGTAACATTTACCTGGGGTAGTCCTCCGGATACTGCTTCCCAGACAGCCGTTTTAGATGCCGCCAGGTCCATCCTGGAAGAAATTACTTCCTTGTTGTGCCTGATGGCATAGTCCTGAGCATCCCGGAGTGACAGCTTAAGCTCACTGCCAGTTACCTGCGAATGAATAAATCCTCCCGACATTAAGAGCAGCAGAATGCCACTCAATAATTTTCTTTTTTCCATGCTATTTCCAATTATGTATCTGATAATGCAATTGCAGTTATTTTTCACAACTAAAATTTAGATTCCAGTCCGGCTATCATATTAAGACCTTTTTCTGTAGAAATTCCCTTCAGGTAATTTATAAAAATGTTTTTTATTATATCATGCCTGGGAAACTGTTCATAGGGAAAAAGATCATTATCCATAACAGACCGTCCAAGCAAATAAAGACACCTGTTAACAATATCCGGGTCAATATCGCCCCTGAAATATCTCTCTTCCATCCCCTTTTCAATGATCTCCTGGTTACTTTTGAATTCAGCCATTGCTTCAATTTCTGATGATTTTACAAGTACTTCATGATGGTATTTTTTCAGATCGGCAAAGAAGGCAGGACTCATAGCCTGGAAATGGTCCCTGCTCATTTCCAGCAACCTGAAGATCGCCTCAATGGAATTGTCTGAATTATTAAGTACATTTTCAATCAGTGATTTTTGTTTTTCCGCCATCAGCTTCAGAACACTTCTTATAAGATCGTCCTTGTCAGAGAATATTTCATAAATGGTTCTCTTGGACATCCCCAGGTGACCTGCAATTGAATCCATCGTCACCGATCTTATGCCGTAAGTCCTGAATAATCCGGCTGCTGTTTCTACAATCCTCTTTCTTACATCCATTTATTAAATCTATCCGGATAATAATAAAACTATTGCAAAAATGAGAAAACTTTTTTGGTTTTAAAAGTTTTAAAAGTTTAATTCGGGATAAATTCCGTGAAATGATGTATTTTACCGGCGAATGACGTGAAGCATTTAAAAAGACTGCATGCTGCGTCATATAAAAAACATTCCGAAAAATCAGAAATAAGTGCTATTTTTGTTATAGCGTCCCGACTTCCTACCAGTAATGCAGGAGAGACAGGAAAAGTTAAGGATCGCTTTAGAGTTCTTCATGCTCACAACGTTTGGGCATTCCTGACATTACACCAATATTTTATAATTTCATTAATTTTATAACATATGACTTCATCCAAAACAATTTACCAGGTAGATTCTTTCTCTGCCGTGCCATTCAAAGGTAATCCTGCCGGAGTGTGTATACTCGATTCCGAGATGTCTGTTCACAGGATGCAAAACCTTGCAATGGAGATGAATCTTGCAGAAACCGCCTTTGTTCAACCGACTGAAAATGGGTTTAAAATACGGTTTTTCAGCCCGGAATCCGAGATCAGACTTTGCGGTCATGCAACTCTTGCTTCTTCACATATTTTGTATGAGACAGGTATGGTCGACAGCCATGATGAAATACGGTTTACCTGTAAGGTTGGCGGACTTACCGTCAGGAAACGTGGGAACTGGATCATAATGGATTTCCCTTCATATAAACTTGAAAAGATTGACAAGAGGGAAGAGTTCCGTAAAATAACACGAATTAACCCGGTAGAATTATATAAAACAAATGCAGGATGGCATCTCGCATTAATGAGAAATGAAGATGATGTTAAATCGCTGCATCCCGATTTTGAAGCCATGAGAAACTCAGATTTTGGTGATATTATGGTCACGTCTGAAACCGATGATCAAAAATTTGATTTTTGCGTTCGCTGCTTTGCACCGGGATTTGGTATAGATGAAGATCCGGTAACAGGGTCGGCCCATTGTGCCCTTGTTCCGTTCTGGAAAATGAAGACAGGTAGAAATGATTTTATTTCTCACCAGGTATCTCAGAGAGGAGGTATTCTGAAAGTATCCATGAAAGATGACAGGGTTGAGATCTCCGGTCATGCAATAACAGTATTCCGAACTGAAATACTCATCTGATAATGCTCTGAAGAAAACAAATTTTCAAAACTCATCGTTTTAATATTAACTGCCAATCAATAAAATGAATATAAGATATGAAACAAGATCCGGATACCAGAATTAAGGAACTAAGATTGACTCTGCCCCCTGCTCCTCAGCCTGCAGGTGTTTACAAACCCATACTCGTGATTGATAAGTATCTTTATATATCGGGGCAGGGTCCGGTAAAGACTGATGGCTCGCTGATGAAAGGTAAGCTGGGAGCTGATCTGGACACCGATGAAGGAAAACTGGCTGCCCGACAGGTCGGATTGACAATGCTGTCCACGATAAAGACTCACTTCGGCGACCTTAAAAAAATTAAGAGACTCGTCAAAGTGCTGGGTATGGTAAACAGTGCACCTAATTTTGAGCAGCATCCGGCAGTTATTAACGGGTTCAGCGAGCTGATGGCAGAAGTTTTTGGAAATGATAACGGGGTTGGTGTAAGAAGTGCCGTTGGCATGACTCTTCCATCGAATATTCCTGTTGAAGTGGAAGCAATGTTTGAACTATACTGAATTTAAAAATGGATAATCAGGAAACCGGGACAGATAACTGGTACGAAATAACAAATGCCGGGGATGTATCATCCCCTTCAATTCTCGTATATCCCGATCGCGTTGAAAACAACATCAGGAAGCTTATTGAAATTGCCGGAGGTACGGAACGGTTGCGACCGCATGTTAAATCGCACAAGATGGCTGAAGTGATAAAGCTTCAGATGAAATATGGCATAACAAAATTTAAGACTTCCACAATATCAGAAACCGAGATGGTAGCAAGGTGCGGTGCTTCTGATATTATTTTTGCGATGCAGCCGGTTGGCCCTAACATTGAAAGATTCTTCAGGCTTAAAAAGGAATTTACTGACGTCAACATATCATGTATTGCAGACTCGGAAGAGATAATAATCCAATTGTCTCAAATGGCAAGAATGTACGGCCTGGAAACAGGAGTCTGGCTTGACATAAATTCCGGCATGAATCGGTCGGGTGTAGTACCAGGCGATAAAGCTGTCAGGCTTTACGAGAGAATATTTGATTCACCGATGCTTATTGCTGAAGGCCTGCATATATATGATGGTCATATTCATGAAAAAGATCCATTTAAGAGACAACAGATGTGCGATGAATCTTTTATCCGGGTTGAATCCCTTATAGATGAACTGCAGAGAGATGTGGGTCCTGTAAAAGTTGTTGCCGGTGGCACACCGACCTTCCCCGTCCATGCCAGGAGAAAAGGGGTGGATCTAAGTCCGGGAACACCTCTGTTGTGGGACTGGGGTTACGGTTCTTCATTTGCAGATATGCCTTTCCTCCATGCAGCGGTATTACTTATGCGGGTAATAAGTAAACCTGCAAAGGAAACACTTTGCATTGACCTGGGACATAAAGCTGTGGCAGCGGAAATGCCACCACCCAGGGTCAATATTTTTGGTCTGAAGAGATATAAGATGACAATCCATAACGAGGAGCACCTGGTGATACATACACGTGAAGCTGACAATTTCAAAACCGGTGATGTAATGTATGGAATTCCATGGCATATCTGTCCGACAGTTGACCGTCACGACACAGCTAATGTAGTGAACGATCACATGGTCACAGAACAGTGGAACATAGTTGCCCGCAGAAGAAAAATCACTTTTTAACAGGCTGATCTCGTGACTGAAAAAGAATATTTCATAGTCGACGGCCATCTCGACCTGGCAATGAATGCCCTCGAGTGGAATCGTGATCTACGATGGTCAGTCGGGGATATCCGCATGAGTGAGGAAGGTATGACAGACAAACCCGACAGGGGAAAAGGAACAGTCAGCCTCCCTGCTATGAAAGCCGGAAACATCGGATTGTGTGTTGCCACACAGATAGGACGTTACGTTAAACCCGGCAATAACCTTCCGGGATGGAGATCCCCTGAACAGGCCTGGGCCCAGACACAGGGACAGCTGGCATGGTACAGAACCATGGAAGACGCCGGTGAAATGATCAGCATAAATAACAGAAAGACACTTCTTAACCATCTGAAAAGATGGAATTATCAACCTGGAGATGCTCCTGTCGGATATATACTGAGTCTTGAAGGGGCCGATTCCATTATATCAATTCATCACCTGGAGAAAGCCTATGAATACGGATTACGTGCCATAGGACCTGCTCATTACGGTCCCGGAACATATGCCCAGGGGACAGATGCTGCCGGAGGGATCGGGAGAAAAGGGAAAGAGCTCCTGGAAGAGATCGGAAGACTGGGGCTCATTCTTGACGTAACACATCTTTGCGACGAAAGCTTCTGGGAGACCATGGACCTTTTTAAAGGTCCTGTGTGGGCAAGTCATAACAATTGCAGGGTATTAGTGCCTGATGAAAGACAGATTTCTGACAAACAGATAAAGGAGCTGATAGGTCGCGGAGCTGTTATTGGAACAGCCCTTGATGCATGGATGATGGTTCCCGGCTGGGTAAGGGGCAAATCCAATCCCGTAGAAATGGGCGTTTCACTCAGGCAGGCTGTAATGAATATCGATCATATTTGCCAGATAGCAGGCAACTCATTGCATGCTGCTATTGGTTCGGATCTCGATGGAGCTTTCGGCAAAGAGCAATGTCCATATGATCTGGATACAATTGCCGACCTGCAAAAACTTCCCTCGCTGTTGCTTGACTCCGGCTTTGATGATGAGGACGTAAAAAACATAATGGGCCAAAACTGGATTCGTTTCCTTCAAAAGAATCTCCCTGAAGGATAGAACATCGCAGTTGCATGATCTTCCCTGCTTAGAATTGCCTTAACCTTCTGTTATTAAATTATATTCATGGTCAGTTCAGTTTAAACATTCTCCACGCTGGATTGTTTGAAGGAGAAAGACTAATCTATGAATATGAATGACGCTTTTCAAAACCTGAACTGGCTGGCTATTGTTGTAGCAGCTGTCAGTTCCTTTCTGATCGGAGGGCTATGGTTCTCCCCTCTTATGTTTGTTAACAGGTGGATGAAAGAAGCCGGAATAAAGAAAGAAGACAACCGGAATAAAAACATGGTAAAGGTTTTCGGTGTGGCTTTTATCCTTTCTTTAATAGCCTCCTTTTTTCTGGCCATGTTCATCGGTAAAGAAGCAGGAGCTGCATTTGGTGCCATTGCCGGCTTTATGGCCGGATTCGGCTGGATACTCACTTATGTGGGCATAATTTACCTGTTTGAATCCAGGTCATTTGTTCATTTCATGATCAATGCAGGGTACAGTGTGGTCAGTCTCACAGTAATGGGATTGATAATCGGTGCCTGGCAGTAGGGCAACAGATCAGCATTTTAATACTGGTGTTATATGTTATGATGTTATGGCGTTACGGCGTTATACCTTTACGCTTTACGGCTTACACCTTACACCTTCTACCTGAACAGGTAAACAAATCCCCTGTACTCCCTGCCGTCGTATGTAATATCATCCCAGCCATATGCACGAATGATATAAAAATAAATGCCGGGAGTTGCCTTTACCGATGAGTTATTAACATTACCGTCCCACCCCTGCCATTGCTGCAACTTTTCTCCGTCACCGAAAAAATTGTAAACCCTGCGACCGTTCCTGCTGAATACTTCCATGCTCAGGTAACGCAGCGATTTTGATTCCACCATGAAATTATCATTTATGCCATCCCCATCGGGAGTGAACACATTCGGAACATTCAGTTCAGACGGATCTACAACGATCTTATCAAAACGCATCGAATCGATACAATGAAGAGTACTCTCAATAGTCAGCTTGACAGAGTATTCCCCGGGCTTATAATATATATGAGGAGGCGGGTCGCTCAGGGTGGATATACTGTCCTTACCGTCTCCAAATTCCCACCTGTATGTCGATGCCCTTATAGATTTGTCGGTGAAGGTTACTTCGAGAGGCGCCTGGCCGTTATCCGGATCGACCGAGAAGTCGGCTTTTACATGAATAGACTCATAATAGAATGATGATTCACTCACACATCCAAAACTGTCACTGACCTGGAGGTTATATGTCACATCCTCAAGGGGAGGATTGAATGTCTGTGGATTCAGGTCAACATCAGGGTAAGGGATGGCAGAAACAGGATCGGAGGACCATAAAAACTTCACACCGTCGGGCAGTTTTACGGGCACGCCGCTTGCAGGATCCTTATAATAAAAGGTGTCGACAGCTGCTACACCTCTCAGTGCTACATAATCACATGTACGGTTAAGCAGACTTGCTTCAGCATGCGGTTTATCCAGGAAAATCCAGGCTACAAATGATGTATCATATCCGCCGCTGATATTAACCCTGTATCCACCCTCACCAAGGTTATCTGCCTTTGAAGTTGTTACTCCTGTATCCGTTTTAACAGGAATGCTGTAACTTTTGGTGGCATCACTCCATTGAAGCCATTCGTAATTAAAAGGTCCTGTTCCTGCCGGGCTTTCAGCAACCAGCGTTCCCAATTGTGTACCCGTTGAATTGCAGTATATAAATACAGGGTTTTTAACTCCCGGGGCAGAGGGATATGATGTATACCTGACGGTATTATTACCCGGTGCTGAGAGTTGAGCTTCGGAAAGGGAAGGCAGTAACACGGCTATGACCAGAAAGAAATATCGCACAGGCAATTGATTCTTATTAAACAACGCAATCGTTTATACTTTGGTATTTTCTTCTGCAAGTATACTAAAAATATAGCCATCAGAAAGGATCAGTCAACATGAAATACCTCATCCATATCTGACCACCATTCACCTTCCATTCTCGATTCCAGAGGTTTTTGCATTGGCTCCATAATGTCCCACCATTCCCTGGTAAGCGGATCGGCAGCCATTTTTTTCATATCGGATTCGTAATCGCTACCGGTATACTCAAAATATGCGAATAGAGTTCCTTCCCTGTGAAAGATGGTGTAATTATGAATATTACATTTTTCAATCATATCCAGGACCCCGGGCCATACCTCTTCATGGTATTTCCGATAGCGTTCAAAATGCCCGGGTCTTACTCCTATTACCTGTCCAAATCGTTTCATATACAGACTATTTATGGATTAACAACCGCACAATTATAACAATTATTAGCTGAAATTCACACCTGAGCAGATGCTACCATATGACAATGTTGAAAAATAATCTCATATAAATTATGACCATGCTCCTTCGTTGACTCCGATATTATTAAATTTGCCGGACCTGTTACGCTGTAATTCAATGCAAGGTATGGCAATTAATTATTTGGACGATCTGAATGAATCTCAGAAACAAGCAGTTATTAACTGTGACGGACCTTCCCTGGTCATTGCGGGAGCAGGCGCAGGTAAAACAAGAGTCCTGACATATCGTATTGTTCATCTTCTGCGTGAAGGTGTTCCTGCCGGGAAGATACTGGCACTCACCTTTACCAATAAAGCTGCCAGGGAGATGAAAGACAGGATAACAAAAATTGTAAATCCCGAGATAGCCAGATACCTGTGGATGGGTACATTCCACTCCATCTTTGCAAGGATCCTAAGGAGAGAAGGAGAAAGGATGGGATACAGATCCAATTTTACCATATACGATACTTCAGATTCCAAAAGCCTTATCCGGTCCATAATAAAGGAAATGAACCTTGATGACAATATTTACAAGCCCGGAGTGATTGCATCAAGAATATCTGCTGCCAAGAACAACCTTGTCACGGCCAACCGTTATGCTTCCGACAATGAGATGCAGTCATACGACAAAGCAAGCAGGATGCCCCTTCTGTACGATATCTACAGGGCTTATGCAACACGTTGTTTTAAGGCCAATGCAATGGATTTCGATGATCTTCTTCTTAATACGAATATTCTCTTCCGGGATTTCCCTGATGTCCTTGCAGCCTACCAGGACAGATTTCTGTATGTGCTCGTTGATGAATATCAGGATACCAATTATTCACAATATCTTATTGTAAAGAAACTTGTGGATTCTCACCATAACATCTGTGTTGTGGGAGATGATGCCCAGAGCATATACTCATTCAGGGGAGCAAGGATTGAGAATATCCTTAATTTCAAAAATGACTACAGTGATTACCGGTTGTATAAGCTTGAACAAAATTACAGGTCGACAAAGACCATTGTTAATGCAGCCAACACCATCATTGCCAACAATGAAGGACAGATACAGAAAAAGGTCTTTTCAGAAAACGAAACAGGAGAAAAGATACAGGTATTACAGGCTATGACTGATACTGAAGAAGGTTTTAATGTAGCCTCAGATATCTTTGACAGGAAATTCTCTCTTCAGCTTAACTGGTCCGACTTTGCTGTTTTATACAGGACAAATGCACAATCGAGGATATTTGAAGAAACCCTGAGAAGAAAGAATATACCTTACAAAATATACGGTGGATTGTCATTTTATGAAAGAAAAGAGATTAAGGATATTCTTGCCTATTTCCGGATGGTGATCAACCATGATGATGAAGAAGCCTTTAAAAGGTCAGTCAATTATCCCAAAAGAGGTATAGGAGATACCACAATAAAAAAGGTACTCGACCTGGCTGGTACTTTGAATGTCACTCCCTGGGCAATACTGAATGAGGCAGGGAGTCATCCGGATCAGTTTAATGCTTCCACAGCCAGAAGACTTTCTTCATATGCCGAGATGATTGATCAGCTCAGTAACGATTCAGAAACCACGGATGCCTTTATTAAAGCTAAGGAGATTGCCCTGGGATCGGGTATCATGAAAGAACTGAGAGAAGGTAATTCCCCGGAAGAGATAAGCCGATACGAAAACCTCGAGGAACTGCTTAATGGTATCAAGGTTTTCACTGAATCGGCTGAAACCAATGGTGAACCTTCCATTCTTGAGGCCTATATGGCCAATGTTGCATTACTTACGGACCAGGATACTGAGACTGAGGAAGACAGGGACAAGGTTACCCTGATGACTATGCATTCTGCCAAGGGATTGGAATTCAAACATGTATATATTGTGGGCATGGAAGACACCCTTTTTCCGTCACCTATGTCGTCGGGCAGCGCCAAGGAACTGGAAGAAGAAAGAAGGCTCTTTTATGTTGCCGTAACCAGGGCGGAAAAACAGGCAACACTGAGCTATGCACTGAACAGGTATAAGTGGGGTAACCTGGAACGTTGCAGCCCCAGCCGGTTCCTGAAAGAGATAGGCCAGCAGTTCCTCAATTATCCCCAGACCGGAGGTAAGCCTTTCAGAAATAATGTACATAAGACAAATACATCACATCTTCGTGAAGAACCCAAAGAGTTTATTCCCCGGACCAGACTTAAAAGGATAACGGGAAATGACCGTGTACAGGATCAGTCCGCATCATTTACCCGGGGCGCACCTTTATCATTCTCAGAGGGAGACAGGGTCAGTCATGAGAGGTTCGGACCGGGAACGATAATATCAATAGAAGGACAACCTCCCAATACCACCGCCACGGTGGATTTTGAGAAAGAGGGACGTAAGAAACTCCTGCTTAGATTTGCAAAACTAATAAAAGCGGATTGACAGGCTTATTCTTTTCTGCCCGCCTGACCGAAGTTCATCTTCATGAAGGTATATCCTGAAGTGGAGATAGAATGTGGATAGTTCTGATCAATTTCCTTGGTCTCCATCTTCATTTCCAGTTTGTTATGTTTGTCATACGATTCCACGGCAAGGATCACTCCTCCTCCAAACCCCGGATAATTATAATATGTCGGAATTCCGGCTTTGCCCCAATATGCCCTGTTTGCATTCAACTTAAGATCCTTGGTAACCCATACATAGGCCCAACTACCATCTGATTTGTCTGTGGCCTTATATTCGGTACATTTATACCCGGCAATCGTCCGGGTTTTTCCGGTACTGGTTATAATTGCGTCTTCCGGATTCTCTCCTTTCTGTTTTTTCCCCATTGCTGCCATCGCAGAATCACTTGGTAACTCGGAGATAATCCCGGTTTTGGAATCCGTGCTTCCCAGAAGCATTATGAAACACCTGTTAACACCGTCTATAAGAAATACTGTCGGGCCTGTTTTTTCCTTCTGGTCAGGAATACTCATCTCAATTCCTGCATCAGGGGTCTTACTGCTGTAATAAGTATAATAATCGGATAGTACTGGCTTATTGTTGTCATAGGACTCTATCTGCATATACATGCGTCCTGTGAAGTTGTAGTCGTCATTGTATTTGATATCGATCTTACCTCCGAATAATCCTCTTCCTGTTGCCCTTGTACTGTTATCCTTGCTTTCAGACTGACCTGCGTTTTTGTTGTTCTGCTCGTTTTCCTGGTTCTGTATGCTTTTATCAACAGCTGAGTCTATCTTATGCTCAATATGCCTGTTAATGGCCCTCCTGAGAAGGCCCTGTGCATTCATGGACGCAGATGTAGCAACCATGGCAGCAAATACTAAAAGAATTGCCTTTGTTTTCATTTACGGATAAGTTAAGAGTTAAACATAAAGGTAGAAATTTTTTTCAATCACTTAACTGTCACTTTCTGATAAAAACAAAGGCAATCTTTTAATGTTCACCGGATTGACAACCGGGATTGATTTTATTTGTCTGTACCGGTGTTTTCCTGTGTGCCGGCAGGTATTTCAGCTGTTTTTTCCTTTTCCCTCAGAACTGCTTCATAAAGTGAAGCAAATGAGCTTGAAACCCACATTATTGCCGGGAATATGCCAATAATTAAGAGGAGAAGGCCAAGAATGATTATAAAAATCGATACAAAGCCCAGCAGGAAGACTGTCCACCCGTAACCTTTCGTCATTTTCCAGCTCAGTTCGACCGACTCTATAGGATCAAGCTTCTTGTCCATAACAATATAAGGAACAAAAGCCAGGCGACACGCTATAATTATACCTGGTATCAACAGAGCAAATAATCCCAGTACGACAAGAGCAAAAACAAGGAGGTTTGCCAGTACGATGGAGAGATAATTCTCCATAAAACCCTTGACAAGGTATTCAAAGTCGGGCTTTATTTTCCTTACTGCCTGGACAAAAATAAAACTACCTCCGTATTCAAAAACAGGAGCAACCAGAAAAGCATAAAGCATCCCTATAAGTCCGAAAAAAGCTGCAAATATCCCCAGTGATCCGAGAGTAAATAAATCTCTCATCCTGTGAAAATGGTCCCCTGAGAATATCCAGGGCATATGCCTAAAATCAGAAGCATCAATGTGAAAGCTGAACATCCTCATCGGGGCTGTCACAATTGCTAAAATTATGACCACAAGGAATAACCTGAGGAAATTATCGATCATCACCTTCCATCCTGTACCCAGACTGAATCCAAAGTCAGGCACCAGGTTGTAGTCATTTTTTTGTTCTTCCGGACCGTGAGATTCCACCTGTCCGTTCGATTCCATTGTTTCCATGATATTTTATTTGTTTGATTAGTAAATACATATTGATATTTTCAGCTAATTTAAATCCTGGCGTTAATACAGGCTTCATACTATAGTAGTGAATAATATTTTTCCTACTTAAGTATGTACAACAATACTTTAGTAGTGTATCAGTGCCACAGCGATGATATTTTTGTTTTTCTTATCTTTAAAAAATGTTACAGTACCTCGGATACCTCATCTTTATCTTATCGGTGGCACTCGCTGCGGGTGGAGTTGTTCTTTCAACACGACTCAGGAATAAATATCATAACATTGTTTTTTCCACTCTTCTTTATTTCCAGGTATTCATTTACACATTCGGCTTTTACGGTATATGGGGTCAGGCGATCATTAAAGTATTGCTTGCACAGTATATGTCACCCGGAAACCTGTCACGAATCTCTGACATTGCACTTCTGATGGGTCTTCCATTCCTTGTGTTCGCATGGCTGATGCTGTTACAGTTTTCATCATCTGTCTCCGGGAGGAAAAACAGATCGTTTTTCCTGACTGTGTTCCTCCTTGTAAATTTCTCCATACTTGCTGCTATGGGATATTATCTTTCAGAGGAACATGAAATTGAACCTGTAATTCTCATAAAAAGTTATTTTATAACAATGAATTTCCTGTATTCAGCATATGCATCAGCAACGATTCTGTTCACCAGAAGCAGGAAAGGGTTGCTGAATGATCATGACAGGAAGTCGCTGGCAGCATTCATCTTTATGATAATGATTATCCAGGGTATCCCTCTCCTGTTTTATAAATCGGAGATATGGATTGCGGTTATTTTTATTCTTGCCTTTTTTGCCGGGAATACTTTCATCCCGGTCTATTTCAGCTACGGGGCAGAGTTGTCCGCCCGTGTGAGTGAACCTGAACAGGATATGTCAATTGATGATTTCTGTAGAAAATTCGATGTCAGTCCAAGGGAAACAGATATAATAAGAGAAATTTGTAATGGCCTGAGCAACAAGGAAATCGCAGACAAGCTGTTTATCAGCCTGCAAACAGTCAAAGACCATACACACAGGATATATATCAAGACTAATGTCCGCAGCCGGGCTCACCTCATCACTCTTGTCCGTGAGACGAGGCCCGAGTAATAGTCAGGTTTAATACTTGAGGTATACAATAATCCTTCCGCTTGAAAAATCGAGGGTGAATTTATCGTCTGTAGCTTCATTAAGAGTAGCCACCCACCAATTCCTCAGCTTTGTATTCCGTAAAGGATATCGTAATCCTGATGATGATATCTCAGTTGTCGGATCGATGGAAAAAACGGATACCTGCTGTCCGGGGAAAGAAGATATTTCGGAACCTTTAAGAAGTGGCAGGAAGATACCAGTATCGGTAACCATGATCACATTTACCATTTGAATATATTCAGCAAGCAGGGATATATTGCCCAGAGTATGGTCTTCACGCCTGCCTGTGGCACCTACGATCACAAGATCATTGTAACCTTTCTCCCTGCACCAGTTTACTGCCTTGGTCAGATCATTGGTCTCCTGTTCAGCGTATTCATAAAGCCTGTCCCTGTATTTCAAAGCATGTAAATCACCAAGTGAATCCATATCCCCAACTATTGCATCAGGTGTAAAGCCTGCTTTTACAAGTTTTTTCACACTTCCGTCACAGCAAACAATACGGGCAGCATTCCGCAAATAATCGAGGGGTATGTTATTTCGTGGAAAATCGCCGTCCGCAACTATAACGGTGCGTGGTATATGCCTGTTTTTCATCTCCTGGTTACTGGTTGACTAACCTTCAGGGATTTGCTCCATGCCTTTAGTCCTGCAAAGGACATAACGCCATATATTAAATAAAGTATCACAGTAGGATATAATCCCTTTATTATAAACAAAACCGAGGAAACAAAATTAACAATAATCCACAAATACCAGTGCTCAAATATTTTTCGTGCCAGCATCCATGTAGCTATTATTGATAGAGAGGTGATAAAGGAATCCCAGGCCGGTACCGGTGAATCTGTCATATTGGCAAGCACAAGCCACATAAAACCGTATAAAAACACAAAAATGACAGCCAGTGTCATTGACAGCCTTAACCCTATCCTGGATACTGGAAGTTCCTCCTTCTCCAGCCCTTCCATTCTCCCCTTATCCTCTTCATCTATTAATCCTGTGTCCCCTGCTTTTTCCCCTGTACCCTTTGCCCTGCGCCCCGCATCTTCTTTCCTTTTCCCTGTGTCCTGCGACCTGCGACCTACACCTTTAATCCACCAGTACCATCCAAGGCAGCTGATTACCAGGTAATATACCTGCAGGCTCATGTCGGCATAAAATTTACTTGTAAAGAATACCCATATATACACAGCGGAAGTTACAATACCCACAGGCCACAACCAGATCGTCTGGCGTATCTCCAGGAAAACATATAATATTCCAGTGACCGCTCCGAATATTTCAATATAATTATTTGTTATCCAGGCTAATATTATATCCATGCATTTAAATTTTCAAAAACGAATATCCATTCTGCACATGTAGTTGGTTCCTGCCTGTGGAAAATAATACGCCCAGGTTTTTTCAACACCATCTTCATACCAGTTACCTCCATAAGCATTGTTTTCATACATTGAGTTGAAAATGTTATTCACCATTAACTGTATCTCGAGTCCCCTGATATTTTTGATACGTGGTGTAAGATCTATCCTTATGTTATTCACAAAGTAAGGTTTAATGGTCCTTTCAGGATTCATAGTATTATCGAAATACTGTTTTCCCACATATTTGCTAATAAAATGTGCCTCCATCCCCTTATAAACATTAAACAGCAGGTCGCTTGAAAAGATAACCGAAGGCGAATATGCTATATCCACGGTACCCAGGTTCTTACTCAGGTATTGTGATGTCCGGTCGTTAGTATTATAATCGGTATAATATTCTGTAAATCCGGTTATCCTGTTACTGCTCAAAGTCAGGTTGACCCTCCAGTTTACCAGATTTGTCAGCCGCATATCAGCTGAAGTCTCAATACCCAGCCTGTAGCTTTTGTCCACATTTGTCATGATAGAATACCCTACATTGCTCAGTTCACCTGTAGGTACCAGCTGGTCTTTGTACAACATGGCATATATATTAACACCAAATAGTGATCGTCCTTTTTTAAGCTTATAACCCAACTCGGTATCATATAATGTCTCGGGACTTGGTGTGGACTGTGGATCACCTGATGCTTCCTTAAAATCTTCACGCGTTGGTTCCCTGTTAGCCACTGAAAATGACAGATAGGCATCCTGTTCCGGTGTTATTGTCCAGAAAATACCTGCTTTCGGATTGAAAAATCCGTAAGTATGTTTCTGGGTTAGATCGGTAAAGTCGGCATCGGGTCCTGACATATTGTAATATACATACCTGTACTGGAGATCACCGAAAGCACTAAGTTTATCCGTAAGGGCATAATTTACTTTTCCATAAATACTTACCTCTCCTTTCCTTCCAGTATTAAGATACCATTGGTGGTCCTTTTCTGTCTCTCCTGCATTCTGCATCCATATGATATTGCCGTAATGGTCTCCAATATAGAGGTTTGCACCTCCTCCGGCTAATGCATCCATCCTGTTGTTGTGGTATCTCACTGAATAAACCGCTCCATAAAAATCGTTTGAAAGCCATTTGCGGCGTACAAGGTCAGATGTTGTAATCAGTGAATCACCAATAATGAACGGAGAAAGACCATAATCCGTGAGAGGCTGATCTTCCGCATATTCCTCATAATAACCTTTTCCATGTGTATAATGCAATGCACCATTCAGGGACAGATATTTACCGAAGGTATGGCCATAGATAAGCTGGAAATGATCCTGTTCATAGTTATCACTCTCATTGTTATAGTAATGTATAATGCCTGAATCATCAGTATATTCCCCGGCCGGATTATATGTCCTGTTTGTAGCCAGGGAGTCCGCGGGCACACCCCACCATCCTATTCCCGTATGTTCCTGCCCTAACAGGATATTCATTTTAAGGCTCGATTTTTCGGTCCTGAATATCCCGTTTATAAAAGCTGATTTATGATTCGATCCTGTTCTGTCTATATAACCATTGCTTTTAAGGTCTGATAGACGCATTTGCAGGGCAAACTTCCCTTTAATAAGACCGGTACCTGCCGCTACCATATTTTTCAGTGTATTGAAGGATCCGCCGGAAGAACTTATTTCAGCAAATGGCTCATTTCCGGGATTTGTTGTCTGAATACTTATTGTGGCGCCGAAAGCTCCTGATCCGTTTGATGATGTACCCGCACCTCTTTGTATCTGAATATTCTCCACTGATGAAGCCAGGTCAGGAAGATCAACCCAGAAGACCTGTTGTGATTCCGGGTCATTAAGTGGTATCCCGTCAATGGTAACGTTTATCCTGTTTGCATCGGTTCCTCTTATTCTCAGGTTAGTATAGCCGACTCCGTTACCAGCCTCTGAAGTCTCGACCAGAGAAGGTGTCAGACTAAGCAGGTACGGCATATCCTGCCCGGTATTTTGTTCCCTTACAACACCTTTATCCATGACTGAATAAGCCATGGGCGAATGCTCCCCGGCCCTTGTGGCGCTGACCAGAACCTCCTGGGTTACGTAAGGCTGCTGGTTAAGTACAATATTCAAAAAAACTTCCTTTTTCAGGTCTATCTCCTTCCTGTATGTCTCGAAACCTATGTAAGTCACTATCACCGTATACCTGCCTCCATGTAAACCTTTTATGACAAAGCTGCCATCTTTTCCGGTATGTGTACCCAAACCTGTATTCTCAACAGCAACTGCAGCCCCCGCCAGTACGTTGCCTGAGGGATCGGTTACCTTACCACTGATAACTGAACCTCCCTCCTGGTAGCTACCTGCCAGGACAGCCAGTGGAAATACCAGGAAAAAAGTGAAACCAATTAATTTTCTCATTTAATGATTATTAAATTAAACTTTATAATCAGGTAAATGAGGTCTCTGAAAAATGCTGATTTGTTGATACTCTTTTTTCCCTCCGCCGGCATTATCCGGATCAGGTTCAAGGGTATGATCTCAGCCTGTAATTATAAGGCACCCCATTTTTGATATCACAAATTTACAACCTTTTGTGAAAATATGGGTTATACGGTTATTATTTTACTTTTTTATTCACGTTTTTAATTGACCTGAATAAGTTCCCTTTGAGTAAAGTATATCCAGGTGATATTGATTTTTTTTTAATTTAGCATTAAAATGTCCCCGGAGGAATGAAGAACCTGTTAGAGAAATTGAATTATAAAGGCCAGGAAAGGATTGCCCTGATCAATGTGGAAGAAAATTTTAAAGCTACATTGTCAGCTGATTTAAAAGATGTGAGGATAGACAGTGAAATTGATCCCAGGTTTCCTTATGGCTTCATTATACTTTTTGTCAGAAATTCCGGGGAAGTGGAAGATTATGCTCCCGGTGTAGTTCATAATCTCATAGCTGACGGGGTCTTATGGATCTGCTATCCAAAGAAAAGTTCAAGGAACTATAAATCAGATGTTGACCGCGATCATGGATGGAAGACTCTTAATAACTCCGGACTCCATGGTGTAAGGATGATTTCGATAGATGATGACTGGTCCGCGCTTCGTTTCAGACATGTACGGTATATTAAGTCTGTATCCGGAAGATTTAACAATAAATAAATCCATCTGCAACCAGTTTTGGATGCTGTACCATATATTTGACGCATGATCAAGACCATTATAACCGATACTCCACTTGGCGAAATGATTGCCGGTGCAACTGAAAAAGGCATCTGCCTCCTTGAATTCACCGACAGGAAATCACGCGGTACGGAAAAGGAACATATCATGAGTGTTTTTGATGCCCGGTTTGAAGAAGGTAACAATGAACATCTCCGGAAACTGGAAGAACAGCTCAGGGAGTATTTCGAAGGGAGAAGAAAGGATTTCACCCTCCCTCTTGATATTAAAGGTTCAGATTTTCAAAAGCTTGTGTGGAATGAGCTCCGTAATATTCCTTACGGCACCACACGATCATACAGGGACCAGGCCGAAGCCATAAAAAGACCATCATCGGTAAGGGCTGTTGCAAATGCAAACGGTATGAATACGATAGCTATCATAGTACCGTGTCACAGGGTGATAGGATCTGACGGACGGCTTACAGGATATGGCGGGGGCCTTGAAAGAAAAAAATGGCTTATTGAACATGAAAAGAAACATTCAGGCGGTATAATTGAACAGAGCCTTTTTTAATAATTACAAACACACTCCTTTAACCTGATTAAACATTAATATCATGAAAACCATCTTTAAAGAAAAGAATATGTGGATACTCCTGGTCTCCCTGTCTGTCCTTGCCCTGTTGGGATGTGCAAGGAATGAACCCGTTGACCAATGTCTTACAGGACACACATATGGATTCCTGGGTGGCCTGTGGCATGGTTTTATTGCGCCCTTCGATTTCATCGGGATGCTTTTCAATAAGGATATAACCATGTATGCCCAGAACAATAATGGGGGGTTGTATGCACTCGGATTTCTGATAGGTAGCGGTGGATGGGGCTTCCTCAGCAGCAAAGGTGCATCCAGGGTAAGAACAGGAAGTGTCAGATTCCAGACACAGAAATTTGATGATGCGGAAATAATTGATTAATATTATTTCATTACCAGCAGTTTCTCTGATCTAAAGGCCATGGCACTGAAAAAATATAATCACGGAAAGTTCTTCGGTCCGTCGCTGAGCTATGCCGGACTTCTTTTTATCGCTGCAGGAATATTTGTTGCCTTTTACCACCCGGCATCCCTTATCCTGCTATTGCCAGGATTGTTCCTGGCTTTTACCACCGATGGTACCGTAATAGACACAGACAATAAGAAAGTCAGATCCTTCACAAAGCTTTTTGGTGTGCTTTCTGTTGGGAAATGGTATGATACTGCATTTTTTGCCGGATTCACCATTGAAAAAGTGAGAAGCAGGTATACCACCTACAGCCGCTCAAATATAAGGCTTGACACTGAGACCACGGATATAAGACTTCTGCTTGTCAACAGGAACAGATCTTTGAAAATTACTATAAACAAATACAATGATTTTG
>Ga0315535_1000510_pt1 | contig 27502 bp, 34 predicted proteins | sample SalMarSW160220MG_2_FD_203092 | JGI IMG/M metagenome (GOLD analysis project Ga0315535, IMG submission 203092) | Salt marsh sediment microbial communities from the Plum Island Ecosystem LTER, Massachusetts, United States - Salt Marsh Sediment SW1602-20 ... | reverse complement strand
TATTCTTATCTTTTAAAGAAGAGATACTCTGACAAAGCTGATGTAATCGATAGTTTAAGCAAAATGGAACAGTCAGTTAAGGATTCTATGAAGATTTTTGATTTCGCCAAAGCCTACGAGCAAATAGGTGTTGAGCAACTTACCGATGTGGATGTCGGGCAAACCATTAATGAAGCTAAACTGATGTTTTCCGAGCTACCCTTCAAATTAGTCAATAACTGCCAAGGCCTAACCCTTCAAGCTGATTCGCTGCTAAGACAACTCATCTACAACCTTATTGACAACACAAAAAAATACGGAAAGAAAACCACAACTGCAAGATTACACTACCACAAAAAAACCAACAAGGTTATACTAATCTACGAAGATGACGGAGTCGGAATTCCTTTAGAAAACAAAGACCTAATCTTCAAGCAAGGTTTTAGCACTGGCGGAAGCACAGGGTTTGGCCTTTTTCTATCTAAGAAAATGGTGGAATTCTATGGCTGGACCATAACTGAAGAAGGAAAACCCGGCAAAGGCGCCAAATTCATAATAACAATTCCAACAAAATAACCCAGATGTACTCATCCATTTAGAGAAATAAAAATTTCTGAAAATGAGAAGTCAAAAACAATACGCCGCATCAGGGTTTAAACTCTAAAATTACGGACTAACGTTACCAAATGTAATCGCCAAGAACAAAAAGTAACACACGAGCAATATTGCTCCTTCTCTTTTGCTAATTTTTGTATTCTGCAAGAAATACCACAGTATGAGGTTAGATATCAAAGAGAACATTATCAAATTTGAAAAAGCTGAAATGGCTAGATCGAGAGGGGATAGAAGCAAAGTCAAACCCAAAATTAAAGTGATATTAATAAAACAACTCCCAACCACATTCCCAATCGCAAGATCCACAAAGCCCTTCCTAAATGATTCAATGCCTGTTGCAAGTTCAGGAACACTAGTTCCAAAAGCTACCACAGTAGCTCCAACAATAACAGAAGGAATCCCTACACTTAACGCCAAAAATGACCCCGATTCAACAATTAAATAAGCAGAAACAACAACCCCTGCTATTCCAACAACAGATTTAAGCAAATATCTTCCAAAATCACTTTTTTGTACATCCTCCGAAATTTCTTCCACAATTCTTTTCTGCCTAACGATCAAATACATGTTATAAGCAAAAAGAACGATAAGAATAGCCCCCACAATTTGATTTGCCAACCTAAAATAAAGCAGTACCAAAGGAACAATTGACGCAACAAAGAGTCCAAAATTAAGATTCCCCACTTCATCTTTAGCCATTTTGGTAAAAAACCCTGCGCTCTCAGGATATTTAAACGCCAGAATCAGAAAACCTACCCCGAGCACAAGACAGATGTTTACAATATTTGATCCCAACACGTTTCCTACTGAAAGCCCAATCGTCTGGGGATCTAAGGCAGCAAACGCAGCAACAAAGAGTTCTGGAAGAGAAGTCGCGAAAGCAACAAGTATGAAACCCACCTTTGATTTTCCCAAACCTGTAACAGCTGCCAACTTGACTGAATTATTAATCGCCAAACTGCTTGCTTTCATTAAGACAGCTAGTGATGCGGCAAGAATAGCTATGTTTCCAATTAATCCGAACTGTTCTAGCATTTTTGATCCTTATTTCGCCTTAGAATTTTGTTAAAACAACTATTTCATAGTATCTGTCTCTTAATTCAAATTACATCTTAAATTAACAATCACTAACGAACCACAAATGAATTAATCGATACAACTGCGACAAAGACTAATCCAGATGAAGCACCAAAAGAACGTCGAATAATTGCTACCTATCGCAGGCTCGCATCATTGGGGTAACCTCGGCTCTCCCAGTAACCCCTATAATCCACATCGTTTGAAAGTTCAATTCCCGTTATCCACTTAATCCACTTATACCCATATTGGCTCTCAGAAACCAACATAAAAGGAAAACCACGCTCAGCAGGAATCTCCAACCCATTCATCTTATAAGCCAACAAAATATTGTTATCAGTTATGTACTCAATCGGAAAAGAAGTAGAATAACCATCAACCGCATACAAAATAACAACCGACGCGTTTGGCTGCACACCAACTTCATTAAACAAATCTTCCAGCAAGATGCCTTCCCAAAGAATCTTTACACTCCAACCCTCCACACAATGCAAAGTAACAACCTTCTCATATTTCTGATGATCCAAAACCTCATCATAAGTATACACAAGGGGATCATCAACCAACCCCGTTACGTTTAAAGTGTAGGTCGCAATATCGATGAATTGGGGACCCCTAATCGAGTTTTCCCTAAAATCATTAATTTTCGAAAGATCCTCTCCCTGATACTCCTCAATTTCACTTGGAAGCAAAGCTTTAGGCAGCGTGGATAACCAGTAAGCGCCAAAAAGACTTACAGCTAGGATACTAACGAGAAGTACGCCAACTATAGTGTTTTTGTTCTGACTAAAAGGTTTCATCTGTTACAATTAAAAAGCAATTTCGCCTTATTTATTAGATACGCAAAGAAAGACAAATTCGAAGAAGAATATCTTTAAGCAGACACTAATTTTTGCCATGTAACCAAATCGCAAAAGATTGACTTATTCTTCTTAAAGCAGTTCATGTTTTAGCTGTTCAAGCGCCTCTGTAATTTTAAGCGGCTTGCAGTTGAGCGTTCTTTGGGCTTTTGAGGTATCCAGAGAAGAATCTTGGGGACGCTTAGCTGGCCAAGAAAACTGTGAAGAACAAGCTGCTTCAATCAAAGCCCTATCTAAACCAAAGGTTTCAGCTATTTTCTGCGCAAATTCAAACCTACTTACTCTTGAAGCACCACATAGATGATACACTCCAGTTATTTTTCGTTCGATTGCCTCTAGAGTCATTTCAGCCAAATTGGTGTTAAGCGTTGGCGTATTCCATTGATCTGTAATGATCTTTACTTTTTCGCCTTTGCGCAAAGTCTCGATTAACCACAGAGCAAAATTGACCTTGCCAGCTGCAGGAGTTGACCCATAAATCACGCTGGGGCGAGCAATCAAGTATTCTTCTCGTGTTTGGACAATTTTTTCAGCTGCTAGTTTTGTTATTCCATAGTAGTTTATTGGGTTTGCAGCGTCCGATTCAACGTAGCATCCTTTTTCGCCACTAAAAACATAGTCCGTTGAGATATAAACAAGAAAAGAATTTGTCTTACGGGCGGACTCAAGGATGTTCTTTGTTCCGTCTACATTGATTTTCCAGGCGAGTTCTTTGTTTAATTCACATTTGTCAACGTCGGTTAAGCTTGCCGCATGAACTACAACATCAGGCGCTATGGCTTCAAACGCTTCGTCAACTGCCTCTTTGCTTGTGATATCTAATTTCACAAAATTTCCGTATTGAGAGAGGTTTTGAATGTCCCCAGAGTAGACCTCAATGTTTTTAGCAAGAGCTGCTTTGGCAAGTTTAGAACCATAAAGCCCGCTACCACCCGTAATTAAAAGCTTCACTGATATCCACCATTTTTCATGATAATATGTCTAACAAAGATGCTTCCAATAAAGCCTAAGATGCCCAAAAATAGCATTTTCAAATTCTGTCACTTGTGTGGTAGATAGTTCCAGTCCCAGCTTTTGCCCACGCGGGCGTTGTCTTTGTTTCCGTTAATTATCTTTGGAATAATCGCAGGGTCATCCCATGGGCGGCGCTGCTCATCTGGATCTTTAGCGTTATATAGATTAGTTGTGAAATACAGCAACATCGAAGGCTCATTACCCAATGCCTTAAAACCATGCCAATAAACCCCAGGTACTCGTACCAACTGCAAATCTAAACCACTGGACACTACTTCATCAAGTTCCTGAGTCTTATCGTCATAGGCACAAATCTTAATCGTGCCTTTCAACGTGAGAAAATAGTCGTTTTGCCCCTTCGTGTGGCGGTGCCAAGCGCGCACTATTCCAGGGTAAGTGAATGAATGGTTTGCTTGGGCTATTGTATCTTCTTCGAAAAGATCTTTCCAGTCCTTTCTCATAACTTCTAAAAAGAAACCTCGCTCGTCGCAGAAACGTTTCAAAGGCTTTATTCTTATTCCTTGCAGCATGAATTATACCTGCTTTCGTGAGTGTTATCGTCTAAGAATGTTTATAACAGTATCTTTTTTGCTTAGACCTCAACTTCCGAGAAATCGCCAATGTGAAGTCTTATCGCGCGGTTACGTTTACTACCGGAGACTTTGGCGTTCTTGCCAATCAGGCTATCTTCTAGGTGTTCAATGTCTTTTACGGTTACGTTTTCTTGTATTACGCAGTGTTGAACGTTGGAGTTGATGATTTTTGAGCAGTTGCCAACGCTTGTGTAGGGTCCGATAAAGGAGCCCTCGATTTTTGCGTTGTTTCCAATTATGCAAGGACCTCTTATGGTACTGTTAGTGATCTCAGCTTCTGGCTCGATTTTTACTCTTCCTTCTATTTGGCTGTCTTTGACTGCGCCTTTATTTTCGTAATGTATGTATTCATCAAGGATCTTGGCGTTTGCTGAAAGGATGTCGTCTTTTTTTCCTGTGTCCAGCCACCAGGAGTTGAGGATTTCTGCTTTTACTGAAAAACCCATGTCGATCATTTGTTGGATGGCATCAGTTATTTCCAGCTCTCCTCTCAAGGAAGGTTTTATGTGTTCTATGGCTTGGTGGATTTTGTTTGAGAACAGGTAGGTTCCGATTATGGCGAGGTTTCCTATGGGTGTTTTTGGTTTTTCTACTAGTTTTACGATCTTGCCTTCTTTGTCTAGCTGGGCGATTCCGAAAGCTGATGGGTTCTCAACTTCTTTTAGGATAATTAGGGCGTCGAGTTTTTCTTTTTTGAATTTCTTAACAAATGCCTCTAGACCTTGACCTGTAAGGTTATCTCCTAGACACATTACAAACGGGTCAGATCCTAGGAAGCGTTTTGCGGTTTTTACGGCGTGGGCTAAACCTAGTGGTTCTTGGGGAATGTAGCAGACGTTGAGTTTCCAGTGGCTTCCGTCAGCTACGTAATCTTCTACATTTTGGCCTGTTTCTGGGGCGGTTATGATGCCGACTTTTTTTATTTTTGTTTGTGCAACCTGGTCTAGGACATATCCTAAGATTGGTTTGTTTGCTACAGGAATTAGTTGCTTTGCACAGGTGAAGGTTAAGGGTCTTAGTCGTGTGCCTTTTCCGCCACTTAAAACAAGCGCTTTCATGTATTTTCGCCAGTCTAAATAATTGTGGATTCTCGGTTTTAATACTTGCTGCTCCTTTTTCTGCGGTGTATTAAATTTCCGCAAAGAATAATACTCAGTGATGTGAAAATCAAATTCAAGGAGTACATGTATACAACACAAATACATAGAAGAATTGCTTAGGCAGATTCCTTAAATCAAAAACATAAGTAAGAAGATAAATCTAGACAAAAAAAGAAGAGAAGAGATATTTGACTAAGTAACCGCGGTGGTTTGATCGATGATTTTGGCAGCTGGCGCGTTCTTTTTAATTGAAGCAATGCCTTTTAGAGCCGCTTCCTTTGTACCATACGATTGACTTACACCAATTATTTGCCCGTTAGCAGCTTTCAGATGGAAACGGAACCTACCAGCAACATCGCATATGATCTCAAAGTTTCCCACCTCATTACTGCCCTCAGGCATCGGCTGTGTTATCGCTTCAGTTGGAGGTGTCGCTTCAGGTGCCATATCAGTCATCGGCATCGCTTCCTGACTTTTCATAGGTTCATGTCCCATCTTTGTATGAGCATTCAAAGCTTCCATGTTCATGAAGCCCATACCACAAACAGGGCATGTGAGCTCCATATTTGGCATCAGCACTCTATCAACAACTTGAATTATTCCGTTATCTGTCATGACATCTGTGTTTACGATATGGGCATCATTGTTGATTACCGGGTTCATATGAAGATGCCATTTGCTTCCATCAATCTTGAGATCTTGACCTTGCAATGTTTTGTAGCTCTTCATTTGACCTATTTCAGCAACTGTATACTTTCCAGCAACAATGTGGAACATCAGAACTGCCTTGAGTTTTGGAATATTATTCATCAGTTCATCAACTGAGCCTTCGGGTAGCAAAGAAAAAGCGCGATCATCTGGCGCAAAAATTGTGAACGGTCCTTTGCCTTCTAATGTTTCAACTAATCCTGCTTTTTGTACTGCCGCGACAAATGTTTTAAAGCCTCCAGCCGCAACAGCAATATCAATTATTTTTGCCATTCATTTTCACCTTAACATTTTATTCTTCAGGAACCATTTCGGCTCCTTTTTCAACTCTATTTTTACTTTTTAAAAGAATTTCATAAAATTCTCTTTAGAAAAGTTTCTATTTGGTTATCTTTATTTGAGCATAAATAAGTGTGTGACTGTAACGACACAGTCACTAAAGTTAGAAGACTCAATAAATAATGTTTAGTGATAGCAGACAAACTAATCGAAAAGACATTTATGCATTATTTAACAAAGATGCATTTTCTACTAAGATGCCTTTTTTAATCGCCAAATCTAACTCAGCTACAAACTTCCCCGATAACGCGTGGTAGTTGGGCAACCAACGCATTTTTTGTTTTCATATCGATCACATGGGTCACAATCAATCTTGCATGGAGCTGACCTCTTTTCTTGCTGGGCAAGGCTTTCCCGTACTTGCAGAAAAGGTGAAAAATAAGTTTCGCTTATGGGGTAGAATTCCGAACGTCTTATTCCTTTACTGCATCTGAGGGAACATTTCTCCATAGATATGCTTTCAAGAGTCTCTCGCGTCTCAGCAATTACCAAAGCTATCAAGTTATAACCTCCCATGGTTTTGAAAATCTGTATTACCCTGGGGCACTCTTCAAATCGTTCCAAGAGATTCTGCATTGCTTCAGCGCTGTCCATTTCTAGCATCACAATTGCTGGATGGAGTCCGAGTGCACTGGGGTTAATTAACGCAGAGACTTTTATTACTCCCTTTTTTAAGAGCTTTTCAAGTCTTTTCTTGGTACCCATGCTTGTTAAACCAATATTTGCAGCCATATCCTGCAAGGTTACTCGTCCGTTTGCTTGAAGCATAGCCACCATTTTTTTGTCTATGTCATCCATGGCTTTTCTCTGTTTATTTTATAAACATAAAATATTAATAAAGTTTATCTCTTAAACTAATCAGGACCAAAAAACCTGTATGAGGTATGAACATTACAACTCAAAACGATCACAATAGGTACATTTCTTCATCAACACTCATCATTTGATCTTTCGAAGTAGCCAACTTCAGGAAAAGACCATTGCTTTGCTGACTTCTCAAACTAGCTAAATCAACTTCTAAACTCCAGAAAAAGTTTACTTAATAAACAGAATGTATTAATACTATTTAGTTATTAAACTTGCTATCCGTAAGTGGTCGACAAACATGAAAACATCCATCAAACAAAACACCACTGCCCCAAGTGAAGAAAAAATCAACACATTCTCAAAAGCAAACCAACACAATGATCCCAAAAAAGAACAATACACACAAGAAGAAAAAACAAAACAGCGCCTATCAAAAATAAAACATAAAATAGCAATAATAAGCGGCAAAGGCGGCGTAGGCAAAAGCACTGTAACAGCAAATCTCGCCATGGCATTCGCAACGCAGGGTCATAAAGTCGGAGTTCTAGACGCAGATATTCATGGACCCTGCATTCCAAAAATGCTCGGCCTAAAAGGCCAAACAATCCAAGGAAACCCCACTGGAGAATTCACACCAGTTACAGGTCGCTTAGGAATAAAGGTAGCATCAATGGATTTCTTACTCAAAAACGATGAAACGCCAGTGATTTGGCGGGGGCCATTAAAGATGCGACTCATCCAACAATTTATAGCAGATGTAGCTTGGGGAGACTTAGACTACCTCTTTATCGATTTGCCACCTGGAACAGGAGACGAACCGCTAAGCGTCATGCAGTTGATTCCCGACATGGATGGCGTAATCATCGTAACTATGCCGTCAGAAGTTTCAGAAGCAGTAGTCAAGAAATCCGTTACATTCTCCAAGCAAATAGGCATTCCAATAATCGGGATAATAGAAAACTTTAGCGGATACGTTTGTCCCGACTGCGGAAAAAAGGTCGATATTTTCCAGTCAGGAGGCGGCAAAAGAATAGCCAAAGATCTCTCAGTATCCTTTCTGGGAAGTATACCAATAGACCCCAAAATCTGCCTTGATTCTGACAGCGGAGTATCCTTCATAACCCAGAACCCCAAAATACCCTCAGCTAAATCCTTCAACGAAATAGTCGCCAAGATTACTCTGTTTCTTAAACAATACGGGAGGGTAGCAAATTGAAAGTATGCCTGAGCTCCACAGCAAACAATCTAGATGCACAATTAGATCCCCGATTTGGCAGATGCGCCTACCTGCTAATCGTAGATACCGAAACTCTTCAGTTTGAAGCCATCCCAAACTCAGCCGCAGGCCAAACCGGCGGCGCCGGAATCCAAGCAGCACAAACAATCACAAACAAAGGAGCAAAAATACTCATAACAGGGAATATCGGACCCAACGCTTTCAGAGCCTTATCAGCCGCAAATACTGAAATCATAACAGGCGCTTCTGGAACAATCAGGGAAGTTATCGAGAAATTCAAGAAAGGTGAATTAAGGAAAACTAACGCCCCAACGGTCGGAGACCATTTCGGTTCTCAGAGCAACCAAGAGCGGGGGATTTGGAGGATTTGATTCACAGCTTTAAGACTAATTTCGAACGGTTCGAGAGGAGGAGGTGAAGAAGAATTGACAGATAAACTTGTAATTCCTACAGAAAATCAAGAGGGTATAAACGCTCCATTGGCAGAACACTTTGGAAGAGCACCCTACTTCACCGTGGTTGAACTCGGCGATAAAGACGAGGTTACAAACGTTACATCAGTTGCTAACGTCAGCGAGCATGTTGGAGGAACAGGCTCTCCACATGACCACATCACCGCACTAAAACCTACAGCACTAATAGTTCATGGAATGGGCACAAGAGGAATAGTTGCTTTTCAGAGCGCAGGCATTGAAGTGCTAAAAGCCACCGCAAACACCGTTAAAGAAGTAGTCGATGCATACACCCAGGGCAAACTTGAAGAACTAACAGAATGCTGCCCCCATGCACATCACCACTAAAACATAAATCGATGGAGATACACATGACCGACAAAACATCAGAGGACAAACAACTAATCGAATCAAGCTACACTAACCGAGCCAATCGATTATATGAAAACGAAGTAAACGTAGGAGTAATAGATAATGCAGATGCAGGTGCAGTCTTTCTTGATATATCCGGTGATTTAGTGCGGCTATACATAAAAATTAACGCTGAAATTGTTGAAGACGCAAAATTTCTCTGCTATGGCCGTGAAGGCTCAATATCTGCAATGTCGGCCATGACTATTCTACTCAAAGGCAAAACTCTCAGTCAGGCCAAAGAGTTGACTGAACACGATATATTGAATGAAATCGAAGTTTTACCTAAAGATTGCGCTGAACTACCCATAAAAACTCTAAGGAAAGCCATAAAAGAATATGAAAAGTCAAAAAATCGGTAAACAACATACTCCACTATTTTCTTTACTCATCTATAGGTGATTATGAATGATTTTAGCAATTGCTAGTGGCAAAGGTGGCACAGGAAAAACATCCTTAGCCGTGAATATGGCACTTTCTATAGGGCGCTGTCAACTCTTAGACTGCGACGTAGAAGAACCGAATGCATACCTTTTTTTACAGCCAAAACAAAATCGCACACAACCAGTTTACACAACAATTCCCAAAATTGAACTAGAACTTTGTGATTATTGCGGAGAATGCGCCAAATTCTGCAAATACAACGCGCTCTTTGCCCTCAAAGACCAAATTCTTGTTTTCCCCGAACTCTGCCACAGCTGTGGGGGATGCATAATAGTTTGCCCCAAAAAAGCTATCACTGAAGAAAAACACAAGATTGGAACCCTAAACTTTGGCTCAACCGATAATTTGAACCTCGTGTACGGAGAACTAGAAGTAGGCAAACCGATGGCTGTGCCAATTATCAAGGCGGTTAAAAAACAAATAGATCCAAGCATGAACGTGATTCTTGATTCTCCACCAGGAACCTCCTGCCCGTTTGTTGAGACCGTGAGAGGCAGCGATTTTTGTATACTAGTAACAGAGCCCACACCTTTCGGTTTACATGACCTAAAGATAGCAATTGAAGTACTCAAAAAAATTGATGTTCCTTTCGGCGTCGTGGTCAACCGTGCAGGTATAGGCGACAGAAAGCTCTATCAGTACTGCAAAGACCAGAAAATCCATATTCTATTAGAGATTCCCTACCAAAGAAAAATCGCCGAACTTTACTCGAAAGGAATACCCTTCAGCATGGAAATGCCCGAGTGGAAAACAACGTTCCAAACTCTATTTACTAACATAAGAAGGAGAGTTGGCAAATGAGGCAGCTAACCATTCTAAGTGGCAAGGGCGGAACAGGCAAAACAACAATAACTGCTAACTTTGCTTTCTTAGCAAAAAACGCTGTAGTCGCAGACTGCGATGTGGATGCACCCGATTTGCATTTGTTGCTTCATCCACAGGTGTTGAAAGCACAAGAATTCAAAGGCGCAGAAGTAGCTCTTATCGATCAAACAAAATGCACAAAATGCGGTTTATGTCTGGAACGATGCCGCTTCGACGCCGTAACTAGCAATCTGGATATTGATAGTATTGCTTGCGAGGGTTGCGGCGTATGTGTTAGAACTTGCCCAGTGGACGCTATATCATTGGTTGAAAGGATTTCCGGCAATGCCTACATATCGAAAACAAAGTTTGGTTTTATGTCCCACGCATTGCTCAATCCTGGCGAATCCAACTCGGGAAAACTTGTAACGTTGGTTAGACAAAACGCCAAGTTGATAGCTGAAAAAGAACACGCAGACCTCGTCATAATTGATGGCTCTCCTGGAATTGGCTGCCCTGTCATTGCTTCAATTACTGGAGTGGATGCTGGGTTAATAATTACTGAACCAACACTGTCAGGTCTTCACGATCTTAAACGTGTTCTGCAATTGCTCAAACATTTTAACGTAACACCCTACGTTTGCATCAACATGTACGATATAAACCTCGATAACGCTAAAACCATCGAGAATTTTTGCAAAGAGAACAGCGTGGAAGTTGTTGGTACGATTTCTTACGACCCTAAAGTTACAGAATCAATGGTCAACGGAAAAACAATTTTTGAATACTCACCAATAAGTAACACCGCGCAGGAAATAGAGATCATCTGGAACACGATAATCTCACGCATTAAGGGAATGCCTGCAAAAAACTGATATTTCATAGATGTATTAAGAAATAAAAAGACCTTAAGATTCATTTCTGCTCGATTTCTTCAATAACCAAAGCCTTCTCAGGGCATCTTTCCACCAAGCTCTTGACGTACTCCAAGTTATCGGAAAATACTCCCATAATTGGGCATTCTTCTGAAAGATGATTTGAACTTCGTTTTAACTCACATGCCAAGAGTTGCGCATGGAGGGGACAGCGACCGATCGATATTCCACAGTCAATGCATCTATCCCTGTTCACGATTACCCTATACTTAGCCATAAGGTTAACTCACCTTTTTTCTACTTAATATCTGATGAGCAGCAGCTATAAGTTACTTTGTTTCGTTCTTATCTTGAACTTTTTTGCTTGGATTAGATGTTACTATGTAGATTATTTTTCCTTCGCTGAGCGCTTGCGCAGTCTTTCTTCTTGCGCTTTGAACAAGCCTCCAGATAGTTCCCCTCGAAATATTCATTTTTTGTCCTGCCTCCTCCTGTGACAAACCCTCCAGATCCACCAGTCTAAAGGCTTCAACTTCCGCAAATTCAATGAAAACAGGTTCCTGATTCCTCAACGGATTAGGGTTAAAACTAGTTATCGATGGTATAGAACCTAATGTAACTGGTTTGGGAAATCTCCCTCTTCTACCACATCTGTGTCTCCCTCGCCACATACGATTTTACTCCTGCTTTTTGCTTAAAACGTTAGCAACTTGTCTTTTTCCTCGAGAATCCACTCCAAAGCTTGTCTTGATGCTTTTCTGGCAATCATCTCAAACTCGGTGAATGGTCCCTTGGTTAGTGTCTCTTCTTCAAGTTCTTTTAGGCGACTTCTGATTTCTTGCTCTGTTCTCATTTTCATTACATCCAATTTCCACGGATTACTCTCATCATTTTTATGTTCTGCAGAACTTTTATATATTTCTGTGCATTATCACATAATTGTAATTGTGTGCATAAACACGAAAATTAATTTCGGAGGTGAAACAAAAAAATGGGATACCGAAGAAGGGCATATTCTGGTCAATGGCCAGGTAATGGACCATACAGTAATCTACCACCATGGCAAAGACCCGGTCGTATGTACGGCGGCAGAGGATATGGAAGACGATGGGCTGTCGACCCACGAACATGTGCAATGTTTCCGGGGCGTCCAAGATGGTGGTGGGCAGACTCAACGTATGCCTATCAACCTCCAACTCTAACTCCACAAGAGGAAATAGTAGCGCTGGAAGAAAACAAAAAAGAACTAAACGAAGAGAAAGATAGCCTAGAACAAGAAATCAACGAAGTAGAAACACAGGTAAAAGAGCTGAAATCTAAACTTGAATCAGAGAAAAAGCAACCAGGAGAATAGTGATAAAATCAGATTCTGCTAGCCAAATAATTCCCAATTTTCTTGAATAAATATACATCCGAGAAAAAAGAAAAATGTTGTCAAAAATTCCAATAAAACTTGAAAAAATTGCAGAAGAAAACTTGGACAAACAAGTACTCAGAGCAGCAATAATCGCAGAGTTAGATGCAGTAAACCTCTATGAACAGATGGCTTCGCTAACTGGCAATTCATACATAAGAACTATTCTTTTGGATATAGCCAAGGAAGAAAAGACGCACGTTGGAGAATTCCAAGCTTTACTGCTAAAATATGACGAGCAACAGAAAGAAGAATTGACTAAAGGCAAAAAAGAAGTAGAAGAAATCCTTAACCCTTAGAATTGCAACAAAGCACCATAAAACCAATACTCCGTTCAAACCCCTTTTTCATAAAAATTTTGACTATAGAAACCTCTTTAAATTGATGCAGAGCTGCACGACAAAGAATTAAAATAAATATAGATAAATTCCATATACACTTACGGTGAACTATTATGCCAAAAGTAAAAGCGAAAGCAACATGGGTTGAAAATGTACGTTCTAAAGTTGATAATCAAAGAAACCATACTGTGGAATGCGACCTCTCCACCCCTGCCGGAGGAACAGACTGTGGTCCAACAGCGCTTGAACTAAGTCTAATGGCGCTTGCCGACTGCGGCGTCACAATCTTTGCTGACGTATGCAAAAAAAGCAACATCAAACTCAACATGGCGGAAGTAACGGTAGAAGCCGACAAATCTCCAGATTCACCTATCATAAGTGGTGTTACCATGAAGGTGAGCGTTTCCTCAACCGCTAGAAAAGAACTGCTAGATGCTGCTTGGCGAAGAACCGAAGCAAACTGTCCTGTTATTTCCATCTTCAAAGATCCAATCCCCGTAACGGTGGAGTTTGAAGGAAAAACAGAGTAAACATCAGGCTAAAAAGTATGAAAACTGCGCTGATAGTCTACTGGTCCAAAACTGGAAACACAGAAAAAGTAGCTCAAGCAATAAAAAAAGGCTTAGAAGAAGCAAACATCCAAGTAACCCTCAAGAAACCTGAAGAAGCCGAAACCTTAGACTACTTTGACTATGACTTAGTTTGCGTAGGCTGTCCATCTTATTCGTGGCATCCACCGGAACCGATGACAAAATTTCTGAAAAAAAAATTCGCTGAATACCGCCAAAATGGCAAAATTAAACCCTCGGCTCCAAAAGTCCAAGGCAAAAACGCAATAGTATTTGTGACATATTCTGGGCCTCACACAGGAATCGACGAAGCAACCCCAGTTGGAAAGGACATACGTCAATACTTTGAGCACATAGGCTTTCATGTCATCGACGAATGGTATATTCTGAGCGAATTTCACGGATCCATTGAACACAGCACACTTGGCAGATTAGGTGATGTCAGAGGAAAACCCACTGCTGAACAACTGCAAGTAGTAAAAGATGACTCCAAAAGGATAGCAAATATCCTTTAAATTTTTTATTTTTCAATTTTCCACTTTGAACTAGAGATTTCATTTAAGCTCTTTTTGCAATAAGGTAAGTGCTTCTTCATATGTTATCGGAACTTCATCGACCAAACCTAAGTTTTTCAACTTGGTGAAAAGTCTAGCAATAGATGGCAATTCAAGTCCCGCTGATTCAAGTAAAGCTACGTCCTGAAGAACCTCATGCATTTCGCCCCTGCCCAGCAACGACCCATGGCTAACAACAATTACGCGGTCAGCAAGTTCCGGCAGAGCCTCCACATCATGAGTGGAAATAACAATGGTCGTTCCCTCCGCGTTTAGCTCATTTAGCAGATCGATAAGCGCCCTTCTAGACAACAAGTCCAAATTTGCAGTGGGCTCATCAAGTATAAGCAACTCAGGTCTCAAAATCAACGCAGTAGCCAATGAGACTTTCTTCTTTTCTCCAAAGCTTAGCCTATGTGGAGGGCGATCTTTCAAATGACTTATACCAATGTCTTCAAGAATATGGTCACATCTTTCACTGATGACTTTTGCGGGTAAACCAAGGTTTTTAGGACCATATTCAACATCTTCTCTTACAGTAGGCGTAAAGAGTTGGTCATCGGGGTCTTGAAAGACTAATCCTATACGCGAGCGTAACTTAGGGAACTCTTTAGAAGTCGTTTGTTGACCGAATACCTTGATTTGGCCCTTAGTCGGGTTCAATAATCCTGCTATTAAAAGAATCAGAGTTGACTTGCCCGAACCGTTCGGACCTAAAATGGCAACTTTCTCGCCCTTTTTAATTTCAAGGGACACACCTTTTAAGGCGCTCACTCCAGCTGGGTAAGAAAACTTGACATCTTCCACTGAGACGATTGGTTCTGTCATTTATTATCCTTCTACAGCAGGGCAAGTAACGCAACGGGAAATATTAATGCTGACGCAAAGAGGCTATCTCGTAGGCGAATTGATGGAATTGGGGATTTTTCATTATTTTCTATATCAAATCCACGGGCTTTCATGGCTAAGTAAACTCTCTCCGATCGCTCATAGGTACGAATAAACAAAGTTGCTATCACAGACCCTAAGTCTTTGAGGGCTTGCATGTTTATTGTTCGTTTATGCACGTAGGTTCTGGCTTCTTTTCCAATCAATACACTCTGAGCTTCATGTATGGATACAAAGAAGTACCTGTATGTGAGGCCAAATAGCTGGACAATTACGTTTGGGACTCTAAGGGTGGATAGAAGCTCCAACATTTTGTCAAATCCCGTCGATAATATTAGCAATGTTAATGATGCAACACAGAACCAAACCCTGGTAGTAAAGACTAGAAACCGAATTACTCCCTCAGAAGTTATCGTTAATGTGGTTATGCTGATGTTGGCTGAGACGATGGGTGAGCCAGAAGTTAGAAAGAGTATTGGAATGGAAATTACGCCGGCAAAGACTGGAATGAGTGTTGTCCGAGAAAAGAAATGCCTGAGCGGAATTTTAGATGAAACCGCTAAAACAATTGGAATTACACAGAGTGCGGCTAAATATGATATGTTGAAAATGAACAAAGAAGTTGCAATCATCGCGACTATAGCTACTATTTTAGCTAAAGGATTTATTGACTGCAAGAGGCCTTTTCTACTGCTTAAATCTTCAATGTAGACTAATGATTCGGCGCCTTCCATTAGGTCTCTTAAGGATTGTGGAACTTTCATTTTATCCATCTCTTTTTCTTGTTCAAAACTTTAGCGACAATTAACCCTACTGCAAACAGCAGTAACGTTCCAACGACACCGATGACTAATCCACCCGTTGTACTGTCCATACCGGCAATCGAATAATCCGCGAATGGAGGCTCATAAATCGGCTGTTCTTCTGCACCGAGCTGTTCTGCTTTAACGTCCAGCGTCTCCATCGCATATGATAAAAAGAAAACTCCTATCAAAACAAAGATTATGGCTACGGTTAAACCCACTATGATTGTTTTCTGGCTTTTAGTTGCCATGTTTTATTTCTCCATTACCTGCTTCTTTTTTTGGAACATTCCAAGTTTGCCTAAAATGGGGCTTTTCTCTATTACGTCCGGACGCAGTTTGAGTAGTGTGCCAATGATGATTACTGTAACTATGCCTTCTGCGACACCGATTATTGAATGGTTTATTGCCATTGCGGGTATAGCTACACTTAATCCGTATTGGAAGACCGGTTGTGAAAACCCAAGTTCGATGCCTGCGGATACTGCTGCGAGCAAGTCGCCAACGAATGCAGATATGAAGATAGTTATGAAAATGCTTGTTAAAGTCTTTAATTTGAAGATTTTGTTTGTTGCCAAGAATATGATGCAGGGTACGAATATGCCGATTACACCCATGTTTAGGACGTTGGCGCCTAATGCTGTGATTCCGCCGTCTCCAAAGAGCAGAGCCTGCAAAACTAATATTATAGTCATAGATATTGTGCCTGCAAATGGCCCTAGTATTAGGCCTATGGTAGCTCCGCCTAAGAGGTGAGCGGTTGTTCCGAAGATGATGGGGTAATTCATCATCATCGCGGCAAAGAAAAGTGCTGTAAGAAGCCCCATTATGGGTACTTGTTGGTCTGTTAGTTTCGTTTTTTTAACTGAGATGCCCCAAAATATTATTGTTATGATGAAGGTGGGTATGATAACGTATAATGTTAGGTAACCGTCGGGTATGTGCATTTTTCTTCTCCCACCTTAAGTGTTACTAAAATCAAAAAGAGTGTTACCGAAATATAAGTGTTACCGTCAACAAAAAAAGTATTACCAAACAAAAACAAAAAACCACCCCTTCAAACAAACACTTACACTAAACCCTCCCCAACCAAAAACAGTCGCTCTAACAACCCATATAAAAACAACTCCGACCAACTAAAAAACCAATAACACACAAACCCACCCAAAGGAGAAAAAAAACACGAAAGGAATCCCATGGACAGAAGAGGAAGAAAACACACTAAGAGCACTCGTTAAAGCCAACACCCCCCTTGAAACAATAGCCATAAAACTAAACAAAAAACCCGCAACTATCTACGTAAAATGTCTCCGACTCGGAATAACAGAAACACCCCACTCCATCCCACTCAACGTTCCCTTACCTAAAGAACTTCCAAGCGTCGAAGAAACCCTACGAAAACTAGCTGCAGCCTTAGAAACTGCCTCCACTCCCGGACTTGACAAAATCGAAGTTCAAAGACTACAAGTCGTTGCAACCCTATCAAAAACATACAAAGAAGCTCTAGCCGATTACATCAACTACCGCCAAATTGAAAGCAGATTAAACCAAATGGAGGCAAAATATGACCAATTACTCAAAGAAACAAGCAAGGACAATGCGCCCAAGCCAGATAATCCCTAAATGGGAGCGCGTCCAGTTACACGAAAAAATACTCCAACAAAACAAACTAGAAACAACAAAAAAGCTAAGCCCTGACCCAATTGAATTCTGCAAAGCAATCTTAGAATTTAACCCTTTCAAATATCAAGAGGAATTCGTGCGACTCTTCCAAGAAAATCAATTCACAGCCGCAAGATGGTGCCGACAAAGCGGCAAAACCTTCATCATTTCCGCACTTCTGCTATGGCATGTAGTAAACCATCCTAACAGTTCAATTGGAATTGTCGGTCCTTCTTGGCGCCAAACTAAACGAATCATCCAACGCATCGCAACTCTAACACACAAACTCCCCAAAGACATCGTGCTGAAAACGCAAAGAATACAGATCCAACTAACAAACGGCAGCATTATCGAAGCTTTTCCCAACAACCCCGAAACAATCAGAGGACCAACATTGGACGTTGTTTACGCCGATGAATTCAACTTCGTAGCAAACGACCAAGAACTATACGACGCAATTCTCTACACACTAGGAACAACAAACGGAAAATTCGTCTGCAGCAGCACTCCATGGAATTCAGATAGCATGTTCTTCAAAATCTTCAACCACAAAGACTTCACAGACTACAAAACCTCCCATGTTCCTATTTCTACAGCCAGGGAACCAAACGGACCCCTAAAAAATGGCATAATCCAAAAAATAAAAACCCAAATGGGCGATGACCCCTCCCGTTGGCGACGCGAAATGGAAGCGGAATGGACCGAAGACGACGACATATGGCTAACACAAAGCCTAATAGCCTCATGCATCGGCACCGCCAAAAACACCCAACAAGAACTACATGAATTTAACCCAGAAAAAACCTACCAAGGCGAATTCTTCGCAGGACTAGACCTAGCTCAAACCAAAGACTACACTGCCCTTTGCGTAATTGAACAAGAAAAAGAAATCCTCTACCTACGGCATCTAAAAATCTTCAAACACCCCACCAAATACGCAACCGTCCTAGGCTACCTAAAAGCACTGCAAGACCGATGGGGAGGATTCCAAAAAATCCGAATAGACTTCACACGCGAAGGGCCAAGCATAATATCAGACATGGAAAACACCGGCATCGAAAACGTCGAAGGCGTCAACTTTAGCGTACCACGAAAAAGCGAAATGGCAAGCCTACTAAAACAACGAATGGCAAACAACCAATTCTTCTACCCCCTTCTAAACTGGGAACGACCCTACCGAGGAGAAATATGCACCGAACTCAACATAGAACGATACGAACTACGAAAAGACGGCTCAATCGGATACCACCACCCCCACGGAACCCACGATGACGTCTTCTGGAGCATCGCATTAGCAGTTTACGCAACCGCAGAGATGAAAGCCGAACCCTTCCTCGCAATCATCCCCCGATAAACCAAACTCACCCATTCAACAACTACAACCAAACAAACCAAAAAAACCAAAGCAAACAACAAACACAACCCCAAAAACAAACCCCCAAAACACACACACAAAAAAAACCCACAACAACCAAACTAGACAAACAGACACCACCGAAAGCCCAAACAAAAACCCAAACAAATTCTACTCAAAAAACCAACTTTCCACTTTGTTTAGACAAAGTTTTTATTCGCGTATGAAACTCTACACTTTCCGAATAGTTAAAGGATGATCAAAATGACCCTACAAAAAGGAGATTTCATACTAATCGATTACGTCGCCAAAGTTAAAGAAACAAACGAAGTTTTCGACACCACAAAAGAAGATGTCTCAAAAAAAGAGCACCTTCACAAAGAAGGCGAACTCTACGAACCAAAACTCGTCGTAATCGGCGAAGGCTGGGTCCTAAAAGCCCTAGACGACGACTTAACAACAATGGAAGTTAACAAACCCCAAACCGTTGAAATCCCAGCCGACAAAGGCTTCGGACAACGAGACCCAGAAAAAATAAAACGCGTCCCAATAAAACAACTCTACGCCAAAGAAATCAACCCAGTCGTAGGCGCACGCATAGAATACCAAGGCAAAAACGCAACCATACGATCCATCGGAGCAGGCAGAGTCCTCTTAGACTTCAACCCACCCCTAGCAGGCAGAACCCTAATCTACGACGTCACCATCACCAGCAAACTAAAAGACCCAGAAGCAAAAATCGGCGCACTCATCCACAGAAGAGTCCCCGTAGTTGATCTAGAAAAATTCAAACTAACCTTAAAAGACCAAAAACTAACAATCGACATGCCTGAAGACACATTCTACGTCGAAGGCATCCAAATTGCAAAACGCGGCATCTCCATGGACATCCAAAAATTCCTCCCAGACATGGCTGAAACAAAATTCGTTGAAACCTTCAAATACGAACCCAAACCAACACCCGCAGTTCCAGAACCAAAACCAGAAGAAACAAAACCAAAAGAAAAGAAAGCGGCAAAGAAAAAAACCGAACCGCCCAAAGCAGAAAAAAAATCTAAAGAAAAAGCCAACGCACCATAAACACAACAAACTACCCCTTTTCAAACCTTCTATTTTTAGACCTAACAAAAGTTAAATCCTTAAACACACATTAACTATATGTAACACCTTTTTGGAGGTTAAAAATTGGATCATACAATCATCCATTTTGAAATCCCAGCAAACAACGTAGAAAAACTCAAAAAATTCTACGAAGAACTCTTCGGTTGGACAATAACCCTAGCCCCCGGACCCATCGAATACTGGGTAATCCAAACAGTACCCACAGATGAGAAAGGCATGCTTCAACGGCCAGGAGTAAACGGCGGCATGTACAAAAAACAAGACCCCCAAAACAAACCCATTAACTACTTCTCAGTCGAATCCATAACCGACTTTCTAACAAAAATCGTAAAAATGGGCGGCAAAATCACACAACCAAAACAAGAAGTCCCCGAAGTCGGATGGATCGCAGCAGCCGAAGACCCAGACGGCAACCAATTCGCACTAATCCAACCCATAATGCCTAACAAATAACACCCGTTGCTTTCGCAATTCTTTCACAAGATTCACGATTAAGATTCATCTTTTGCAGAATGGTGTACCGCTCAGGCCTAATCGTAACAGCCATCTCAAACGCCCTTACCACATCCTGATCCTCAACACCCAACTCCTCAGCAGAAGTTGGCGCCCCGAGCTTCTTTAAAGTAGTTTTTATACGTTGCCAATTACTTCGATATAGATAAGAACAAAGTATAGTTCCAACACCACATTGCTCCCCATGCATAGCATGATTATGATTGATTATATCCAAAGCGTGACTAAACAAATGCTCCGAACCACTACACGGACGACTGCTACCCGCAATACTCATGGCAACCCCACAACTAATTAAAGCCTCCAAAAGCACCCGCAAACCCTCCTCCTGCCGACACACAATTAACTCTGCATTTTCAGTCACAAGCTTCGCACTCATCAAAGCAAGACTTGCCGCATACCCACCGTAATACTCACCGTTTTCATAATGAGCCAACTTCCAATCCTTAACCGCCGTAAACTTAGAAATAATGTCTCCACAACCAGAAACAACAAACCTCCAAGGCGCCTTAGCAATAACCTCCGTGTCAGCAACTATCGCCAAAGGAGACTGAGACATAACCGAAAAAGGCTTATCAGCGCCTTTAACTGACGCTAACGGACTAGCAATGCCATCATGACTAACAGACGTAGGCACACTGATAAAAGGAATATTTTGACTGCCCGAACTAACCTTAGCCGAATCAATAATCGTTCCCCCACCAACAGCAAAAAGCACATCAGGCTTAAGCACCTCAATTTGATCTTCAAGATCCGCCAAATCATTAACAACCATAGACTTAACGGTCAAAAAATCAACCGTTAAACCCGACTCTTCAAGCAACCCAGAAACCCTCCTCCCCGCAAGCTCAAAACAATTAGCATCAGACAAAACCAAAGCTTTCCCCGAAAGACGCAACCGCTCAACAACTTCGGGAATTCGACCCAAAGTGCCTTTGCCAACAATTACCTCTCGGGGCAACTGCATGTAATGATATTTCAAGCTCATCTTACCACAGTTCGCACAGAATAGTTTAACCTGACTGCTTTAAAAGTTTGGGAAACAACCTCCTAAAACCCAAAAAACAAACCATCCACCAAACCAAAAAATATTACCTGCCTCCAAAAGTCAACCAAACCAAATAACTAGAAAAACAACCTGAGCAGTAACTTTTATTTGGATAGAGTTTCATGTGTTGGTGTAATCTGGAATTTGGGTGCCTCGATAGCTCAGCCCAGTAGAGCGGCTGCCTTGTAAGCAGCAGGCCGCGGGAGCAAGGCCCGCTCGAGGCTCCAACTCTACCAACTTCTAAACGCTACCGCAAAAACTTACAAACCAACTAGCTTCACCCGGGAAAACAACATACTTGAAAAATGGAAACCAAACAACCTGTTTAGGTATATCCTTCACTGCCATATCTTGGTCAAGATAATCAAAACGTGCCTCAGGACCACCCAACTTCTCAACCACTTTGTCAACCACATAATCATCAGTGATCCAAGGAGACCACGCTAAAATAGCAGTAATAATAGCGGCAACAGCGATTAACTTAATTATACTTCTCATGTACCACTATTTTATTCGAACCTTGCCTTTTGCATTTTCTCAAGGCAAAAGAATAAACTAAGATTCGGATTCTTCCTTAGGCTTAGATGCAAGCTTTGCCTTAATCGCTTTAGTGTCTGTGAGCGTGAGTTTGTATTTTCGGGCTTGGGTTGACACAACTTCATTCTCGAAAAGCTTTCGAAGAGAACGAAAAACCTTTTTTGATGGCTCGCCAGTTTTGTCAATAAGTTCTTGAAGGGTCAATTCTTTGCCTTCGGTTTGGAGGGTTGATACCACTTTCTCATCCACTTTGTTTAATTTTGCCATTGTTTGTGCCCCTTTAGATTATTTCTTCTTTGTATGGAGCGGTTTGACAATTTCAAGTTTGCGGTATTCAAACCAACATACTTAAAAAAATCACTAACTCAAAAGACCAATCATAAATAATAATCAACCAACCAACATGCCCATAAGCACACGATAACCACTTTCCCTGGCAACAACACTGCAATTCCCAAAAGTCTTCTCAAAGAATTCAGGCAAAACCTTAGCACCAATCTTAGAGCGAATAACCATCTGAAAACTACCCCCCATCTCCAACACACCCTTGACACCAGAAATAATCGCTTTAACAGTATCCATCCCTGCGCTAATAGGCGGATTTGACAAAACACAATTAAACTTTAAATCACCAACGGGCTCATAAAAAGAACCAAAATGCACTTCAACATTGCGCAAAACTCGGTTAAGCTCAACGTTACGCCTCGCCAAACGCACAGCACGCATATTCACATCTGACATAACCACACGCAAACTAGGATTTAACGCCGCAGCAACAATCCCAACGACACCGTATCCACAACCAACATCAAAAACACAGCCCCCAGAAGGCAAAACCATAGCCTCAACCAAAACCCTGGTGCCCAAATCTACCTGCCGTTTCGAAAAAACACTCGACGAAGTTAAAAACTCAAAGTCTCGCCCCCTCAAACGAGTGTGAACCAGACCAAACCGGTCCTCACTTTCAGGCATCCCAGAAAAATAGTGCTCAACACGCTTATTGCGTCTTTTGCTCATTTGAGCCGCCACTCTTCCAAACCCTAGGATAAGTACTTCGAGGCATTAACACACGAACCAAACCAGCAACCGCACCATGCTTCAAATCTAAAATCTCCTTTGACGAAACCAACGCTTTACCAAGTGCAATAGCTTCACCTTTCAACGTAAAAAGACCAACAGTTGAATCTTTAACGATCCCACTGTCAACCTGCAACACGCCTGGTGCTGTCAAGCTTGCTCCATGACAGAGAGCATCTACCGCAGAGTCCCGAACAACAATTTTAGGCAACATAGCCATCGCCGACTCCATAGGCTCAATGAACTTGCACAAGTAAGATTGATCCTTTGTCGACTGGTACTCACCAAACCAGTAAGCAACATCATGTAACGTCACACTCTTAACGCTGCTCTCCACAAACGGCCCAGCGCGAGAACGACGCAACTCCTGCATATGACCACCCACACCTAAAATCTCGCCAATATCAAAACAAAGCTTACGAATGTAGGTGCCACCCTCACATCCAACTTTAAAAAGTAAATTTCGACCATCATGCTCTAAGTAATCAATATAATAAATACGTCTAGTCCTAATCTGCCGTTTCACACTCGAACGCAAGGGTGGACGCTGAAAAACCTCATCCTCAAACTCACCCAACACCTGCTTAATCTTTGCCTCCTCAGCATCCCCATGTAACTTAAGCACACAAACATACTCCTTGCCACTGTGAAGCAATGCCTGAACCATCTTAGTGGAATCCTCCAAAGTAACAGGCAAAACACCGGTAACTTTAGGATCCAAAGTACCCCCATGCCCAATACCTTCTAACTTCATAATCCGCTTAACCCAAGCCGCAACCTCATGACTCGTTGGTCCAGAAGGCTTGTCCAAATTAATCGTCCCAAATCGGATCAACTCCTTCGCGACACGATCAGAAGGTCTGCACCCGTACTTAGGATCAGTGTAGTCTTCAGCTTTGATCAACAACTCCCTCTTAGTTTCCCAAGGTGGCAAGGTGCGTGTCAAAAGTCTAATCTCCAGATGAAATAAGAAAAAGATGTTTAAGTAATTAAACCTTAAAACGGGTTTTACTCTTTCATGAGGTCAAGTTTGCCTTGCCCTTCTAGGGCTTGGGCAACCTCATCGTCGTTGGCTCCACGTTTAATCTCAACTTTCTCTTCTAATGGCATGAGGTGGTTGATGTTCACTCTGCGACGTTTTACACCTGTTAATTTTTTTGGTCCCGTAATTAAGACAAAACTCTTGTCCATAACGTCGATGATGACACATTTGTGACAGCATTCTCGACCAGCTTGTTTAACGCATAACCGTCCAATTTCAATAGCGGGCATAATTTAAGTCTCCTAAAAACCAATAACTGTAAACGGTAAATATAAGCATAACAGAAAAACCCCAACCACCACGCCACAAAAAAACTTTGTAGCTAAACGCCACACAAGTAAACACAACCAAACATCTTTTCACTTTTCTCCACGATTCATTTACAACAAAAAACTACACCATTGTTCCAATTATGTCAACAGTCTTATATTATACACAAACCCTTCTTTATACTCCCCAACATTTGAACCTTAACATCAAAAATCATATTGTAGGAGCAAAATTTGTGGGGGAAGCAACAGCTGACGCATCAAATCCATGTCAATCAACACAAGAAAACCTCAACGTAAGACTTATATTCGCCGAGTCTGCTTCTTATGCAATCCCAGAAATGGGTTAGTAATAATAAAAAATAGATGCAACTCCACACCATAACACGATGAGGAGTGAAGCGGTGAATGGGCGCACTGGCGCTTAAAATGACACCATGCACAGGATCAACATATACAACGACGCCAATACACTACAAAATTTGAAACATGTGTTTCACCAAACGCCAAACAGACACTACCATTGGCCCGAAACATGCCACGCTATTTGGAGGATGGCTCGGCTTGAGAGCCGAAGAAGGGCGCGGCAAGCCGCGATACCGCCTCGGGTAAGCGCAAGCAGCCTTAGAACCGAGGATACCCGAATGAGACTTCTCATCAACCGCAAGGTTGTTGCTCCTTTACGGAGCGGGAACCCCCCGAACGGAAGCATCTTAGTAGGGGGAGGAAAAGAAACCAATCACGGGATTCCCTTAGTAGCAGCGAGCGAACTGGGAATAGTCCAAACCGAATCCCGCACAGAAATGTGTGGGAGATGTAGGGTTAAGGGCCCGGCTTCCTCTTCATTGGCAAAGTTGAAATGGCCTGAAATGGCCCGCCACAGAGGGTGAAAGCCCCGTAAACGTAAGCCAAAAAGAGTTGAGCTGGAGTCCCAGACTACCGTACCATGGTTTTGGTGCGGAAAGTTGGGAGTCACCAACTTCCAAGACTAAATACAACTCAAGACCGATAGCGCACTAGTACGGTGACGGAAAACTGAAAAGTACCCCGGAATGGGGGTGAAAAGTGCCTGAAACCAAATAGTTACAGACGTGCGAGGCCCAGAAGAAACGAAACCTTCCGAAGGAAACCGCTGTGAAGCGGCATTACGAGGAAGGCGGATCAGGGTTTCGCGTTCCGTCTAGAAACACGGGCCGGGGAGTTTATAGCTATGGCAAGCCTAAAAGCAAACAACTTGTAAGCAAAGGGAAACCAACAAGCACGCAACTCCGCAAGGAGCCAGGTGCAAGGTCTGAAAAGGCCTGAAGTCATAACTATACATACTAGAAACCAGACGATCTAGCCCTGGGCAGGGCGAAGCTAGGCGAAAGCCTAGTGGAGGCTCGAAAGGGTTCTGACGTGCAATTCGTTCCCCAGACCTGGGGCTAGGGGCTAAAGACCAATCTAGTCTGGTGATAGCTAGTTCCTTCCGAAGTGGGCCTGAGCCCAGTCCTGAGCGAGGCAGCTAGTGGGGTAGAGCACTGATTGGAAAACAAGGATTCGAAAGAGTCCACTTTCCTTTCAAACTACGAATCCACTCGCACCGTAGACCTCGGGAAACGGGTTACAGGGGGTAAGCTCCTGGACCGAGAGGGGGACAACCCAGACTGAGGTTAAAGTCCCCAAGTGCTGGCTAAATGTCAAACCAAAGGGCGTCGTCAGCCTCAGACAGCGGGGAGGTAGGCTTAGAAGCAGCCATCCTTCAAAGATAGCGTAACAGCTCACCCGCCGAGGCTGACGGCCCCGAAAATTGACGGGGCTAAGCCAGCCACTGATACCTCAGAACGCAGCTTAAGCTGCGCTGGTAGGAAGGCGTCCTAGTTGGACAGAAGCTGGGCTGTGAGGTCCAGTGGACCGATTAGGATTGCGAATCCCGGTGGTAGTAACAGCAAAGAAAAGTGAGAATCTTTTCCGCCGAAGGGGCCAGGGTTCCCCGGCAACGATCGTCAGCCGGGGGTAAGTCGATCCTAAGGCATAACTTAACCGATTATGCCGAAAAAGGGAATCCGGCTAAAATTCCGGAACCATAGAGGTACGCGCGGCAACGCAAGCTAAGTGTTGACGTTTCGGGGTAAGCTAAGCAAGGTCTTCGCCTTGTTTAACCGTATAAACCTGGGGAGTGCCGTAATGGCGAGAACCAGGCGAAATCGGGAATAGCCACCCGTTTTAGGGAGGTTTAGCCAATCTCTGGAGCCACTGAAAAACGCACTTAGAAGGATCCTCTGTGATCGTACCTAGAACCGACACAGGTGTCCCTAGGCGAGAAACCTAAGGCGTGTCGGGTATACACTAATGCGAGGGAACTCGGCAAATTAGCCCCGTACCTTTGGTATAAGGGGTGCCTGTTCTTTCAGCTTCGGCTGGGAGAGCAGGTCGCAGTGACAAAGGGGTCTCGACTGTTTAATAAAAACACAGGAAGCCGCAAGAGCGAAAGCTTGTGAACGGCTTCTGAATCCTGGCCAGTACAGGTACCTGAAACCTGGGTCCAACTGGGCTAAGGGCCTGCAAACGCCGGGAGTAACTCTGACTCTCTCAAGGTAGCCAAATGCCTTGTCGGGTAAGTTCCGACGTGCATGAATGGATCAACGAGGGCCCCACTGTCCCCGCGTAGTACCCGGTGAAACCACATAACGTGGACGAACAGTCCACGATCTCCCAGCGGGAAAAGAAGTCCCTGTGGAGTTTTACTGCAGCCTGCCGCTGGAATACGATTGCGGATGCAGAGTGTAGTCGGGAGCCGTCGATCTTGAGTTCTCTGGGACTCAGGGGAGGCAACAATGGAACACCGACTTTCTGTAACCGTGTTTCTCACCGACCCCTTGCGGGTCGGAACAACGGTAGGTGGGCAGTTCGGCTGGGGCGGCACGCCCTTGAAAAGATATCAAGGGCGCCCTAAGGTTGGCTCAGGAGGGACAGAAACCCTCCGTAGAGTGCAAGGGCAAAAGCCAGCCTGAC
>Ga0315535_1000509_pt1 | contig 27516 bp, 12 predicted proteins | sample SalMarSW160220MG_2_FD_203092 | JGI IMG/M metagenome (GOLD analysis project Ga0315535, IMG submission 203092) | Salt marsh sediment microbial communities from the Plum Island Ecosystem LTER, Massachusetts, United States - Salt Marsh Sediment SW1602-20 ... | reverse complement strand
CGACTGGAATTTCCACTGGCAATGAGAAAATAGTCGGTAATGGAACTGAGTTTCTCCACTTCCAGCAAGACAGGGGATATTGCTTTTCTTTCCCCCACCGCCTGAAGGCACAGTCTGGCCTTATCTATGGTCTTCATGAAGCGTGTAGAGCCCTTTTTCAGCAATGTAATTTCGAACCGTTTCGGGGACGAGATAGGCAATGGACTTTCCACTGCGTACCATATTGCGTATCCTTGTCCCCGAGATCTCCATCACAGTCGACGGTTGAATGATAACATGATTTCCTGAATGCATGGTATAAACATTTTTCCCCTGCTGCCTTTTTGCCGATTCATCGAGCCCCAGAATAAACCCGTCCAGAGTCTCCGGATCGTGTCCTGACCGGGGGATAAGCACAAAATGGGCATAATCGAAGAGCTTCTCATGGTCCTTCCAGGTCCTGATTTCAAAAAATGCGTCGCTGCCGATGAGAAAGAAGATTTGCGAATTCACGCCGAATCTGGATTTAAGCTCTTTCAAGGTGTCGCAGGAGTAGGATAGACCGGCTCTCCGTCCTTCGAGATCCATGGCTTCCAGCACCTCTGATTCCCGGATCGCAAGGCGGACCATGGCCAGGCGGTGGTCGAAAGAGGTGACAGGGTCGTGTGTTTTGTGGGGCGGAGAAGCTGCGGGAATAAGATACACTTTCTCAAGCCGCAGTTCCTGACCGATTTCCTCTGCAGTGCGCAGATGGCCCAGGTGGACCGGGTCAAAGGTCCCGCCCAGGATGCCGATTTTCGACGTATCCGCGGTTTTCACTGCCTTACTTGTCCCTGCCCATAGACGATGAACTTTGTGGTGGTCAACTCCTGGAGTCCCATAGGTCCAAAGGCATGCAGTTTAGAAGTGTTGATCCCGATTTCAGCTCCGAGCCCCAGTTGATTCCCATCATTGAATCGCGTGGAAGCATTGACCAGGACCACGGAAGAATCAACTTCAGCGAGGAAACGCTGAGCATGGTGGTAATCATCGGTGACGATTGCCTCTGTGTGGTTCGACCCATACCGATCAATATGGTCGAGGGCCTCATCCATACTGGAAACAATTCTCACTGCCAGGATCAGACCCAGAAATTCTTGAGGCCAGTCTGTTTCAACTGCCGGTTTCGTATCGGGAACCAGCGCCACGGTCTTCGTGCATCCCCGGATTTCCACGCCGGCCTCACGAAAACGGGTTATCATACCGGGAAGGAATTCTCCGGCGATCTTTTCATGCACGAGCATCGTCTCCATGGCATTGCAGACGCCCGGGCGCTGCACTTTCGCATTGAAACAGATCTCACTCGCCATAGTGAGGTCCGCGGAGGCGTCCACATACACGTGGCAGACCCCCTTGTAGTGTTTCAACACCGGAATGCGGGAATGACTTGCGACAAAGCGTATGAGTCCTTCGCCCCCTCTCGGAATGATGATATCTACATGATCTTCAAGGGTGAGAAGGACCTTCACAGCTTCCCTGTCGGTGGTGGGGATCACCTGGACAGCCTTCTCGGGCAGGTCGCTTTCTCGAAGGGCTTCCTCCAGGAGGCCGCCCAGGAACACGTTGGAGTGAATCGCCTCGGATCCTCCCTTTAAGATCACTGCATTCCCTGATTTCAAACAGAGGCCCGCGGCATCCACTGTCACATTGGGACGTGATTCGTAGATAAAACCGATGACGCCCAAAGGGATACGGGCCCGTCCCACTCTCAAGCCGTTCGGCCTCGTCCACATGTGCGTGACTTCTCCGACCGGGTCGGGAAGGGCGGCGACCTCGCTGAGTCCCCCGGCCATGTTCTCGATAACGGCATTATTGAGTGTGAGACGATCTATCATGGCCGCTGAAAGACCGGAGTCATATGCCGCGGCGAGGTCTTTTTGGTTTTCCTCTATGATGGCCGCACTGTTCTCGATGAGTTTTCGAGCCATGAGTTTCAGGGCAGCGTCCTTCCGGCTGCTTTGCAGTTGCCTTACTTTCCTCGCGGCCTTCTTGGCTTCTATTCCGATGGCTTCCATCATGCGCGCAATTGGCATAATCCATTTCCCTCGTTGTCGTTAGTGATGACCAGGTTGTCCCGGTTAATGACTTCATCGTCGTACTTGAATCCCAGCTTTGCCTCGATTTCTCCGGACTTGAGCCCCATTATCTTTCTGATATCGCCCGAATGATAATTCACAAGGCCTATTGCAAGTTCATTGCGCTTTTCATTAACAAGCAACACGGCATTCCCCATACTGAAGCGTCCTTCCACCGCAATAATCCCGGAAGGCAGAAGGCTCTTCCGCTGATTCATAATTGCGCGTTCGGCGCCGGCGTCTATCACAAGGGTGCCCTTTGGCGCTTTGGTAAAGGCAATCCAGTGCTTTCTGTTACAGAGGCGAGTTTCCGCAGGCATGAACAGGGTCCCTTCTTCTTTGCCCGCAAAGATGCTATTCAGTATGCCGGGCCTCAGACCGTTTGCAATGATGGAAGGAACACCCCTCATGGAGACTTTTTGGGCGGCCTTGACCTTGCTCGCCATGCCCCCGGAACCGAGAAAGCCGGGGATAGAACTTGCGCATTTCATGATATTCCGATTGAATTGTCCGACTACCCGGATAAGCGAAGCGTCTTTATTGCTGCGAGGATCCTTGTCAAAGAAGCCGTCAATGTTCGTCAGGCTCACCATGAGTTGAGCTTCGGTCATGCTGGTTACCATAGCGCTCAAATTATCATTGTCGCCGAACTTTATTTCATCCACGACAACGGTGTCGTTCTCGTTGATAATAGGAATAATATCCCAGGACAGAAGGGTGAAGAGGGTATTCCGGGCGTTCAAGTAGCGACGTCTGTTGGTGAGATCGTCCCGCGTCAGGAGTATCTGGGCCACACGTTGACCATGTTGCGCAAACGCCTCTTCATAGACCATGATGAGTCGGCTCTGCCCCAAGGCAGCGATAGCCTGCTGTTGGGAGACCGATTGGGGTCTCCGGTTGAAGCCCATTTTTCGAAGACCCGCGGCTATCGCGCCGGAGGAAATCAGCACTATCTCGATGCCCTGTTTCCGGAGATCAATCAATTGCGCTGTCAGGTCTCCAATAACCTGAAGATTCAATCCGTCCGTTGTGGTTAGAACACCGCTGCCCACTTTAATGACGGCGCGTTTGACGCTCTGCACCAATGCGCGCCGGGACATATCAGTTTTTCGTCTTGTGTTCACGGTCAGATTCTTTCTCTCCTGTGCTGCATGCGCCTTGGTGAAGAGCCTGAGTCCAAGTACCCGCTGTCAAGCAGGCAGCTCCGAATGGCCGAAGAATCGTTCGAAAAGCATCTCCTTGAACTGTTCGAGTCCCATCCCGGTCAAGGCCGATATGGGGAGCGAGATCACCTTGAGCCGATCGAGAGCCTTCCGCATCTTCTCCACATCTCTGCAGTGGCTGCCGTAGAGATCCATTTTGTTGATCAGTACCATGTGAGGTTTGTCGGCTAACGCCGGACTGTAAGCCGTCATTTCCTTGTTGAGCGCGAAGAAATCTTCGATAATGTCATTCTGAGGAGCATACGTAATATCCAGTACCTGTACGAGCAATTCCGTGCGTTCGATATGTTTCAGGAATCGATGGCCCAGGCCCATGCCCTGACTGGCGCCCTCAATAAGCCCGGGGATATCTGCGAGGACGAGGAAGTGATCGCCTTGGAGATAGAGAACTCCCAGATTGGGGACCAGGGTCGTGAACGGGTAGCTGGCAATTTTCGGACGAGCAGTCGTCAGACGGGAGAGTAGCGTGGATTTTCCTGCATTAGGGAAGCCAACGAAGCCAATATCCGCGAGAAGTTTTAGAGAGAGTTTCAGGGTTGCTTCCCGGCCCTCATTTCCGGGTTGCGCGATTCGAGGGGCCCTGCGGGTCGGTGTGGCAAAATGCTGATTGCCTTTTCCGCCCTTTCCCCCGCGAATGAGAACGATTTCCTGTTCATCATGGACGAGGTCGGCGAGAACTTGCCCGGTTTCTTTATTGAGAACAAGGGTTCCAACCGGTAAATGGATAATGAGATCTGAACCGCTCTTGCCTGATTGATTTTTGCCTTTCCCGGGTTGACCGTTTCTGGCCTTGAAAAGGGGGGATGCGCGGAGATGGGCCAGGTTTTGCAGGCGGTTTGTGGCCTTCAGGACAATATTGCCGCCGTTCCCGCCGTCACCCCCATCCGGCCCTCCCCTGGGCTTAAATCTCTCACGCCGGAAGCTGACACAACCGCTCCCTCCATTGCCAGACCTGGCCGTGATGACAGCCTCATCCAAAAAGGTCATATTTCTCTCAGGTACGGAGACGCCTTTGGCTAAGAGGCATACACGCTGACTTTCTTGCGGGCTTTGTCCATGCGTTCAAAAGCGACAATACCGTCGATTTTCGCAAAAATGGTATAATCTTTACCCAACCCGACATTGGTCCCGGGGTGAATTTTGGTGCCTTTCTGGCGCACAATAATGCTGCCTGCCCTGACCTTTTGGCCTGAAAATCGCTTGACACCATATCTTTGGCCCGCGCTGTCTCTCCCGTTCCGCGAGCTTCCGCCTGCTTTCTTATGTGCCATTTCCTGAAAACCTCATATACAAATTAACCCGACATTCCAATATCTTCAATTCTCACCAGGGAGAAAGCCTGCCGGTGTCCGTTCTTTCTCCGATACCCTTTCCTGCGTTTGTACTTGAAAACAAGGACTTTTCTGTCTCTCCCGTGGCGTACGATCTTGCCTGTCACCTTGTAGTCGCCCAGGAGCGGATTGCCGACACTTACGCCTTTTTCATCGGACGTCAACAATATAGTATCAAAAGTGACCGTGTCTCCCGCCTCGCCGGAGAGCTTTTCAAATCTTATCTCATCCCCGGGGGCAACAGTATACTGTTTTCCGCCGGTCTTGATGACTGCATACATTGCTTACTCCTTCCAAAAATTAAACTTTAATTATACTTTTCTCAGCTCTTTAGTCAAGAACAAAAACCTGATTTCTTTGAAAAAACATGGTGCCCCCGGCGTGACTCGAACACACGACATCCAGATTAGGGAGCCGTTCCGGTGGGTGTTGTTAAGGTGCTGTAATACTTTAAGTTATTGATATTTCAGGATGCGTATGGTATAAATAATATGCTCAAAACACAAGGAAAAAATAATTAGTGTCACAAGAGAATTGAAATGGTTCATCCGGTTATTGCGTACTCTGAAGTTCAAGAATTGATTGAACTACATGCGGGATAGGGCCTTTTTTCTGAGTGACTGGCGGGAGGGCGCCGTCTTTTCGTGAATTATTAGTGGGGGAACCCGCAGCTCGACGAAGTCGAGAATGCGGAGGGGGTAGCTATCCCACGCTGATAAGTCACTGAAAAGACCAGCCCGGGAGACTCGGAATCGAAGAACAAAGGCGCCTATCCCGTACCCTTGAACCTTGTACCAGCCTGCAAGTACCCAAAAACCGGATGAGCCATTGAAATTATTCATTTATTAGCCGAATGCCTGTGAGCGAAAAATACTCTTTCGCTGGAATCACACCCCTCACCCGCCACCCACCCACGCACCTCCGTATACAAATGTTCACTATCGCGAATGAAGGAATACATTTGTGCCCAGGTCACACTCCCGTGGAATGGCATTCAGCGGCCGTCCTCGGATTAACGTATCCTTAATAATAAAAAAAGGTTGAAAGACAAAGAGAGAGTCTCTGGCACCTAAATTGCCTTTGTCTTGTCAGGAAGAGAGATTCGCTTTGATCGCTGATGTCTCGAAAAAGGCAAACCACTCAAAAGGGTGGGGCGCAAAGCCACTGGCCTAAGTCCCTGAACGGAGGGATACGGCAGCAGGGTTGCCGGGCAAAGGCACGACATCTCGCGATGTGCCCCTTTGTGCGGTGATGGTTTCATCGGGAGGTGCCATGAAGGAAAACTTCTTCCTTAACAGGTTCATTAACAGGTTCATTGCGGCTGGCCGTTGTCTTCGGGTTTTTTTCCGCTGCGTAGGTCAGGCGTCATGCTGCTGAAGAAAACCAAATTGAAGCGTTGGGCGGAATGCCTCGCCGCCATTTTCTGCTCGCTTGCCCTGTTATTGACTGCGGAGGCGGTGTCGGCTGCTCCTTGTGACCTCCGAAACAGTGCCCCTGCGGTCATCCGCCACGACCTGACCGAGAGCTATTGCGAGTTATGCGGTTACGGTTACGTCACGGTCATCATCTCCAATCCTTACGAGGGGGTGGACATGATTGGCCTGACGGTAGAGGAAGATCTGCACAGTTCCGGTCTGACATTCGCCTCGACGGCCGCAAATCCCATTACCTATCGAGTCAACGGCTCCTCACCACTGGACGGCTTGGCGCCAACCATCAACGGCTCCAGGCTGACCTGGACCTCGGCCCAGATTCCAGCGCTCGGCAGGCTGGAGTTCCGGCACGGCTTCGGCTTCAATACCGTCTCCATTACCTTTGCGGTGACCAGGGCCGCTGACCAGGAGGGCCTGGTCACCGCCGATCGTCGGATAGAGGCACAGCTCACCTACAGTACCGATGAACAGTGCTTTCCGGAAACGACAACGGTGACCACCGGGTTGAATACCCTGTCGTTGCGCGAGCCGATCCCCGGGGTTAGCAAACGTGGGCGTAACGTCGACGCAAACCAGGGTACGGGACAGTACTCGCAAACCGTCTACGGCAACGTCAACGATGATGTGATCTGGCGGATACAGGTGAGCAACACCGGCCTGGCAGATCTCCAGGACCTGCGATTCGACGACCTGATGGAGGCCGGCAATGTGGAGATCCACTATGCCTGTCCCACCGAGGCGTCGGCCTCGGCCATCGCGGCCAACAACGGCGTCGATCCCGGTGGCGGGGACTGCGTTTCGGCCGGCAACCATATCGATAATTTCGATGTGGACCTTCCCTTCGGCAATCCCGGCAGCGACTCGTCCGGCCAGGTCGATGTGCCACAGGATCAGTCCGCCTACATCTACCTGGTGGGCAAGATCCCGGCCAGTCCCAACAGCTCTTGTGAAACCAACAAAACCAATACTGTCTTCGACATTCAGTGGGGTTGTCAGGCCGATACGCCGGCGGGGGGCATTGCCGCAACATCAACGGGCAGCGCTCCGGGCAACGCTTCGGCGTATTTGAGCACGTTGTCAGTCAATTCCGGAAACAATCTGAACATCCGGACCGAAATCGTCGGTACCAATACATCGCAGCCCGCAGGGAGCAAGGGGACGGTCAGAATCACCATCCGCAACAACACCGGCGGTACAGTGAAGGGAATCAGGCTCAGAGACATCCTTCCGACGGAATATGTCGTCGATCCGACTTATACGCCAAGGGTGACCATGACGCCCGCCTACGGATCATATCCCGGCATGACCGACCGGATCGAGTGGACCAATCCGGCCCCGGGTACGTTTCCCCTTATGACCACAGATCCCGCCGTGGCCCTGTCCAACACCGCTCCGGAATTCAGATTGTACAGCAGCACTACTCATCCCATTTACACCGACCAGCTCAATATGCTTCGCAATGGAGACCGGTTGGTCATCACCTTTCGAATCGTTCTGATTCGGCCGCAGTCCTACGACAAGACGGCGAATCTCGATGTCCGCACCGAAGCGCCCAACAGCGATCCGCCGGGTACCGATCCGGACAATTCGATACAACTGACCAACCAGTTGTATGTCGATTTTGAGGATTTCTGCCAGCCCGGAGTGATCAAACATCCGCCGACCAATCCGCTGGTGACCACCCATCAGTCCGATCCCGAGGATCTGGACATCGACATCGCAGGCAGCGAACTGATCTTCATTCTCACCGACGATCAGAGCCAACCGCTGCCCCTCAGGGTCAACCTGACCAACCACGGCGGGCATGACGCTGCGGATTACTTCGCTTATGTATCTTTCGGCGCAACCATGAATGTCACCACCGTACCTGCGGGATGCAGCCTCACCAGTAATCCACCGTCGCTGGATGTGTGGCGGGATCCGGCAACGATTCCCTCGGACGCGACAGTGTATCAGTGCACCGGTCCGCCCATCGCTCCCGGACAGACGAGGTCACTCCATTTCCAAGTCGTCAAGAGCACCAATCCGGCGGACATTGCCGCGGACGACCTGACTTTCCGGGCCGATGTAGCGGGCGAGATCACCCTGAGCGACGGCACGCCGCTATGGTTCCCGACGCCTGTCAATCCTAGAGCGGATGGTGGAACCGATGCAGCCAACAATTACAGCCTGGACGGCATTCGCTCGCGCGTCATCGGTTTTAACCTGCTTAAGTCGCAAGCCGGCAACTGCTCGGAAAACAATTCACCGCTCCCGAGCCTCCCGGACACCCAGGTCCAAATCGGCGAAGAGTGTTCCTATCACATCAAAGCCGGCGGCTGGTTCGGATTTCAAACCCCGGGTTTCACCTTGATTGCCGTACAGAACATCAAAGTCGTCGACCAACTGCCGGATGGCCAGGGGTATATCTCATCGACCGATCCGTATGCAGACAGCACCAGCGCGATTCAGGGCATCAGCCTCAACCCGCCGGGGCTGGCACCGCTGGATGAGGTTGCCGGGCCCGAATGGATGAATTGGACCTTCAACCCGCCGGCCCAGCGCATCACGATAAAGGACCAATGGTTCCGGGCGGATATGACGTCACGTCTGCTGAACGATCCGATTGACACCAGTGCTGCGCCGAATCACCATGCTGCCCTAAGTACGAATGTTCTCAATTCGTATTTTCAAGCCATTTTCGACAACGATGCGACTGGCCAGCACGAGACCTATGATTTGGGTCCCAACACCGTGGGCTATCCGCGCGAGAGTGTGCGCCGTTTCGATCTTACCGTTACCGAACCGCACATGATCGTCGTCAAGGAAGTATGTAACGAATCTTTATACGGCGCCGGGACCACATGCTCTCATTTCGTGCCGCTGGCCGATGACGGCGATGCCTATAATTCGTATATCTATCGCATTACGCTCACCAACGAAGCGAGCAGTGGCGGGGTTCGGCGTGCCCCGGCCTATGACGTCATCGTGACCGACCGGCTCGACGCCAGCGATCTTTCCTATGTTCTGCCATTTGGCGCCGACGGCCTGGACAACGACGACGATGGCTCGAGCGGCGGGGCCGATACCGACGGTGAAGGTGTGATCAGCGACAATACCGTCAAAAACGGTGCACCTGCGGTGATCACCTTTTCTTATACTCAGAGCAGTGCATTGCGTCGCATCGATCCGGACCAGTCCGTCAGGCTGTACTACCGCGTCGACTACGACGACGATGCGGCGCCGCTGCAGACCTTCACGAATGCGGCGGACGCGACGTATGACAGTTTAGAGGGTGTATCCGGACATCAGAGCGCGCCGCAGAAACCCAACAGCGACAAAGGCGGTGCGCGCGTCTACACCTCACCGAAGGCCTCTGCCGTCGTGCGGATCATTCCGGTCGCTACGCAGCCCAAGATCATCGTGCGCTTGTCGAATACATCGGCGGTCCCGGGACCGGCCACACAAGGCGTGTCCGTGGGCGAAGAAATCGAGTACCGGCTGAACACGTTGCTTCCGGTGGCGCTGCTGCGAAACTTTGTGATCAGAGACGAACTACCCGCGGGAATGAGCTGCAGCGAAGCCCCGGCTGTCAATCTGAATGCTCCGCCCTATTCGGCAGCCGGCTTCGATCCGGGCGGCACTATTGCGCCGACCTGCAGCGGCACCAACGTCGAATGGAATTTCGGCGATCAGCGCGTGACCCGGGGTACCGCCGGAATCGGCAATCGCTATGATTTCGAGATCGGATTCATTGCCCGGGTCGAAAATACCGCGGGAACAAATGACGCCGATATCATTTCCAACGGCGTTCCGGCGACCCATACCTTCGCACAGTACATCGATGAAGCCGGCAGCCTGGTTTCCATTGATTTCGGCCAGGTAGATGTCCAGGTTCGCGAACCGCGCATCAGCCTGACCAAGACATTTGCCGTGGCCCATGCCGATGCCGGGGATATTCTGACGGTGACTGTGGCCGCCGAGAATACCGGCACGGCGGCCGCATATAATCTGCGCGTGCTCGACGATCTGGCGGCGGTCGGTCATCTGACCTTCATGGGCAACGTGGGCGGAAGGGATCCGCCGGACAATATCGATACCACGACGCTCGGCGCCAACCGGCCGATTTTCAGTTGGAACACCGGCAATCCGAAATTTGCCGTTGCGCCGAGTGAAACCCGCACGTTTACCTTCGAGATCCGTGTCGACACCGGGGCTCAGCCCCAGGAAGTGTTGGACAATACCATCCAGGCCAGTTGGGCTTCGCTGCCCGGTCGAACCACTGCGCTCAACAGCGTCGGCAGGATCGGTGCCGACGGCAGCCGGACCGGCATGCGCATCGGCGCGCTGCCCAACGCCGGTGACGCCGTTAACGATTATGAAACCACAGCCAGCAGCCAGGTAACGGTTCCGGCGGTTACCTTCAACAAAACCGATCTCGATCCGGCCGTGATTCCCGCCATCGGGGCGTACAAAAATTTTCAAATCGATATCCATCTTCCCGAAGGGACGTCCCATGACCTCATCGTCACAGACAGCCTGAATGCCTCCGGCGTGAGTTACCTTCTGGCCAACAACGCCGGTTTCGACATCACCTACACTTTCCAAGGCATCGCGACCATTAACGGTCATGCGCCGAATGAGACGGCCCTCAATGCCTTCCCAACGGACGGCGCCAGCGACAATGCAATATGGGATATCGGCACGGTGGTCACCCGGACAGAGAACGACACGAGCCAAAATTCCATCGATCCGCTTATTCGCATCCAATATTACGCTCGCGTGAACAATGACCTTGTCACCGATAACGGCGACACGATGCAGAACGGCGCGGCGCTGAATTACACCCACGGCGAGACCGGTGCCCAGGTGACGATAACGGATGACACCGCGGCAGTCACCGTGGTCGAACCTGTCCTCACGGTGACTAAGACGGTGAGCAACGTGACGCCGGGCAAACAGCCTGCAGACCCGCCCGGCGGCGGCGATCTGCTCGAGTATGTCATCGCCGTGCTCAACAGCGGTACCTCTACGGCATACGACGCCAATGTGGTCGATACCCTGCCGTCGGAATTGTCGCTTTACACGGACTTCACCCCCACGGTCTTGATTAACGGCATACCGGCGGCAGGTTTCACGGCGACCCCGGCCAATGCCCCGGATGGCCCGTTGGTCTGGGGGCGAGGCAATGGAGACGGCAGCCTGGATATCCCCGTCGGCCGGTCTTTGATCCTGACGTACCGGGTGGTTGTTCAAATGGCCGGCACCGATCTCAGCAACAGTGTCATGGTTGACTGGACCTCTCTGGACGGCGCGAGCAGCGACGAACGTACCGGTGACGGGTGTCCCAATTGGACCGCACCCAACGATTACTGTGCCGGTCCGGCGGTTGCCACTGCCACCACCGTTGATACCAACAGCATCGACAAAACGGTTTCCGCAGATACCTTCGATACCGCACCGTGGAGCACGGCCGCGGATGCTGTTGCCCGCATCGGCGATTTTATCACGTACCGGTTGTCGATCAATCTGTCCGGCGGATTGACGCGCAACCTGCGGGTTCAGGACACTCTGCCCGGAGGCATGGCCTTTGTCGATACCGTGAGTATCAACGGCGACACAACGGCGGACTATACATCGCCCGCCACCGGACCGGGTTCCAACTTTGCCTACGCCGCCATCTCGTCCGCCAGCGTGCCTCCAGTCGGCCAAACCGGCACCCTGACATGGAGCATCGGCGATGTTGTCAATGACCCCTTCGGCGACCCGACCACGGATGCCGTGGTCATCGTCTATCGCGCACGCATCCTGCCGGATGCCGGCATCGCCCATGTGGCCTCCACCACACTCACCAATACAGTCAACATGGACTATGAAACCGCCGCAGGTCCGGCGACGACCCGAACGGACAACGCAGCGATCACCGTCGTGCAGCCCGATCTCGCGGTGACCAAATCCGCCGTGGCCGCGGGCGGCGATACGGTGCTGGCCGCCGACGAGATCGTCACCTACACCGTCGACATCATCAACAGCGGCGGCGCACCGGCCTATGACACCCTGCTCACGGACGTTATTCCTGCGGGGATGCGTAACGGCGCGGCCACCGTCACAACCGTCAGCATGCAACTGCTGTCCGGCGCCGCATTGCCGAACCTTGTGCCGGTTTACGATGCCGCCACCGGCGTCGCCACCTGGAACTTCGACACGGGCGTCGCCGATCAATATTCCATTCCGGCCGGCGATACCCTGCGCATCGTGTATCGAGTGCAAGCCGATACCGACATCGGCGCGGGGCTGACCCTTACCAACGCGGCCCAGGCCCGGCACTACTACTCCCTGGACGACGAAGATATTCCGACCATCGGCAATATCAACGGGGAACGCCAAACCTATGGGCCCGGCAATGTTGCCGCTGTCACATTCACGACGGCCACACCTGATGCCCTGAATAAAGCGAACCCGGCGGTGTTGACCGCTTCCGTGGGCGAGCCGTTCACCTATCGTATTACCGTACCGGCGACGCCCCATGATACGGCTCTTCACGATGTGCGCATTCTCGACGACCTGGGCGCTTCGGCGGCTGACCTGCTCTTTGTCAGTGTCGCCAGAGTCTCCGGCTCCCAACCATGGACCCCGGTCAATACGGGCAGCGCCGCCAACCTTGTGATCGAAGACACCACCACCGGCATCGACATTCCGGCCGGCGAGCAAATCGTCATCGATATCACGGTGGTACTGGGCGATACGCAGACGAATGTCAACGGACTTCAGTTCAACAACACCGCCGATTATACCTACAATCAGATGAGCAATGACCCAACCACCCGGACTTCCGGCGGGTCGGATACCACCGACAATATGACCATCGTCGGTGCGGAAACACTCACGTTGGAAAAAATCGGTCCGGCCACCATGCAGACGGGCACGCCGGCGATCTTCATCCTGAACGTGCACAACCCGAACACGGGTGCGGCATGGGATCCGATCATTACGGATCGCCTGCCCAATAGCGCGAATGGCGGCATGTGCGACGCGGGCCCGAGCAATGTGACCGCCCGGATTTTCCAGGCTGACGGGGTGACTCCGGTCTCCGGGCCTCTGGTTCAGGACACCGACTTTTCAATAAGCTTCGAGGGGGATCCACCCTGTGAATGGCACTTCAATCTGTTGTCTCATGCCGGCGGTATAGGACCCGATCAGCGCCTGATCGTCCACTACGATGCCGCATTGGATCCCTCCACAGAAAACGGCATCACGCTGACCAATGTCGCCGGTGTGACGCGATGGTACAGCGCGGACCCGAATGCCCCCGGCGCCGCACCGCGTATCTTCAACCGCGTATTGAGCGACGGTACGCCGGGAACTCTCGATCATGAAGATAACCACACCGTCACCGTCGAAGCGCCGATCCTGTCGTTCGAAAAGAGCGTACAGAATATGACCACCGGTCAGAACCCGGGCAGCAATGCCAGCCCGGGTGACATCCTGCGCTACACCATCCGGGTGAGCAACAACGGGCCCGTGGGACTATCGTCTTTTTCTGTCGTGGATGAAGTCGATCGTCTCAATGCCGCCCCGGCCTTTGCTTCCGGAAGCCTCAACCTGATCAGCGTACCCGCGGGTGCCGATACTTCGGGTACCAGTGCGGCAGGCGGCACGAAAGGCACGGGATTGGTAACTGTCGCCAATCTCAGCATCGGTGCTCAGGGCGAGTCCAATGACACGATTGAGATCGTATTTGAGGTCAGGCTCGCACCGGCGATCACCAGCAATACCGTGGTGCTCAACCAGGCCGAGCTGGTCTCGGAAAGCCTGAACCAGACCTACAGCGACGATCCCAATGTGGCCGGCGACACGGATCCCACGCGGACGCTGATTACTTCCGCGCCACGCCTTGAAGTAAAGAAAATCTCCACCATCATGTCGGGGGACCCCACCGTTCTGATGGCCGGTGAAACGTTGCGGTACACCCTCACCATCAAAAACATCGGCAGCGAAGATGCCGTGGATGTGCGTCTGCGGGACTACACTCCGGCCAACACCACCTTTGTGGCCGGCAGCACGATCCTCAACGGGTCAGCCGTGGCTGATCCGAGCTCCGGCGGCAATCCCCTGCAAACCGGCATCCTGCTCCACGCGCCGGAAAATGCTACGCCCGGCTACCTTCGTGCCGATTCAACGGCCGGGGCGAACAATGTCGCTACAGTGACCTTTGACGTGGCGGTCGATCCCAACGCCATGAACGGTTTGATCATCGAGAACCAGGGCTTTGTGAGCGGCAGCGGCGCCGGAAGCGGCGCTCAGCCGGAACAGCCTTCCGATGACCCGAACACACCGATTCCCGACGACCCGACCCGCAACATCGTGGGCAACCTGCCGCTGCTTTATGCCCACAAGACCGTGCAGATCCAACAGGATTTCGGCTCTCCGGGAATCGTCGATCCGGGTGACGTCCTGCGCTACACCATCGCTGCCAGCAACTTCGGCGCCATTCCGGCCACGGGCGTGGTGCTTACCGACGCCGTGCCAGCCAATACCGTCTATGTGGCCGATTCCCTTCGCCTGAACGGCGCATCTTTGGGCCCTGACGGCGGCGTATCCCCGCTTATCGCCGGTCTGCCGGTAAATTCCGGCGACAATCCGGGTGCCGGCATAGTTTCGAGTGGCAACAGCGCCACGATCACCTTTGATGTCCGGGTCAACCCGGGCGTTCCCACGGGGACGCTCATCAGCAACCAGGGCAGCGTCGCCTCCAATGAACTGCCGGCAAACCTCACCGACGCCGATGGGGTGCCTTCAAACGGCAACCAGCCCACCATCGTCGTCGTGGGAGATGCCCAGCTGCTTACGGTTACCAAACAGGTGCAGATTGTCGGCGGCGGGGCAGCGGAAGCCGGCGGCCAGATGGAATACATCATCCGCGTCATCAACAACGGCAGCCTTCCCGCTATCCGCGTAGTGATCAGCGATAACCTGAATCCGCCCTTGGGCGATCAGATGGCCTATGTGGCCGGATCAGGCACTTTGAACGGTTCACCGGCCGGGGTCAGCTATGCAGGTGCGATCCTTACGGCGGATTATGCGGCACAATATGGTGATCTGCCGGCCGGCGCGAGTGCCGTCCTGCGTTTTCGCGTGCAGATCAACGGGACGCTCGCCATTGGTACGACCATCACCAATACCGGCGTGGTTCGCTGGAACGACCCGGCGCAAACCGCTTCGGCCAGTGTATCCATTGACGTGGGCGGTATTCCGGGCAGCGCCAGCCTCAACGGTGAGGTCTGGCATGACGCGAACCTGGACAAGCTTTGTGACAGCAACGAACGACGTCTCGATGGCTGGTCGGTCGCGCTTTATCGCAATAATCAGCTGGTCCAAACGGTGACCACCGATACCAATGGTGTGTACAGGCTCAGCGGTCTGGTGCCCAATACCGGCACATCCGATCAATATGAACTGCGCTTCCGTGCGGCGGGCGCCGGGGCGAATAGCGCCTCGCTGGGTTACGCGGACTCGCCGTTTACCAATGGCCCGCAGCAAATCAGTGACATTACCGTGGCCTCGGGCGCCAATCTGCAAAATCTGAATCTGCCGATCTGGCCCAATGGTGCGGTGTACAACTCGGTGGGGCGTGAACCCGTTTCCGGCGCTAGAGTGGCACTGTTGAACGCGGCCACCGGTGCAGCCCTGCCGAGCCAGTGTTTCGATGATCCGGCCCAGCAGAATCAGGTCACCGCCCGGCACGGCTTCTACAAATTCGATCTGAACTTCAGCAGTGCGGCCTGTCCGGCAGGCGCTGACTATCTCATCGAAGTGACGCCGCCGGCGATCGGTTACATGGATATGCCGTCTAAAATCATACCGCCGGCCAGCGATGCCTCTACGGCAGCATTCTCCGTCCCGGCCTGCCCGGGCAGTGCGGACGATGCGGTGCCGGCTACGACCGAATACTGCGAGGCCGTCTCATCGGCGGAAGTGCCGGCGCCGTCGGTTCAGCCGCGAACAGCGGGTACCATCTATCATATGCACCTCTTGCTGAACAATGGAAACGTGCCCGGCCAGAGTCAAATTTTCAACAATTTCATTCCCATCGATCCGGAACTGAATGGGGCCGTGGCCATTACCAAAACATCCCCTTTGACCAACGTGACCCGTGGATCGTTGGTGCCTTATACGATTACCGTGACCAATGTCTACGGTGTCCCGTTGTATGACATCATTATCGTCGATCGCTTTCCGGCCGGATTCAAATATGTGGCCGGTTCAGCCCGCCTGGACGGCATGCCTGCGGAACCGAAGATCAATGGGCGGGAACTGACCTGGAAGGATCTCCAGCTGCAGGTGAATCAGAAATATACGATCAAATTGCTGCTGGTGGTGGGTTCCGGTGTGTCCGAAGACGAATATGTGAATCGGGCCTTGGTGCTCAACACCGCCACGGGCAGCACGATCTCAGCGGAAGCGACGGCCACCGTGCGGGTCATTCCCGACCCGACCTTTGATTGTACCGATGTGATCGGCAAGGTGTTCGACGACCGCAATCTGAACGGGTGGCAGGACACGGGCGAGAAAGGTCTGCCCGGCGTTCGCGTGGCGACGGTACGCGGTTTGATTGCCACTTCCGATAAAAATGGTCGTTTCCATATTACCTGCGCAGCGATACCCGATGAGGATCGCGGCAGCAATTTCATCCTCAAGCTGGATGAGCGTACCCTGCCGAGCGGCTATCGCCTGACGACCGAAAATCCGCGCGTTCAGCGCGCCACCCGCGGGAAGATGCTGCGCTTCAACTTCGGCGCGACCATCCACCATGTGGTTCGAATCGATATCGCCGATGGAGTGTTTGAGCCGAATGCAAACGAACTGCGGCTGCAGTGGGCCCCCAAGATCGCACAATTGCTTGAAGAGTTGAAGAAGGCGCCGTCCGTTCTGCGCCTATCGTACCTCGCAGATGTTGAACCTGAAGGGTTGGTGGAGGACCGACTTGATGCACTGAAGAAAGAAATCGCGGGGCAGTGGGAGCAATCCGGCGGCGGCTACCGGTTGACTATTGAAACCGAAATTTTCTGGCGCCGCGGGGCGCCGATGGCCGGACAGTGATAGCGAAATGAAGGAATCCATGTTTTCTACCCTGATCCTATTGAAACGCTTCTTTTTGAAGCACGGTGTCGCGTTGCTGTGTTTTTGTATTGTTCTCGCCGCATTCACCGAGGCTGCTTCAGGATTGGAATCAGTGGTAAGGGAAACGGATACCATCGGAGAGGAGGCCGAAATGCACCTGCCGGCGGATCAATCCTTTCGGTCGTGGGTCCATGACCCGGCCATACTCGAAAAGAATGAAGGGGATCGCAAGGAAACGCGTGAAGTGGTCAAACAGCAGGCAAAAACGATCAAGCTCGAAAATTTGATTCCGCCCATCCATTTCGGTTCGGGTGAAGCGGAAATTCCCGAGAACTACGTCAAGCGTCTCCACGAAATCCTTGACAGCATGCGCGGTCGTGCCAATGTGCGACTTCACTTTGTCGGTCATGCCGACTCCCAGCCCCTCAGGGATGAACTGATCGCGAAATACGGCGACAATGTCGGGCTGTCGCGTGAACGCGCAGGCACCGTCGCCGAATACTGCAAGCGCGCGCTGAATCTTCCTCCCGAAGCCATCTCATACGAAGGGCTCGGCGACAGCCGGCCGGTAGCGGGCAACGCAACGGAAAAAGGTCGACAGCTCAACCGCCGCGTGGAAGTGCAGGTTTGGTACGATGAAATCAGCGAAAAACCGACCGAGAAGGAAGTGATGGTTCCCAGTGAAGTGCATCTCATTAAGGTCTGTCGGACAGAAACCGTATGCAAATTGCGTTACAAGGAGGGGCACTCCCATCGCGCGCGCATTAAGAACCTGATTCCGCCCCTTCATTACGACAAAGGCATGATCGGCGTACCGGAAGAATTTCTGCAGCAGGTCAGGCAGGCGATGAACAATCTTCGCGGCAAACAGAATCCAGTTGTAAAGATAATCGCCTATATGGATAACCTCCCGTTGGAAGGACGCGACAGACGCATATACGGGAATTCTATAGGACTTTCCAAAGCGGTGGCCCGCCGTGTCACACTCGCCGTACAGGACGACCTGGATTTGCCGAATGCCGCCATTGAAAGCGAGGGCAGGGGGGCCTCTCGACCCATCGCCTCCAATGATTCACAACAGGGGCGTGCGCTGAATCGACGCGTCGAAGTTGAATTCTGGTACGACGATCCGCTCCAGGATCTGCCCGACGAGCCCCAACTGTGTCCTGATGCTCCTGGTACCGAGACCGTCACCCGTGTCTACCATTCGGTGTTAGGCAGTATTGATCCGGTCCTTTTCCAAAACGGGCAACCGATAATACCGGCGGGTTATACCGATAAACTCCGCCGCATCATGGATGAGATCAGTGACAAGACCGACGTTCGCCTGCGGTTTATCGGCTATACGGGCGACAAACGCCTGGATCGACGTACGGCCGCTATTTACGAGGATGACATCGGCTTGTCCATGGCGCGAGCGCACCGGGCCATGACGGCCGTCGGCAAGCAGATGGGATTGACGAAGGGGCAGGCGGAGTTCGACGGCCGCGGTTATGTGCAATCCAACGATGTGGTCAACGCCGGTTTTATCGAGTCCGATACATCGCGTGTCGAAGTGGAGGTGGTCTATGATGAACTCATCGTTCGCGATGACTACGAGGGGGTGGAGGTCACTCCGTTTACCCGGGAAGTGCATCCCGCCGACCCCTTTGCTCTGAATCTCATGCGTATTACGGTGGACGGAAAACCGCTCGATGATCCGGGCAAATGCAGTTCAGACGTCCAGCGCTGCACCGACGTGGCCCTTGAAAAGGCCCAAATCCAGTTCAAGTATGACACCCTGAAGTTGGAACCGCGATTAAACGTGACCGCCTGGCCGCGCACGATCCAATATCAGGATTCGCCGGATACGGCGTTTGTCGAGAATCTTGTGCATTTCCGCCTGTACAGCAATTACCGCAGCTTCATTAAACGGGCTGAGATCAGGATTTTCGAAGAAACGCAGTCTGACCGTGATACGCCCATCGACGTTATCAAGATGGATGCCGACGGGATGGCGCAATGGCAACCAAAGTTCGAATCTTTCTCTGCACCACTGCGCAAGTTGAAATACCTGGTGCGGGTGTATGACCCGAAGGGGCTTTTCGACGAGACAAAAAGCCAGCCGTTATGGGTGGTCGACCGTATCGATCCATCGATTGCGAAAACGAATCTGCGCAAGGAACTGCTAGCCGGTTACGGGGAGAGCCGAATCGCCGTCCACAATATCTCCCTTAGAGGCGGTACGGTGGAGGCCCAAGGTACCGGAATTCCCAAAGGACACAAGGTGTGGATGGCCGGCTATGCCGTACCCGTGGAAGAAAAGGGCGGTTTTGTAGCCGAAGAAATCCTTCCGGAAGGCATGAATACCGTGGAAGTAGCCGTGTTCGATAAGTTCGGCAGCGGCGAGTTGTACCTGCGTGATCTGGCGATGAAAAAGAGCGACTGGTTTACCGTGGGAATCGCCGACTTGACCGTATCCGGCAACAAGACCGATGGCCCGGCAGAACTGCTGGCGCCGGACAAGCCGCGATACAGCGAAGATTTTAGCGCGGAGGGCCGGCTGGCGTTCTATACGAACGGCAAGTTCGACAACGGCTGGTCGCTGACGGCGAGCGCCGATACGCGGGAAGGACCTTTGGACGAGATTTTTTCAAATTTCATGGACAAGACGCCCGATGCCCTTTTCCGGCGAATAGATCCCGATTACCACTACCCAACCTTCGGTGATGACAGCACCGTTGAGGAAGATGCGCCGACCCTGGGCAAGTTTTATGTCAAGGTGAAAAAAGAAAAAACGTATGGGCTCTGGGGCAACTTCAAAACCGCATATATTGATAATGATCTGGCGCATGTGGACCGGGGACTGTACGGTGCCAACCTGCATTACCAACCCCTCGACACCACCGATTTCGGAGAGCCGCGCTTACTCGCGGACGGTTTTGCCGCAGACCCGGGTACCGTGGCGGGACGTGATGAATTCCGCGGCACGGACGGGTCGCTCTATTTCCTGCGCCGGCAGGACATTCTGGAGGGTTCCGAGCGTGTACGAATCGAGGTTCGCGACAAGGATTCCGGGATGGTCCTAGGGGTGAAAAACCTGACGCCGGTGCTCGATTACGATATCGATTACCTGCAGGGACGCATCCTGCTGACGCAACCACTGCCGGCAACGGCAAACGACGGCATGCTGGTAAGCAGCGGTTCGATCACCGGGAATCCGGTCTACCTGGTGGTTCGTTATGAGTTCACGCCCGGATTTGATAACCCGGACACGCTGGCTACCGGCGGCAGGGTTCATTACTGGTTCAACGACCACGTCAAAATCGGCTTGACCGTCAATCGGGACAAAGAAGAAGACATCGAAAACAGTCTGGGTGGTGCGGATTTGACGATCCGCAAGTCCTCGGCATCATGGATTAAACTCGAAACGGGCCATACCAAGGGTCCGGGCGTGCTCACAACGGCCTCTAATGACGGCGGTTTCAACTTCGACACGTCGAATCCCTTTAACGACAACGAAGTCGAAGCCTCTGCTTATCGTATCGACGCCAGCGTCGCTTTCAAGGACTTTTTCAAAAACGGACGCGGCAAGACCACCTTTTACCTGCAGAAACTCGATGCCGGCTACTCAGCGTCGGGCAAGACCACCGCCTACGATATAACCCAGTACGGCGGCACGGCGGATTTGCCTGTTACCGACCGTCTGGGTGTCCGTTTGAAAGTGGACAAACAGGTTCAGCCCGAAGCTCTCGAGACCGAAAACGGCGAGCTGGATGTTGATTACCGGATGGGTGAGCACTGGACCTTGAGTACGGGCGCGCGTCACGACAACCGTGAAGACAACTCACAGGTCGTACCCGAGACCCAGCAAGAGGGCGGCCGCACGGATGCGGTGCTCAAGGTGCTGTACGATTCCCGCACGCGCTGGACGACCTATGGTTTCGGTCAGAAAACGATTCAGAAGAGCGGCAATCGTGAAGACAACGGCCGGATCGGCGGCGGCGGAAGTTTGCGCATGACCGACCGATTCAATCTCCTGGGGGAGGTTTCAGGAGGCGACCTCGGGCCGGGCGGCCGGCTGGGGACCGAATACCTCTATTCCGATAGGACCACCGTCTACTCCAATTACACTTACGAGAACGAGGGGACCGACAACGGCCTGCTCGCCAAGAAGGGCAATATGATTTCCGGATTCCGTACGCGGTATTCGGACAGCGCGAGCGTTTACTTCGAAGAGCGGTATGCCCATGGCGACGTGCCAACCGGGCTGACTCATTCCGCCGGAGTGAAACTCGTCCCCTTCGATCGACTCAACTTGGGCGCCAATTTCGACTTCGGCACGCTCAAAGATCCTCAGACCGACGCCGAGCTCAAGAGAAAAGCACTGGCAGTGAGCGCCGGCTACGGGTTCGACAGCCTGAAGATCGCCAGCGCACTGGAATACCGGATCGATAACATCCAGCAGCCGGATACCAGCTTCAACAAACGCACCTCCTGGCTGTTGAAAAACAGCTTGAAATACCAACTGTCCGAGAATTGGCGGCTCATCGGAAAATTCAATTATGCCACAAGTGAGAGTTCGATGGGAGATGTCTATAACGGCGACTACACTGAAGCGGTCCTGGGCTATGCCTATCGCTCCGTTAACAACGACCGTCTGAACGCGCTGATCAAGTACACCTACTTCTACAATGTACCGGCGACCGATCAGGTAACCGGTGCCAATACGGTGTCCGACTTTGTCCAGCGCAGCCATATCGTATCAATGGATGCCATGTATGATCTGACGCCGCAATGGACCGTAGGCTGCAAGTACGCCTTCCGTTACGGCCAGGTGGCCGCGGATCGAGAAAATCCTGAGTTTTTCGACAGCCGCGCCCACTTGTTTGTCCTGCGGGTGGACTGGCACTTCTTATTCCGCTGGGATGCACTTCTGGAAGGGCGCATGCTTGATCTACCCGATGCGCAGGACAGCCGCAGCGGAGCGCTGGTGGGGATATACCGGCATCTGGGCAATCACCTCAAGATGGGGATCGGCTACAATTTCACTGATTTTTCGGATGATTTGACTCAACTGGATTACAGACACCAGGGAGTGTTCATCAATTTGGTCGGGAAGATATAGAGATTTCATTACAAACGAAGGCGAGGTGGCAAACATGCTCTGCTGGTTGAGAGTGATCGTTTTAGGGGTTTCTGTTCTGGTTTCGAGCGTCGCTTACGGGCAAGAGGTCTCCAGGGAACAGATCAAGGGCCTGGATGAGCAAGTCCAGGAGATAAAGACCGACGTTTTGGCGATTGCAGCGGAACTGAACCAGCTCGAAGAGAAGCTGCTGTACCCGTCCAACACCGAAGTCTCGGTGTTCGTATCATTGGTGAGCGGCGAAACCTTCCGTCTCGACTCGGTCGAGGTCCGGTTGGACGGCAAACCGGTCGCCCATCACATTTACACCTTCAAGGAGCTCGAAGCGTTGAGGAAGGGCGGGGTGCAGCTTATCTACACCGGCAATATACGGACCGGCGAACATGATCTCCAGGCGTCTGTAATCGGCAAAGCCTCTGGGGGCGCCGACTTGCACAAAACGGAGAGTTTCGAGTTCGCCAAGGATGTCGGCCCCAGGATCGTGGAAATATCCCTGGCCGCACAAAGGATCAAACTCAAGGATAGGTAATTCATGTCGAGGCTGTTTGTCATACTGACGGGCTTGATGTTATTTGCGTCTTCGGCGTCGGCCGGTGCGTCCGCTCCGAAAGAGCTTAAGGATCTCTATTTCGGAGAGGCCCTCTACCACGCGTTCCAAGGAGAATGGTTCGACGCGATCGCCAGGCTCGACACAGAGTTGCAGCAGCATTACCGGCTCGATGAACCCGAACGCGACACTCTCTATTATCACATCAACCAGGCGGAGTTTGCAGTGGGCGACTTCGAATTGGCCTACCGGATGCACCGGCGCGCCGGGCGCGCCATCAAAGCGGTCATCGAGGGCAACGTTGATGAGCGAGTACGCAACGAGGCCATCTTCCGGCTGGCGCGGATCTACTTTCAGAAAGACCAGCCGGTCAACGCCCTCTACGCCGTGGAGCGCATCAAAGGGGTCGTCCCGCTGGGGATTCGCGACGATCTCGCTTTTCTGCGCGCGCAGATCCTCATGGCGAACGGGCGCTTTGCCGAAGCCGCGGGCATTCTGAGAGACCTCCAGGGTGCGAAAGACCTCGAAGGCTTCAGCACCTACAACCTAGGTATTGCATTGATGAGGGACGGGAAGGAGCAGGAGGGTCGCCGTTATCTCGATTACACCGGTCAGATCCGCAGCGCCGAGCCTCTCACATTGGCGCTCGAGGACAAATCGAACCTGGTTCTCGGCTCTAAGCTGCTGAAGGAGCAGGATTTTAAAGACGCCAAGCTGGTGCTTGACCGGGTGCGTTTGAACGGCCCTTTCTCCAACCGGGCGCTGCTGGGCTCGGGATGGGCGGATGCCTCGCAGGGACGCTTCAAAAGGGCGCTGGTTCCTTGGAGCATCCTGGTGAAAAGAGAGGTCACGGACGAAGCGGTGCAGGAAGCCATGCTCGCCGTCCCCTATGCCTACGGCAAGCTGAAGGTGTACAGCAAGGCGGCGTTGATGTACGGCAACGCACTGGAGAAGTTCGGCGCCGAAATTGACAAGCTTGACGCATCCATCAAGAGCATCCGCGAGGGTCATTTTCTGAAGGCCTTGGTGCGGGAAGAATTGAAGCAGGACGCCGACTGGGTCGTCAAACTGCGCAAGCTTCCGCAAACGCCGGAGACCTTCTACCTGCTTGATCTGATGGCTTCCCATGATTTCCAGGAATCCCTCAAAAACTATCTTGACCTGGAAGAACTGCGAAAGAAGCTGGAGAACTGGGAAACGGATCTGGACGCCTTCGAGGAGATCATCCAACTGCGCCGCTCATACTACGAACCGCTGCTTCCCGCCATTGACCTGGAATTCCGGGGGCTCGACTCGCAAATGCGCCTGCGCCTTGAGCAGCGGGACCGCATTAAAAAACGCCTGAAGGCCATGCTGGTTGTCCCTAGGCCCGACTACCTGGCGACTTCGAAGGAGCGGTTTATCGGTGAGCAGATTCGGCAACTGGAACAGAAGCTGAAAGGGGGCGGCGCTGCGGCGCCCGACGCGATCGACGCTCGGATCAAGCGTTTGCGGGGAGTGCTGAAGTGGAACATCTATACGGAATACGACAAGCGTCTTACCGACGCATACAGGCATCTTCGAGAACTGAATCACGAAGTGGATCTGTTGCAAAAGCAGTATAGCGCCTTTGTGCGCACCCGCCAAGCCGCCACGCAAAGCTACGGGGGCTATGACAAGGGGATTCGCCGCCAGCGGATTCTGATACGGGCGGCCCGCGAAAAGGTGGGGGAACTGATGGCGCGGCAGGGCCACATGCTTGAAGTGATGGCGGTGAACGAACTCGGCAGGCGCCGCGAGCGGCTCACCGAGTTCCAAATCAAGGCGCGTTTTGCCCTGGCGGACAGTTATGATCGCGCAGTCAGGGCCCAGACCCGAGAGAGGATGGGTCGATGAACCGGATCCGGCTTTTTATATTGGCGGCCCCGCTGATGCTGGTCGCGTGTCAATCGATCAGCCACATGGATACGATTGCCAAGTTGCGCAATATGCAGATCGAGATCAAGGAAGAGAAGACCGAAGGCGGACTCGATAAAGCCATGCAGAGCTACCAGCGCTTTCTTGAAGACACGCCGGACTCCACCTTGTCGCCCGAGGCGATCCGTCGCCTGGCCGACCTGAAAATCGAGAAAGAATACGGCGTTCTCACCGAGGGCGCCGAGCCTGGGGGCCGGGCGCCGGCGCCGGTCCCGCCGGAAAAGGCGGCGACGCCCGAGTTCGCTCCTGTCGGCGCAGGCTGCGGGCCGAGAGACCAGGCCAGGGCGCATGCTCCTGTCCAAGGGGAGTCTGAGGCGGATTTTGAAAAACGTGCGACTCAAGGAGGGGAGGCTCCCGCCGCAACTGCGGGACGGGCCAGATCTCCGAAAGGGGCGGATGATCTCGAGAGCACGGGAGCCCTCGAAGCGGTCGCCCTTTACAAGAAATTGCTCAAAGAGTACCCCCTGTATGACCGCAACGACCAGGTCCTGTACCAGATGTCCCGAGCCTATGAGGAACTGGGACGGATCAAGGAAGCTATGGAGGTCATGGAGCGGTTGGTCCGCGAATTCCCCGAATCCCGATATATGGACGAAGTGCAGTTCCGGCGCGCTGAATACTTCTTCGCGCACAAGCGCTATCTTGACGCCGAGGACGCCTACATGAAGGTCGTAAATATCGGAGTCGGCTCGTCCTACTACGAACTCGCCCTGTATAAACTGGGCTGGACGTTTTACAAACAAGAACTCTACGAAGAGGCCTTGCATAAGTACATTGTGCTGCTCGATTACAAGGTGTCCACGGGGTACGACTTTGAGCAGACTGAGGACGAGCCTGAACGCAAGCGTATGGAAGACACTTTCCGCGTCATCAGCTTGAGCTTTTCCAACCTCGGCGGGGCCAATTCCGTGATGGAATACTTCTCCCGCCACGGCAGCCGCATCTACGAAGACAGCATCTACAGCAACCTTGGCGAATTCTACTTCGACAAGCGCCGCTACGCCGACGCCAGCGCAACCTGCAACGCTTTCGTGAGCCGCAATCCGTTCCACAAGAAGGCGCCCAACTTCCAAATGCGGGTGATCGAAATCGACTCCAGCGGCGGGTTCCCCAGTTTGGTTCTTGAGGCCAAAAAGGCGTTCGCATCGACCTACGGTCTGAATGCCGAATACTGGAAGTATTTCGAGCCCGATTCCCGTCCGGACGTTCTGGGCTACCTGAAAACCAACCTGACGGACCTGGCGAATTATTATCACTCCTGCTACCAGGACACCCGTCAGGCCAAGGACAAGGCGACGAATTTCAAGGAGGCACTGCATTGGTATCGGGATTTTCTGACCTCGTTCCCCAAGGACGCCGAATCTCCGGCCGTCAACTGCCGCTTGGCGGATCTGCTTGTGCAAAACGGGTCCTTCGGCGAAGCGGCAGTGGAATATGAGAAGACTGCCTATAACTACCCGCCTCATGAGAGTTCAGCCAAGGCAGGCTACGCGGCGGTCTACGCCTACAGAAAACATCTCGCCGCCGTCGGTCCGAAAGACAAGGACCTGGTCAAGCAGGAGGTCGTCCGCAGCTCGTTGAGATTTGCCGACGCCTTCCCGACGCACGAAAAGGCGGCGGTCGTACTCGGGGCGGCCGCGGATGATCTCTATGGCATGAAGGAATACGAACGGGCGCTTGATGCAGCGAGCAAGCTCCTTGAGAAATTTCCCGAGGCAGACGTCGAGGTCGTCCGCGGGGCTTGGCTGGTCGTCGGACATTCGTCTTACGAACTCCAATGCTACAGCGAGGCCGAGGCCGCTTACTTGAATGTGTTGAGCTTGCTTCCCGAGGACGACAAGACGCGCCATGACCTGATGGACAACCTCGCGGCATCGATTTACAAGCAGGGAGAGCAGGCCAACGCCGTCAAGGATTATCGTGCCGCCGCGGACCATTTTCTCAGGGTGGGCCGCATGGCGCCCAACTCAAAGATCAGACCGAACGCCGAATACGACGCCGCCGCCGCCTTGATCCAACTCAAGGACTGGGACAATGCGGCCTCCGTGCTGGTGGGATTCCGAAACGCGTTCCCCGGGCACAAATTGCAGCCGGAGACGACCAGGAAGCTCGCTTACGTTTACAAGGAAAACGGCCAGCTCTCCATGGCGGCGAGTGAATACGAGCGAATCGAAAGGGAATCCAACGACGACGAAATCAGACGGGATGCCCTTCAGGAGGCCGCGGACTTGTACGAAAAGAATGAGGACAGCGCCAGCGCGCTCGAGGTGTACAGGCGCTACGTAGATTATTTTCCTCAACCGGTAGAGCTCAACCTGGAGACACGCAACAAAATCGCCAAAATCCTGAAGGCGCAAAACGATCGGGAATTTTATTTGAAAGAACTTGAGCAGATCGTCGCGATCGACGCTTCCGCAGGAAGCGTCCGCACCCCGCGCACCCGTTACCTTGCCGCCAATGCCGCTCTGGTGTTGGCGCAATCGACCTATGACAAGTTCGTGGCCGTCAAGCTTGTAAAACCCTTTAAGGTAAATCTTCGCAAGAAGCGCGATCTAATGGAGCAGGCTATACAGGAATTCAACAGGCTCGTGGATTACGAACTCGGAGACGTCACCGCCGCGGCGACATTCTACCTCGCCGAGATCTACGCCCATTTCAGCAAAGCCTTGATGACCTCGGAGCGTCCTGAAGGGCTGAATTCCCAGGAA
>Ga0315535_1000508_pt1 | contig 27529 bp, 17 predicted proteins | sample SalMarSW160220MG_2_FD_203092 | JGI IMG/M metagenome (GOLD analysis project Ga0315535, IMG submission 203092) | Salt marsh sediment microbial communities from the Plum Island Ecosystem LTER, Massachusetts, United States - Salt Marsh Sediment SW1602-20 ... | reverse complement strand
AAATATAATAGCATATATCACTACGAAATCAGATCCTTGGACCGAATTCGGCAAGCTGCACGGTATCCTTATTAACAGAGAACTTACTGAAATTGTTTATGAATTTGAAAGCCAGGTCGGTGGCAGCGATCCTCCAGCTCGACGGGGAGCTCCATGCATCGGCCGGATCGAGTATTTTGCTGTCAACTCCATCAACTTTCGTAGGAATATTGAAGTTAAATACCGGTGAAGTGGTAAATTCACAGTTCTTTATCGAATCATCAAGTATAGCATTTATTATCTTCCTGGTGGAAGGGAGATCTATCCTGCGGCCTGTACCGTACGGACCTCCTGTCCAGCCTGTGTTAATTAGCCAGGCTTCGGCACCATGTGCCTGCATCTTCTTAATTAATTCATTAGCATATATTATAGGATCAAGCAGAAGGAATGCGGCCCCGAAGCATGCAGAAAAGGATGGGACAGGCTCATCAATACCTCTTTCAGTGCCTGCCACCTTGGCCGTATAGCCACTCAGGAAATAATATTTTGTCTGGCCTTCAGTCAGTCGGCTGACAGGCGGAAGTACCCCGAATGTATCTGCCGAGAGGAATATGACTTTTTTTGCATGTCCTGTTCTGGAGACAGGCTTGACGATATTGTTTATATGATATATAGGGTATGATACACGGGTGTTCTCTGTTTTGGAAGCATCTTTGAAATCTATGGTGCCGTCGCTCAGAACCACAAGGTTTTCCAACAGTGCGTCACGTTTTATCGCATTATAGATATCAGGTTCCTCCTCACTGTTCAGGTTTATGCATTTGGCGTAGCATCCTCCCTCGAAGTTAAAGATGCCGTCATCGTCCCAGCCATGTTCATCATCACCCACAAGAGCCCTGTCGGGATCGGTAGAAAGGGTTGTCTTGCCAGTACCGGATAGCCCGAAGAAGATGGCCACATCACCTTTGGCGCCTACATTAGCAGAGCAGTGCATGGAAGCTATTCCCTTAAGCGGCAGGTGATAGTTCATCACGGAGAATATTCCCTTTTTCATCTCACCCCCGTACCAGGTGCCACCTATAGCAGCCATGCCCTCGCTGAGGTTGAAGATTACAAAATTTTCAGAGTTAAGTCCCTGTCTCCTCCAGTCGGGATTGATTGCCTTTGAAGCATTGAGTAAAACGAAATCAGGCTTGAAATTGTCGAGTTCCTCAGGCTCGGGTCTTATGAACATGTTCTTTACAAAGTGGGCCTGCCAGGCAACTTCGAGTATAAATCTTACATTAAGCCGTGAATCCACATTGGCACCGCTGTAACAGTCAACGACAAACAACCTTTTACCTGATAACTGTTTTGCTGCAATATTCCTGCAGTGGTTCCATATATCCTGTGAAACAGGCTTGTTGTCAGATATCCTTGACTTGTCGGATTTCCACCAGACAGTATTCCTTGTCTTGTCATCGAGAACAACATATTTATCTTCCGGCGATCGCCCGGTGAAAACTCCGGTATCCACAGATACAGCTCCTGTCCTCGTGATAAATCCTATTTCACATCTGCCGAGGCCCGGCTTTGTCTCTTCAGCAAACAAATTATTATAGGATGGATTATAGATAATTTCTTCAACATCTTCAATACCATAAATCTTTAAATCTTCGGGAGTGATCATTTTCAGAAAATTGGTTATCGATAAGGTTACAAATGTATTAAACTTATTAACTTTAATTAAGCCGAAATATAAACCAAATTTTTTTACAGGAAGCAGACAAATGTAAGTAGGGTAAATGACAATTAGCAGGTCATACTAATAAATGATTGGTTAAGGGTTAATTTAACATGCATTCAGGGCAGTCACGAAAAGCAAAAGGGCGACCTTCACGGACGCCCTTTCTTATTATATCTACTATGGTTATTTACCGAATCTTATTGAAGACTGGGCAGCTGCAAGGCGTGCAATTGGAACCCTGAAAGGAGAGCAGCTGACATATGTGAGTCCTGTTTTGAAGCAGAATTCAACTGAAGCGGGATCTCCTCCCTGTTCACCGCAGATACCTACCTTGAGATCAGGTCTTGTTGCACGTCCTTTGTCAACCGACATCTTGATCAGCTGGCCGACGCCATCCTGATCTATAGTCTGGAAAGGATCGGCAGCAAGGATATTCTTGTCGAGATAATCATGCAGGAAACCACCTGTATCATCGCGGCTGTACCCGAAAGTCATCTGTGTAAGGTCGTTGGTACCGAATGAGAAGAACTGTGCAGTTTTTGCCATACGGTCGGAGAGGAGACATGCTCTAGGTATTTCGATCATGGTACCATACTTGAATTCAATCTCTTTTACTCCGAATTTCTTGCAGACTTCAGCATATACCCTGTCAACAATCTTCCTGGTGAAATCAAGTTCTGCAACATCACCCGTAACAGGAACCATTATCTCAGGATGAGGATCTTTAGCCTCATTGATAAGTTCAACAGTTGATTCGAATATTGCTCTTATCTGCATTTCCGATATTTCCGGGAATGTTATACCAAGACGTACGCCCCTGTGGCCCATCATCGGGTTTGATTCATGGAGTGCCTCGCCACGTTTTGCAATGTCTTCTTTGTTGATACCCAGAGATTTTGCTAGCTCTTCCTGTTTCTCTGCTCCCTGTGGAACAAATTCATGAAGAGGAGGATCAAGAAGCCTGAAAGTGACAGGTAGTCCGTCCATTGCTTCCAGTGTATTTTTCATGTCTTTCTTGACATAGGGATAAAGTTCGTCAAGAGCACCACGACGTTCTGAAAGATTCGAACTGAGGATCATCTTACGAAGGAGGAACAATGGTGTCTCCGAGCCTTTCCCGTAGAACATATGCTCTGTACGGAAAAGACCGATACCTTCTGCTCCGAAGCTGCGAGCAAGTGATGCATCCTCCGGTGTTTCAGCATTGGTACGTACTCCCATCTTCCTGTATTTATCAACGATGGTCATGAATTCCTGGAATTTCGGATTTTCCGTAGCATCCATGAGTTCAACTTCGCCGGTATAAACATTACCTTTTGTTCCGTTAAGGGTAAGAACATCGCCTTCCTTGATGACTATGTCAGAACCAGCTATCCTGGCTGTTTTTCTTGCTGAATCGACATTAAGGGCACCTGCACCAACTATACAGCACTTACCCCAGCCGCGTGCAACAAGAGCAGCGTGTGATGTCATACCACCGCGGGCAGTAAGAATACCAGCTGCAGCACGCATACCTTCAACATCCTCTGGATTGGTTTCTTCACGGAGAAGGATAACTTTTTCACCTTTACGTTGCCATGCAACAGCATCTTCTGCTGTGAATACAACTTTACCTGTTGAAGCACCCGGACCGGCAGGAAGACCCTTGACGACTGGTGATACCCTTGCCTCTGCTTCAGGATTACATATCGGGTGCAGAAGCTCATCAAGCTGTTTAGGATCCACCCTCAGGACAACCGTCTTCTCATCGATGAGTCCCTCGTGAAGCATCTCCATAGCCATGTTAAGAGCGGCTGTACCTGTCCTTTTACCAACACGGCACTGCAGCATGTAAAGGCTGCCCTCCTGTATGGTAAACTCAATATCGAGCATGTCATGAAATGATTTTTCGAGTATTTCCCTGATCTCTACCAGTTCCTCGTATGTTTTAGGCATAGCTTCATGCATGCTGTGAAGATGAACATTCTGTTCATTCTTTGTTTCATCATTAAGAGGATTTGGTGTCCTTATACCTGCAACAACGTCTTCACCCTGAGCATTTACAAGCCATTCACCATAAAACAGGTTATCACCGGTTGCGGGGTTACGGGTGAAAGCAACACCGGTAGCTGAACTGTCCCCCATGTTACCAAATACCATCGACTGAACACTGACAGCCGTACCCCAGTCATCAGGAATTCCTTCAATACGACGGAATGAAACAGCTTTTTTACCGTTCCAGCTTTTGAAAACAGCTTTGATACCGCCTTCAAGTTGTTCTTTTGCATCATCAGGGAATGGTTTCCCGAGAGTCCTCTGAATAATCTTTTTGAATTCTTCAGACAGGAATTTTAATTCATCAGCAGTAATTTCAGTATCAGAGTTATAACCTTTTTCTTTTTTAAATTCATCAAGTTTTTCATCAAGAAGCTTGCGAATACCTTTACCTTCTGCAGGCTCAGCACCATCTGCTTTTTCCATTACGACATCCGCATACATCATGATAAGACGACGGTAGGAATCCCATACGAAACGAGGATTATTGGTCTTTTTCAGGAATCCCGGAATGGTTGCTGAGCATAAGCCTATATTAAGAACTGTATCCATCATACCAGGCATCGACTTGCGTGCACCTGAACGGCATGATACCAGCAAAGCGTTTTCAGGATCACCAAATTTCATGTTCATGATCTCTTCTGTCTTCTTCATGGCATCCCATACTTCCGTCATAAGTTCGGGAGGAAGGGTATGGTTGTTTTTATAATATTCATTGCAGACATCAGTTGTAATTGTAAATCCCGCGGGAACAGGCAGTCCTAACAGGCACATTTCTGCCAGATTAGCTCCTTTCCCTCCGAGAAGGTTTTTCATGTCTGCTCTTCCCTCTGCTTTTTTGTTTCCAAAGGTGTAAACTCTTTTCACTTGTGACATAATTTTATTGATTTGTGATGAGTAAAAATTATTGATTTTGCAAAAACAAGTCGCAAAGTTAATATTAAAAATTTAATTAATGAATAGGATCAGTCATATAACTTTTTTCAATCATATTTAAGCCTCATTTTAAAGATTTTCAATTAAAAGCGAATGTTTTGGAGATCCTGAAATTCTAAAGATTATTCTCAATAAATCCTTAATGTGTATCCCTTTACTTTTGGCTTAGTGTCTTTCCTGCAAACGAAATCTGTTTTATGTCCCTTTTACATTGTTCCCGGCAATTTATCCAGCACCTTATAACCGATACTTTCGATACCGGTCCTGATCTGATCGAGATTGACAGATTCACCGGTAATATTTACTTTTCCTGTGGCAAGATCCACCGTTACATCTTCGACTCCGGGAGCCGATTTGACACTGTTCTCAACGTTGGCCTTACAATGGTTGCATGTCATTCCGCCAACCATGATAGTCTTAATATTCCCGGCTGCAATTGCCTCACTGGTGTTATTGTTATCACTCATTTTTTTTGATGTTATATATTTCTGAATATATCCGTTAATTATAAGTAGTGTAAGCGTTATTGCTGATCCGGTCCGGAGCCAGACCGGCAGCATGGTATGGTCGTTTGCCATATGTCCGAAATGTTGTGAGACCATGAACCAGGAAGACGGCAGCAGGTAATCGATCATCATACCGGCAAGCAGCGCTCCTGTTATTATTGCTCCCAGGTAACCTATAATCGACTTTTTTCCAAGTACTTTGCCTATCATTGTTATGGTGGCGGCATTTGTCGCAGGTCCTGCCATCAGCAGAACAAGAGCAGCACCGGGAGATAATCCCTTGAGCATAAGCACGGCCGCAACAGGCACAGAAGCAGTCGCACATATATAGACCGGTATTGACACAATGAGTATGGCAAGCATTCCGATGAAATCATTGGGTATCTTTCCCGCAAAGAAGTCGTCAGGCACTATAACTGATATCAGAGCAGCAATAAGAAGTCCAATGACCAGCCAGTTGGAGATATCCTGTAGAAAATCAACGAAAGAATACCTGAACATCTCTTTTATCCTTGGTAAAAAGCCTTTTGGTATCTCTTCTTCATTACCGTTTTCCAGTTGCATCTGACCGGTGTTTTCCGGGGCAATCTTTTTTGTCACGGAACCTCCGAACAAGCCTGTAACGAATGCAACCACAGGGCGTATCAGGGCAAAGGGAAGACCAAGCATGGAATATGTCACAAGTATTGAATCTATACCTGTCTGGGGTGTTGATATGAGAAAGGAAACAGTTGAAGCCTTCGAGGCCCCGTGTTTATAAAATGAGATCCCTGTTGGGATAACACCGCATGAGCATAACGGCAGGGGGACGCCAAGCATGGCTGCATTGAAGACAGACCTGAAAGAGTTCTGTCCCATATATTTTCGCACTTTTTTCTTCGGGAATAAAAGATGAAGGATCCCTGCAAAAGCGAATCCAAGAAGGAGATAAGGTGACATCTCCGTGAGTATTAAGAAGAGTTCTTTCCCGAATCCACTTATATAATCAGTCATAATCAGGCTATACAAATTTTAGAATTTTGCAAATATAACCGTATGTGGTGGTAATTGTTCAAAAGATACGAAGAATCAGGATCGTGGATGGAACATGATAAGAGTATCGCGAAGGAAGCTCCTGTCAATATGCGTGTAAATCTCTGTTGTCATGATAGATTCATGCCCAAGCATCTCCTGGACAGCCCTCAGGTCAGCACCTGCTTCTATCATATGTGTGGCAAAGGAATGACGCAGGGTATGCGGACTTATATTTTTCTTGATCCCAGCCCTGGCAGCAAGATCCTTGATGATGGTAAAGATCATTGCACGGGTCAGTTTCCTGCCTCTCCTGTTAAGAAAAACTATGTTGTTATCATAAATGGCAGGCAGCATTTCCCTGTCTTTCCTGTAAAGATCTATCTCCCTTACAGCTTTACCGCTTATTGGAACAAGTCTTTGTTTGTTACCTTTTCCTGTTACAACAACAAAACCTTCTTCAGCATGTATATCTGTAAGCTTCAGATTTACTAGCTCGGAAACACGCAAACCACATCCGTAGAGTGTTTCAACAATTGCCTTGTTCCTGTGACCTTCCGGCTTACTGAGATCTATTTCTTCAACCATGCTGTCAATCTCACTGACAGAGAGCACCTCGGGCAAATGAATGCCTGTTTTTGGAGACTCAAGCAGTGATGCGGGATTTTCGCTGATCTCGCCTTCAATAAGCAGGAACTTAAAGAATGACCTGATGCCCGAAAGAACTCTTGACTGCGTCCTGGTATTACTGTTGTTCTCACCATACCAGGCCAGGAAATCCTTCAGGTCCTTATAGCTAACCTCCTCCGGATTTTTTTCAATGCCTGCCGACAGGAAGTAAGTTCCCAGCTTGCCTGCATCAGTGAGATAAGCTTCCACACTGTTTTCGGAAAGCGATTTCTCCAGCCTCAGGTATGTCTCAAAATCCTTATATGCCTGTTGCCAGCTAAGACTCATCAAAAGACCATTTATTATTTAGCTGTTGAAAGGTACAAATTTTTGAGACAGACTCTAAAGGTAAATATTACCATTATCGAACCTGTACATTATGGTTACAATAATAAGATGGTACAGGTAAACATTTTTTATCTATTTTTACCGTTATATGTATCGTGATGTCCATCGACAGGTGCACATCTTTTTAATAACCTGATTTTCAAATGAAAATTGTAATAATTAACGGTCCTAATCTTAACCTTCTTGGTACAAGGGAACCGGAAAAATACGGCTCATCTACTTTTGATGATTACCTGAAGACACTCAGGGAACGTTTTACTCATGTAATTTTTCACTATTTTCAGTCAAACGTGGAGGGTGAGATCATCAATACAATACATGAGCACGGATTTATAGCAGATGGTATAATACTCAATGCGGGAGGTTACACCCATACATCCGTGGCCATTGCTGATGCCATAGCTGCAGTCAGATCGCCGGTGATAGAGGTTCATATTACCAATACCTCAGCACGAGAGGGGTTCAGGCATATCAGCATGATTGGCCCTAACTGTGCCGGGAGCATTGCAGGTTTCGGTCTCGACAGTTACAGGCTGGCAGTGGAGGCTTTTATTGAAATGAAAAATTCCGGCACGATCTGAAATGGAAAAGAAGAGGACCAAGATAGTAGCTACAATTTCTGACAAGAAATGTGAGAGTGATTTTATCAGGGAGCTTTACGAGGCCGGGATGAATGTAATAAGGATAAATTCAGCGCATCTTACCGTTGAAGAAGCACTTACCATAATAGGAAACACGCGAAAGGTATCTGACAAGATAGCTATACTTGTTGACACAAAGGGACCCGAGATCCGTACTACTGTGTGTGATAATTTTATTACGCTTAAAAAGGGAATGACAATAAAAATTTCCGGCAACCCCTGGAAGAAGAGTACCGATAAGGAAATATTTGTGAGCCACGAGACATTTTCTTCTGATGTTCCTGTTGATTCAAAGGTACTGATAGATGATGGGGAACTGGAACTAAAGGTACTCCGGAAGCTCGGAAATACTCTTGAATGCAGTATTGAGAATGATGGTGTTCTTGGTTCCAGGAAAAGTGTCAATATTCCCGGTGTTAAAATAGCATTGCCATCAATTACCGACAAAGACCGTGAGTTCCTTAAAATGGCGGTAGATAATGGGATTGATTTTATTGCTCATTCCTTTGTTCGCTCCAAAGAGGATATTCTTGATGTGAAAGCCTGCATGAGAGGATATGGTGATGAGATAAAGATAATTGCCAAGATAGAAAACCATGAAGGGCTTGAGAACCTTGATGATATTCTAGATGTTGCCTACGGTATCATGGTAGCCCGTGGTGACCTGGCGATTGAGATACCCTATGAAAAGATTCCGGGGATACAGAGGATGATCATTAATAAATGTATAATAAGCAGGAAACCTGTTATTGTGGCAACACAGATGCTGCATTCAATGATCACCAATCCTCGTCCTACAAGGGCAGAGGTAAGTGATATAGCCAGTGCCATCTATTCCAACACCGATGCTATTATGCTGAGTGGCGAGACTGCAAGTGGAAGGTATCCTGTTGAATCGGTCATGACAATGACCAAGGTAGCTCTCGAGGTTGAAAAGAACAAGGAAAAGTTCCTCGATATACCTTTTATGAAAGTTACCGGTGAAATTTCAGCATACCTGGCAAAGGTAGCTGTTAAGACAGCTTTCAGGCTTAATGCCAGAGGTATAATAGCCGATACCACCCATGGCAGAACAATCAGGGATATGGCCTCCTACAGGGGTATTAACCTTATTCTGGCACAGTGCTATTCCGAACGTACGATGAGGGAGATGGCGCTTTCATACGGTGTTTATGCAAGCCTGCAGGAAAGGAAGAATACGGTGGATGAGTTCATTCATATTGCCATTGATAAGCTTGTTAAGACACACAAGATGGATGATGATGATCTGATTGTGGTCCTGGCCGGAAACTTTACCGGGGGATCAGGATTCTCTTTTATTGAAGTGGGTACGGTCCGGTATTTGAAGGATCGTGTGAGTATTGAAGATTGAAAAAATTGGCGTGATTTTTGAGATTAAATTATAGCCTGGTTCTGTAGTACTATGCAGGAAATCCTGTTATTATCCTGACCTGCATCCGGTCAGTATACGGTCAGGATACAGGGTTATGGCAATAAATAAGATATGTTTGTTATCTTGCAGGGCAGGCTTTTAAAATTTAATAACCTGAATCGTGAAAAAGAATTTTATAAAATGGATTTTTCTACCGGTGTTGTTATCATTCATTTTTATAAATGCCGATGCAACACATAACAGGGCGGGGGAGATCACCTATGTTCAGCTATCTGACCTGACATACGAGATCACAATCACAACTTTCACATATACACTGAGCTTTGCTGACAGGCCGACTTTGCCTATCGAATGGGGTGACAACACGACCTCCATTGCACCGAGGATTAGCATGCTTACGCTTCCAAACTATTACAGGAGAAACATTTACAAAATTGTTCACACCTATCCCGGTCCGGGAGTTTACAAAATTGTTGTACAGGACCCTAACAGGAACGCAGGGGTAAAAAATATCCCGAACTCCGTGAATGTGGTTTTTTCCATCTCCACAACGCTTATTGTGAGCCCATCCATTGGTCACAACAGCACACCAGTGTTGCTTAATCCGCCATATGATAAGGCAGCTTACCATTACCTGTTCATTCATAATCCGGCCGCTTATGATCCCGACGGTGACAGTCTTTCCTATAAGCTTACCGAGTGTACCAGGGAAGATGCGAAGCCCATAGAAGGTTATACATATCCTCCTGCCACAAATTCATTAAGGGTTGATTCTGTCAACGGGGATCTGATCTGGGATACGCCTGCTGACACGGGAAAATTCAATGTGGCCATGGACATAGAGGAATGGCGGAATGGTAAGAAGATTAGTGTCGTTGAACGTGATATGCAGATAGAAGTATACAATACAAACAACAAACCTCCTGTTAATGGAACGCTTAAAGATTATTGTGTTGAGGCGGGTGACTCTGTCGATTTCCTGTTCACAGCCACTGATGAGAACAATGATTATATCTCTCTGAAGGCAACCTCGGGAATATTCACCCTTGCCTCCTGTCCGGCGACATTTACAAAAGTTGATTCTGTCCAGGGATATGCTTCCTCCCGTTTCAGGTGGTCGCCGTGTTTTGAGGCTGTAAGGAAGCAGCCATATAATGTCATCTTTAAGTCGGATGATTCGAATGCTGACGTGCGCCTGTCGGATATCGATAACATAAATATTAAGGTACTCGGACCCGCACCCAACCTGATAAATGCTGTGCCGGCCGGCAACTTCATAAAGCTCACCTGGGCGGATTACGGTACCACAGCCATTTCAGGTTTCAACATCTACAGGAGAAAAGGAGCTTCCACATTCATGCCTGATTCCTGCACAGCAGGAATCCCGTCCTCAACCGGATTCGTGAAGGTAGGATATGCCGACGGAAGTTCAGCCACATCTTTTAGTGATAATGATAATGGCCAGGGGCTGATGTTTGGGACCGAATATACATACAGGATTGTTGCACTTTTTCCCAATGGTACGGAGAGCAAATCCTCAAATGAGATTACCTCAACTCTCGTATCAGGTGTCCCTGTGATAAGGAACGTGAGTATAACCAACACCGATCAGGTAAACGGATCGATATATATAGCATGGAGAAAGCCCGATAAGCTCGATACAATACCTGCCACCGGACCTTACCAGTATATCATCTCAAGAGCCAACGGAGTAAATGGTACAGATTATACACAGATCAGGACGATTGAAACTACCGACCTTAACGATACCACATTGGTGGATACCCTTATTGATACACGGTCACGAGGGTATATCTACAAGATAGAACTATGGAACAATGCCGCAGGTAACAGGTTCCTGATCGGTTCCCCGGGCTATGCATCCTCTTTATTTATCGTTGTAAGTCCGGGCGATAAGAAAGCCAGGTTTCAGCTTACCAGGAACGTACCCTGGATTAATACAGGATATGACTTCTTCAGGTTGAATGAATCTACCATGGAATATGATTCAGTCGGTTCAACCAATCAGCTTGATTTTATTGATTACGGTCTTGAGAACGGGAAACAGTATTGCTACTATGTGCGATCGACAGGAGGTTACCAGGCTGCCGATATGCCCAGGGACCTTATTAACCTGTCACAGAAGGCATGCACTACACCAATAGATAATGAACCACCATGTGTCCCGGAAGTAAGTGTGACGAGCCAGTGTGACAGCCTTTATAATACTGTCAGGTGGACCTTCTCCGATCCTCTTTGCCTGCAGGATGTTGCTGGTTATAAGATCTATTCCAAGATGACAACCGATGAAAATCTCACATTGCTTACCGATATTGCCGACAGGAATGTTTTTTCCTATAAACATTACCCGGGCGATATAGTCGCAGGTTGCTACACGGTTTCGGCATACGACTCGGTAGGGAATGAAAGTGAGCAATCAATGATGGTTTGTATCGATTCATGTAATTTTTATGAGATACCAAATGTCTTTACACCTAATGGTGATGATATTAACGATATGCTGGTTGCAAAGGCATCCGGACTTGTTGAGAGGATCGACTTCAGGCTTTTCAACAGGAACGGCTTGCTTCTGTTCAGTACCGATGACCCGCGAATAAACTGGGACGGTACATATAAGGGAAAAATTGTGTCCCCCGGAGTCTATTTCTACCAGTGTGACGTCTATGAAAGACGTGTTTCGGGACTTGAAACGTTCCATCTTTCCGGATTTGTCCATGTGATTACCGAGGAAGGAGCGAGGGTAAAGAAAGAAGTTACAAAATGACCTCTGATGAATATGGTCTATGAACAAATATGATTTTCTGACATGAACAGGGATGAAAATATTTAATGCATTTTGGCTCCCTGCCTGATGGCTGGCAGATTTTAAAATCAAAATTATTTTCACATGAAATATATTACATTATTACTGCTGGTGCTTTTTATCACAGTTGGCGTATCGGGTCAGCAGGTGGTTGATAACCTGTTAAAGGCCAGGGCTGAGATAGAATCGGGAAATCCTGATGCTGCCATATCAACACTGAACAGATCCCTGGCCATGACCAGGGACCCGAGGTTATTTACTGAAAGAGCTGAAGCCTATATTCTTATAGGTGATTATTCATCTGCTATCAGCGATTACAATAAGGCAAATGAGTTGTCGGCAGGTACGGGTGAATACGGTCTGGCCCGTATCTATTCCCTGAAGCGGGATGCTGCCACTGCTATGTACCATCTTACCTTGAGTATGAAGTCGCCGGATAAAAAAACCGAGAAAGCCATCATGCTCGATCCGGCATTCAATGTTATCGAAAACAGCCCTGAATGGAGGCAGTTCTGGAAAAAGAACTGGTATAACACTCTTGAAAAGGATATCTCACAGCTGGAATATTATACAGAAACAGGCAAAGGTGAGGAATCAAAAGAGTTGCTGTCGGAAATAAAGGCCGATTATCCTGATGTTGGTGAGGCACTGTATGCTGAATCCCTGGTAGATATTTCTGATGGTAAATATACGGATGCTGTCAGGGTTCTTTCAGGACTGACAGCCGGTACCTCAGTTAATCCAAAGTACTTGCGACTGCTCGCTAAGGCCCAGGTCCTTGCTTCCAATGCTGCAGGTGCATCCGTTACGTATTCCAGGCTTATCTCTTCTGGTGTGGCAGATGCAGGACTTTATCTAAGCAGAGCTGAATGTTATTCAAAGACAGGGGAAAGCGACAGAGCACTTACCGATATTGTGAAATATCTGGATTACTATCCTGACAGTAAAAAGGCTCTTAGTATGGCTGGCAGGGAAGAAGTGAAATCGGGCGATAACCTGAAGGCCCTTGAGTATTTTTCCAGGAACCTTAAGCTTCATCCGGGCGATCCGGAATGTTATATCGACAGGGCCAATTCATATTTCATCTCCAGGTCGTGGAAATGGGCCATTGATGATTACAGTATGTCACTTGATCTTGATCCGGGAAATCCGCAAGTATGGCTTAATAAGGGTATTTCACTCCTTAATGAAGGAAAGACTGAGGATGCATGCCATGACTTCCGTGTTGCTTTCAGGCTGGGAAACAAACGCGCTACAGATTATATAAGCAGGAATTGCATTAAGTAAGGTCTTGCGGTCCTTCGGTCGTGCGTCTTACGTCTTACTGTTCTACCTTACATGTTTCCTTATCCTCTCGAAAAGATCCTGGGGCTTAAAGGGTTTCAGTACATAGTCATTTATATACAGGTCATCGATCTTATCGTGACTTTCGGACATAATGGCTGCCGTTAGGGCCACAATTGGTATATTTTTTAACTTTTCATCCGGAGAGTTTCGAATGATCCTTGTAGCCTCAATACCATCCAAAACCGGCATATGAAGATCCATAAGCACAAGATCAAAATTTTCCCTTTTAAGTGCATCCAGGGCAAGCTGCCCGTTCTCGGCATGAGTTACCTTAATGCCCCATCCGGTGAGGAACTTATTGGCAACGAAGAAATTTATCTTGTTGTCTTCAGCGACAAGTATTTTTTTCCCCTCAAGACCACTGAATGATTCCGGTACTTCAGCAGGTTCCTTGCCTCCGGGTTTTTCAGGAATGCTAAAAGTAAGTATGAAACGGAATGTAGAGCCTTTTCCCGGTTCACTGTCCAAAGTGATAGTACCTCCCTGGAGTTCAATGAGTTTTTTGCATATTGCCAGGCCAAGGCCGGTACCCCCGTAGTTACGAGTTGTATCTGATGATGCCTGTGTAAAACTTTCAAAGATTATTGCGTGTTTATCGGAAGATATACCTATACCGGTGTCAGTCACTGAAAATTCCATCTTTGATTTGTTTCCTGACCTCTCCAGTTCCCTTATGTTGACTGTGATGCTTCCACGGTCAGTAAATTTCAGGGCATTTGAAAGCAGGTTTGAAAGGATCTGGTTCAGCCTGATCGGATCACCCATTACCTCTTCAGGCAGGTTACCTGCCTTTCTGATTGCAAAATTCAGTTCTTTGGCCCTGGAGCGGTATGAATATGACCTCATGATCTCGTCGAGGAAATCACCAAGATTGAAACGCGCATCTTCGAAAACGATCTTACCCGACTCCATCTTGTTAAAATCGAGTACATCATTTACAAGGGTTAAAAGGTGATTTCCTGAGAACTTAAGTGTCTTAATGAAATCCATCTGATCTTCCCTGGGATTTCCCTGCAGCAGCAGGTTTGTAATTCCTATTACCTCATTTAACGGTGTCCGTATCTCATGACTCATTGTCGACATGAAGAGTTGTTTGGACTGTGCCGCCTCTTCAGCTTTCTGTCGTGCAAGGATGAGATTGTCAAGCATCATCCTTCTCTGAAGGGCGATAGCTATCTGGTTTGCAATAAAGTCAAGCACATGAAGGTCCTCAGGGGAGAACTTGTTCTCATCATTGTAATCCTGCAGGCACATTACCCCAAGGGTGTCACCTTCGACTCTGAGAGGTACACCCATCCAGACTTTGCATGGTGTTCCTATCAGTTCTATATCACCTGATTCATCAAGGACCTGCAGGTCTTTTGATTTTAACAAAACCGACTTATTGTTTTTAATGACCCAGCCGGTAATGGTTTTCTTGATCGGTATCTCGTAGAAATTATCTTTCTCGTCGGCAAAAAATGGTAGTGAGAGAGTCCCCGATGCTTTGTCGTAGAGGGCGATGAAGAAGTTATTCGTATCCCATATCTTATTCAGCTCATGCAGGATTATGGGATATATCTCCTTGATGTCGTATTGTTTAAGAGCTGCGGATGAAATATTGTATAATACCTCCTGCAATGTCTGGTTTTTCTTTTCTGCAGTGATGTCGCGATATATACCAAGGTTAGCTACTATCTCATTGTTAATCACAATAGTAGTGGCAATAAGAGAGACATATATCTTTTTCCCCTGTTTGTTTACCCTGACTGTCTGCCTGACTTCCCGTTTATTCTTTGAGGCAAGTTTGTCGATCTGTAATGCTTCCTCCTTGAGTTCTTCCGGAACCACAAGATCATTTATATTCCTGTTTATGGCTTCCTCAGAGGTAAAACCGAACAGGTTTGTGAATTCCCTGTTTACCATAGAAATTATACCCGATGAACTTGTGATTGCAATGGCGGTAGGTGTTGAATTATAGAGATGTTCCAGGAAGGCTTTTTCCCTGTTGATCTGGTTCTCATAATCCTTGTGTTTGCTGATATCGGAGATCACACCCCTGTAAGCTACAATTTTATTATTTACAAAAGTGGCAAAGGTATGTGTAACAATAGAGACGGTACTACCATCTTTCTTCTTTGCTATGTATTCATTACTTGTTATGTCGTCCGGTGTTTTAAGAGATTTCAGGTTTTCTATCATCTGGGGATAGGTATTGGGAAACAACCAGGTGATATGGAAATTATTGTCCAGGACCTCCTTTGAATAACCGAAGAATTCAAGTCCGAATTTGTTGGCAAATAATATCTTACCGGTAACATCCACTTCATAGATCATTTCCGGCAGCATTTCTGAGAATTTCCTGAACAGTGCATTCTGTCTGTTGATATCATCCAGAGCTTTCTGTGCGCTTCCCGGTTCCCATGTAATTACTATATCTCCCGAAGAAAGCGGGAATCCCATATAGTAGCCCTCTGAGTCGTCACCAGAGATTGAAGCTGCTAATTTATGAGCATCACCTGTGATATTTATATGATGAAGCAGCTCCATCAGCTTCGGTTTTTCAGCAAGCGGTGTCTCATCGATAAACCTTCCGATTACTTCATCTCTCCTGGCCAATTCTGTCTGCTCAGCTTTAATATTAAAGTCGAGAATTGTAAACCTGTTGCTCTCTTCAGTACTGAATAAGGCGAGATAGCTGCTTACGGTTTCAAAAATCTCATCCAGGATGGCCCTCTGACCGGCTTTTATTTTTCTTTTATTGGAACTGTCAGTTTCTATGAATATACTCAGAAGGAAAAACTCTCCTTCCATGGAGATGATTTCCGCGGAGAAGAGGAAAGATGATCTGCCGCCGTTTTTCTTTCTCAGTACAACAGGATAGTCTTTGATCTTTTTCAGCCCCGGAATGATCTTAAGGTATTTGTCGGCCTCGTTAATATCAGGAAACATCTTAAGACTTTCAGGTGTCTTCCCGATTACCTCTTTCCTTGTATATCCCAGTGTTTTTATAAATGATTCATTGATATCCACAAACTCGCCGGAAGTGAGCTTACTTATTGACATCAGGTGGGATGCTGAATGAAAGACCTTAAAGATCATCTCACTTTTACCGTCACCCTGCTTATTCAATTTCTCATGTAGCGATTCTATCTCATCCCTGAGCTTGCGGTTGGATTCAAGCAACTCGTCATATCTCTTTTTGTAGTCCATCAAATCCCCTTAAAAAAATCATTTAAAAATAGCAATTAATGATTTAAGTGAAATAGCAGTACCAATAAATTAGTTGAAATAGCTTATTTATCCATGGGTTTTTGTTTCCTGTTGTAGTAAATACACAGGTCTGTCAGTCCGCATTCGTGGCATAGAGGATTCCTTGCCCTGCATACATACCTGCCATGCAGGATAAGCCAGTGATGTGCCCTGGGAACAAGGTCCGGGGGGATATGTTTTGACAACTGGTCCTCAACATTTCTGGGTGTCTTTGCATTCCTTGCAAGTCCAATCCTTTGTGAGACCCTGAAGACATGTGTGTCGACCGCCAGTACAGGTTTATTATAAACAACCGATGCAATCACATTGGCGGTTTTCCTTCCAACCCCAGGCAGTAGCTGCAGCTTTTCAGGATCGGATGGGACAACGCCATTAAATTCACTTATAAGCATCCTGGCCATACCTGCAAGGTGCTTTGCCTTATTATTGGGATATGAACATGATTTGATGAATTCAAAAATTTCCTGAGGTTCTGCCCCTGCCATGGCTTCCGCATCAGGGTATCTTTTCAGTAATGCAGGTGTTAACATATTGACTCTCTTGTCGGTACATTGTGCTGAAAGAATCACTGCAACTATCAGACTGAAAGGATTCTTATAGTGGAGTTCAGTATCGGCGTAAGGGTATTTTTCAAGAAAGTATGCGATGGTGCGTTTATATCTCTCCGGCAGGTTCATCGTTATACAAAATATTATTAATGCAGTTAAGGTAACACTTTTTATCTTTGTGCAGAATTGTATATTTATGATAAGTTACCTTCAGACCGAAAATGTTTCCCGGCGGATAGGAGACAGGATACTCTTTGAGAATATAAACCTGAATATCAATAAAGGCGATAAGGTAGCCCTTATAGCAGTTAATGGAGCGGGAAAATCTTCTCTTCTTGATATTCTTTCCGGCAGGGAAAGTCCGGATGAAGGATCGATAAGCTTAAAGCGTGATCTGAGAATTTCATATCTCAGGCAATCCCCTGAACTTAATGATTCCAACAGGATCATAGATGAGCTTTTCAGTACAGAAAGTGAACTGGTTAAAGTGATAAAGCAATACGAGGAGTGCCTCCTTTCAGGTGACTCTGAAAGACTGCCTGAACAAATCCAGCAGATGGACGATCAAAAAGCATGGGATTATGATGTAGCTGTGAAGCAGGTCCTGTTTAAATTAAAGCTCTTTGACCTGGATGCTGTAACAGGGAGTCTGTCGGGAGGGCAGAAAAAAAGGGTTGCACTTGCAAAAGTTCTTGTGGAGGATTCGGATCTTCTTATTCTTGATGAACCTACCAATCATCTCGACCTTGACATGATCGAATGGCTTGAGGATTTCCTGATAGGTTCAAATAAAACACTCCTGATGGTTACTCATGACAGGTATTTTCTTGACAGGGTGTGTAATGTTATCCTGGAACTATCTGATACTGAACTGTTCAGGTATGATGGCAATTATGAGTATTTTCTTGAGAAGAAGCAGGGCAGGGAATATTCCGCTAAGATCAATACAGAAAAGGCAAGAAACCTGCTCAGGACTGAACTGGACTGGATGAGGCGAATGCCCAAAGCAAGGAGACATAAGTCAAAGTCAAAAATTGATGCATTTTATGAATTACAGGACAAGGCTGTAATCAGGCAGGAGGAGCGGGGAATTAATATCAATGTCAGGGTTTCAAGGATGGGCAAAAAGATACTTGAGATAAAAAATATAAGCAAATCATGGGGTGATCTTACCGTGATAAAGGACTTCTCGTATATCTTCAGCAGGTATGAAAAAGCTGGTCTTGTAGGCAGGAATGGTACAGGCAAGACTACCCTTCTTGACATAATAACAGGTGTCACTCAGCCTGATGAGGGAGAGGTGGAGACAGGGGAAACAGTTGTCTTTGGCTATTACCGGCAGGAAGGAATCAGTTTTGATGATGATATGACTGTGATCGGGGCGGCAGGCAAGATAGCCGATAGTGTGACATTGAGCGACGGTAATGTGATGTCTGTATCGCAGTTCATGAATTATTTCCTCTTCGCGCCCGACAGGCAGCATACTCTCATCAGGAAACTTTCAGGAGGAGAGAAGAGAAGACTATACCTCCTTACAGTTCTTATGAAAAATCCTAATTTCCTTATACTCGACGAACCTACAAATGATCTTGATATACTTACACTTAACGTATTGGAAGAATACCTGGCTGAATTCAGGGGATGTGTCATGGTAGTTTCACACGACAGGTATTTTATGGATAAGGTCGTGGATCATATATTTGAATATAAGGGAGATGGGCTGATCAAGGATTTCCCCGGCAACTATACCCAATTAAGGGAAAAGCAGGAGATGGAGGAAGAGGCTGCCCGAATATCCAAGTCATCCTCTTCTCCAAAGACTTCGCGTGCACCTGTAAAAGGGAAAAAACAGGGACTATCATTCAATGAAAAAAGAGAACTGGAATCCCTGTCCGTTGAGATAGAAGAACTGGAAGAAGAAAAAAAGAGGATTGAGGCGGAGATGAGTCCCGGGAAGCTTGACAGTGAAACCCTTTATAAAAGGTCTGTAAGGCATGGGGAGATAACATCTCTTCTTGATGCAAAGGAGATGAGATGGCTGGAGCTGAGTGAAAAATGACCTCTTTTTAGGCTGTTGCGTGAAAGAATTATGACATAATTTTTACCTTTATTGTTCAATATTTTAGTGAATTGGAAAAGATAGTCATTGATACATCCGGCACCAGGTCGGAGATTCTGATAGGCGTTGGCTGGGAGAAGTTCAGGGACCTTATACCATCAGGTGGAATTGTGATTCTTACTGATGAGAATATTATGCGGTTATATGGCAAACATTTCCCGGAAGTCCCTGTTCTGATTGTTAAACCCGGTGAAGACAGTAAGCAGATAGCAGTTGTTGAGAAGCTTGCAGGACAGATGCTTGAGCAAGGGATAGACCGTTCGGGCTTTGTCATGGCAGTGGGAGGTGGCGTGGTCTGTGATATTGGTGGCTTCCTTGCCTCTATATATATGAGGGGGATACGTTGCGGATATGTATCTACAAGCCTGCTTTCGCAGGTGGATGCCAGTACAGGTGGAAAGAACGGAGTTGATCTGGGTGGAACAAAGAATATACTGGGGACCATCAGGCAGCCGGAATTTGTGATATGCGACATGGCCATGCTGATGACCCTTGCTGAAGAAGAATACTTATCCGGTTTGTCTGAACTTATTAAGACAGCTATAATCGGCGACAGTGAATTATTTGATTTGATTGAAGCCAATCACGATCTGATAATGAAAAGAGATGTAAACCTTCTGACAGAGCTTGTAACACGGTCTGTCAGGTTTAAGGCTTCCGTGGTGAGTCAGGATGAGCGGGAGGCAGGATTACGCCGGGTACTTAACTTCGGACATACCTACGGGCATGCTATCGAGATGAAGACTTCATTCAGACATGGTTTTGCAGTTGCTTCAGGCATGGAGCTTGCTGCCGGTTTTTCACTTCTGAGGGGCTTTATCAATCCTTCTGAAAAAGACCGTGTTATGGCATTGCTAAGAAGTTATAACCTTTTAATTGATTATGATATAGACACTGCCAGTATGGAACACCTGATATTGCAGGACAAGAAGAAAGCAGGAAAGGATATAAATTTTGTTTTTGCAACAGGTATAGGAAATGCTTTTGTGCAGAGTATCCCCGTCAGTGAACTGGTTGACTTTTATATCAGGTTCAGAGAAAAAAATTGAAGTTATGAATACATTTGGTGTTATTTTCAGAGTTTCGCTCTTCGGTGAGTCACATGGACCTGCAATAGGTGTGGTAATTGACGGTTGTCCTCCGGGGATATCAGTTGAGCCGGAAGATTTTCTTCCCGATCTGAGGAGAAGGCAGAGTGGCAGTATAGGCACAACAAAAAGAAGAGAACCTGACCTGCCCGAGATAATGAGTGGTATCCATAATGGAAGGACCACAGGGGCCCCGGTGATGATAATGACCAGAAACAGCGATAAGATATCTTCCGATTATGATGATTTCAAAAGTGTACCACGTCCGGGACATGCTGATTTTGTATCGGGAATTAAATATTCAGGATATGCCGATATGCGGGGCAGCGGGCATTTCTCGGGAAGGATAACCTGGGGACTGGTAGCCGCCGGTGTCATAGCTAAAAAGGTAGCTGCCGGGTCTGATGTCTCTGCCATGCTTATTGCTGCGGGTGGATCTGATGATATTGAAAGGGCTGTCAGCGAGGCCCTGGCAATGAATGATTCCATTGGCGGTGTAATTGAATGCAGGGTCAAAACACCTCCTGTTGCCCTGGGAGAGCCATTTTTTTATTCCTTTGAATCGGCGATCAGTCATATTGTTTTTTCTATTCCTGCTATCAAGGGTATCGAGTTTGGGTCAGGATTTGCTGCTGCAGCGATGAAGGGATCGGAACATAACGACTCATTTGTTAATAGCAATGGTACCACGGAAACAAATAATGCCGGCGGGATAAACGGAGGAATATCCAACGGCAATGAAATCATTTTCAGGGTCGCTGTTAAACCAACCTCCTCAACAGGGGTGGACCAGGAGACATATAATTTTCGGGAGGACAAGATGACCACGCTGAAAGTGAAGGGGAGGCATGATACATGTATCGCACTTAGAATGCCGGTAATAGTTGAAGCTGCAACAGCTGTTGTGATGGCAGACCTGATGCTTGCCGACAGGGGAATTTACGGATACCGTTGAAAGTTAAGGTACGGCTACTTTAGTGGTTTAATTACAAGCTCTTTTATCCTGGAATTAATAATTAATGCCCTTTTTGTATGTCTGGTGATCTTGAAACGGTTATCGATCCTGTCACCGACAATCCAGGTTATTGATCCTTTACACTCAAGTATCATTTTGTTTTCTTTCTCAAGGATCGAATATTTATTGTCGATGAAATAATCACTAAGTTTTTTCTTCTGATTCATTCCCAGGGGAATAAAATAATCGCCCGGTTTCCATTTTCTTATAACAAGAGGAAAAGTTATCCTGGATGCATCCAGGCATGCCACCGACGGATCAGAAGGTATCTCAAAAGTATCGGTGATATCGGCATAGAAGGCCGAGACAATACCCGGTGCAGTTGCTAATTCATCAATGTTCTCTATATTAACAGGTTCCACTTCCGCCTCCGGTTCCTGCGATACTATAAGCTCATTCCTGTTCTTAAGTATCCGGTGCGATTCAGTAAAAAGCCGGGCTCCCGTATTTCCGTTGATCACCTTGATAAGGTCGTTGATACGGACACTTGTTATACCGAAGTTCCTGAACAACTCAAAGATAACAGCCCTGTTGTGCAGGTATTTCTTAAGCGAGTTAATATTGTAGAATAAATGTCCCCCCTTTTGTTCACTGATCTTACCTCTCAACCTGGTGATATATTCATTCACTATATCATTTATATCACTGAACCTGTCGGCTGTCTCATTAAGCGTGGATTCTATAGAAGGATTAATCTCCTTGAGCACAGGGATGACACTGTGTCTTATTTTGTTCCTGGTGTATTTTGTATCGGCATTGGATCTGTCCTCGCGATATCTTATCCCATGGGCAGTGCAATACTCCGTTATCCTGTCCCTGGTTGCAAAGAGGAGAGGCCTTATTATATAATTGTTCTTACTCCTTATACCTGCGAGTCCTGCCAGCCCGGTTCCCCTTGTGAGGTTTATTATAAGTGTTTCGATGTTATCATTGAGGTTATGGGCAACGGCTATGGATTTGTACCCGTTGCCGGATCTTATTTCCTCAAACCATTCGTACCTTAATTCCCTGGCAGCCATCTGTATAGATATACCCTTTGCTGCTGCATACTTCTTGGTGTCAAACCTGACGGAGAAAAAAGGTATGTTATGATCGTGCGCAAAATCTGACACAAGCTCTTCATCCAAATCCGACTCCTCATCCCTGAGTGAGAAATTGCAATGTGCTATCCCGGTTTCATAACCTGATTCTATAAACATATGAGTCATTACCATTGAATCAATTCCCCCACTTACAGTAAGCAGGATCTTATCTCCTTCAGCGGTCAGGTCATTATCCCTGATATATTTTTTGAAATCGTCAATCATTGCCTGAGGATTACTCTTTGCAAAAATAGGAAAAGCATTCTGTTATAGTTATAGTGATCCTGCCAATTTATCCTTTACCTGTAGGGCAAAACAGCAGGTGGCCCCGGGTCAAAGTTACCCGGATGTAAAAGCTGTTCTCCGGAAACATTGAAGTGATTTATTTCGGAATATGGTGGAATATTGGGGTAAAATGCCAGCCTGAACTGTAATGTCTTAAAGATGAGATTGTCGTTCCTGATCCTGATACCCAGTCCAATGCTTGACAGGGTACTTCCAGGAAATCCGGTTAGTTCATTACCTTTTGAAAGGACTGAGAAATCAGCAAAACCAAAAAATGCAAACCTGAAGTTATAAATATTCAGAGGACTGAACATCACAGATTCAAGGCTCACTGTGAGACGACGTTCTCCTGAAACAGTATCGTTTTTTATACCGGAAAATCCATTTGTCCTGTAAAATGACAGAAATTCATCCGTGTTCCTGTCAAATCCTCTCGTATAATTGACATTGACAAAATTCCTTATCCTGTTTTTTCCTGCTATCATCAGATTGGAAAAATATTTCAGATCGAAGGAGAAGATACCCTGCTCTGTTCTTATCCCGTTCAGAAAAGTTGCTATACCCGCATAGGTATAAAAATAACCAATGTTATGGACGGATTGCCCAACTGAAACTTCTCCGCCAAGGTAAGTTCTTGTCTTGAATTCATTAAACTCCCGGCCTCCTGTCAGTTTTATAAGGGCACCGTAAGGCACGTCTTCGGTACGTCCGTAGTTGTACAGGAGACTGGTCTTGTAGTATTTCTGGACTGAAAAAGCCAGGGAAGCCAGAAAGATCCTGAATTTTTGTATGTTATAATATGAATCGGGCAGTATAAAGGGATGGTTGAAAACATTATTATTGGTATACCTGACACCCGTTATGATCCTTGAAACGGATTCCCTGTTTATTAAGAAAGACCGTGATACCCAGTAATCCTGGAAGTTATACCTTAGAGGCTGGGGAGAGGTCAGGGTATCGAGGTCCTCAGATGTATACATCTGCCTGATTGAAAGACCTCCTGCATATTTTGTTGTTGAACTTACAAGTTTCCTGGTGAGGTCGAAACCATAGGTTGTCTGTCCCAGCCCGGTAAGATAATAGGTATTCAGGTTTAGAAATGATTTTGCGATATTATCCACGGTATAATGGAATCCAAAGCCAGGAGACTCAGGCAGTTTACTGTTGAAGGGAATGTCAATACCAAGTTCATGACCGGTTCCCAATACGTTTTTATCAAAGACAGATATATTTCCTGCTTTAAGTCCCTGGTAAGTATAATCAGCGCCCAGGGAATAAACATCTTTTGTCAGGACCACAATATCGGCTTCTGTATCTGATACCGGGACCACTATGATCCTTGCATCATCGATATAAGGCAGTTGCCTGAGCAACCTCTCGTTATCACTCAGCGTCAGAGGAGAAACAGTATCGCCTGTTGAAAAGAGAAGGTTCTTGCGGATTATTTTTTCATTGGTATTTACATGGGTGTTGTTCAGCAAATTATCGATCCTGTTTTTCGTTTTGGCGGCAGGATTGTTAATGTCCACTCCGAAAACGTTAAGCCTCTGAATCTCAACGTTCCTTATCTTTCTTCCGGAGTAGTTCGTATAGTCGGCATCACTTGTAATGTTGAATTTATCATTTATAGTGTCAGGAGATATGACGACAAGGTCGTATAATTTTCGCATAAAGTAGTTTTTTGATGCCCTGGCTTTCAGGGAATCAAAAAATATTATATTCCTGTCTGTTGTATTGACCCTTGATCGTACAAGATTATTGGGTATCTTCAGAAGTGTATCCCTGGCGAAAAAGGGCATACTGTCCCTTATTTGAATGAGGGTACCGGGAAGTATCCTGATAATTGTATCTCCGGCTGCTTTGTTCTGGGAAAAGCCTGTACTGACGTTCAGCGACAGAGTTATAACTAACAGTATACCCTTTAGTCTACCGTTCTTTATATGCAGTCTGCACATCAGGTTCCATTAGGGTTGCTTATAAGAACATCATCAGAGTTAAACTGGAATCCAAGACGTTTTCCTGTCATAACTTTTGAATGCTGAATCTTGGCTTCAGCCTGTCCTACAGTGGCAATTTTGACAGTATCGTACGGAGGAACAAGAAGATCAAATTCAAGAGAATACTTGATGGCTGTAGATATGATGACCAGCAGGGATTCTTTGCTTATCATCTCGTTGCCGTAATTCGTAAAAAGCATTCCCATCTGTCTTTTCCCCTCAACGAAGTACTGTTTTTCATGGTTAATGAAGATCCTGGCAATAAGGTATCCCAGGTCGTCGAGACGTGAGTACCTGAACGAATCGGCCAGGAAATTATAGATGTTGATGATTCCTGAATAGGCGTTGTATTTGTTTTTCTGTATATAAGGAGTTTTCCACGCAGGGTGTTCCCTGTCGAACTGGAAGATATTGGAATGCATGCTGAAGAGCAGGATGTCACTGGCCACCTTTAACTGTGCATCAAAGTTGCTCCTGTCAGTGTATTCCATCCTTATCCTGGGATCTATGCCGTTCAGTTTTGTGTTTATATCACGGGTTAGGCTTTTTAAGACTTCCTTAAGCAGAATAAAGGATTCATAGGTATTGTCGTATACTTTCTGCTTAAGTATTGACTTCTCTTTGAGAGAAGTGATAATCTCCTGCTTTTTATCTTCCTGCTGGGTCATTTTTACCTGATATTATTTTATAGGATATAATCACCTAAAATAGTAATTATTACTTAATAAATAAACAACAGATATTTTTTCGAAGGTCTTTGTTAATTATCAATCAGATCAGTATGACCGGGCAAACAGCACCCTTCTGACAGAGGGCTTGCCTGAATAAACGCATTTCCCCTGTTCATCGGGACTGTCAAAAGGTATACACCTTATAGTGGCTTTTGTTTCCTCCTTTATCTTCTCTTCCGTTTCTGCTGTACCGTCCCAGTGAGCCATGATAAACCCTCCTTTATCTTCAAGTATATTAATAAAGTCATCCCATTTATCCACATAAAATGTATTTTGATTACGAAAATCAAGGGCTTTATTGTAAATATTATCCTGGATATTTTCAAGCAGGGCTGGTATATATTCTGTTATTTTGTCCACAGGTATTGTTTCTTTTGTAAGTGTATCCCTGCGGGCTATTTCCACTGTTTTGTTCTGAAGATCGCGCGGACCCATGGCCAGCCTGACGGGAACACCTTTAAGTTCATAATCGGCAAATTTCCAGCCGGGTTTATTATTATCACGATCATCATATTTAACTGATATTCCTTTTGATTCGAGGTCAGCCTTAATTTTTAGAGCAACTTCTGAAAGGGCATTTAGCTGCTCATTATCTTTGAAAATAGGAATAATGACTACCTGTATGGGTGCAAGCCTGGGGGGAAGAACCAGTCCGCTGTTATCTGCATGACCCATAATTATTGCACCCATGAGTCTCGTCGATACACCCCACGAGGTAGCCCATACATATTCAAGCTTACCTGTTTTATCCGTGAACTGGACATCAAAGGCCTTTGCAAAATTCTGTCCCAGGAAATGACTGGTCCCTGCCTGAAGGGCTTTTCCGTCCTGCATAAGAGCTTCAATGGCATATGTATCCAGAGCGCCGGCGAATTTTTCACTTTCCGATTTATAGCCTTTTATTACGGGCAGCGCCATCGAATTCTCAGCAAATGATGCATAAACATTTATCATTTTTTCAGTCTCCTCAACGGCCTCTTCGCGTGTTGCATGAGCCGTATGCCCTTCCTGCCAGAGAAATTCAGATGTTCTAAGGAAAAGCCTCGTTCTCATCTCCCAGCGGACAACATTGGCCCATTGGTTAATAAGTATAGGAAGATCCCTGTATGAATGGATCCAGTTCTTATATGAATTCCAGATAATTGTCTCTGATGTCGGACGTATTATAAGTTCTTCCTCAAGTTTTGCCGAAGGATCAACCACTATCCCATTCCCGTCCTCATCATTTTTCAACCTGTAATGTGTAACCACGGCACATTCCTTTGCAAAACCCTCGACGTGAGCGGCTTCCTTACTGAAGAAAGACTTGGGAATAAACAGGGGGAAATATGCATTTACATGACCGGTGGCCTTGAACAGCCTGTCCAGCTCAGCCTGTATCTTTTCCCAGATGGCATAACCATAGGGTTTTATTACCATACAGCCCCGGACTGCTGAGTTTTCAGCAAGGTCTGCTTTGATTACCAGGTCATTATACCACTGTGAATAATTCTCTTCCCTGTTTGTTAAAAACTTTGCCATTTTTTTGGTATGGTATTTGTTTAGTTTGTTTTAAAGAAATAGATTGCGCAAAAATAAATAAAAACTTCAGTAATTCTTCAAAATAGAAAAGGAGGTTCATCATGAAAGCCAAATATTATACGGGGATAACAGTAGCTTTCTTTTTTCTTGCAGCCATGCCGCTGAACGCTCAGAGAAGCAGCTACAGTGACTACAGGGGTGATGACGCTAAAGTAGTCGTCAATAATTATTATGACGATTATGGTTATTACTATTCGTCAAGAATTAACAGGTTTCACCGGGACTATGTGTCTTTCGATTATTATTCACCTGTCTATACAGATACATACTGGTACACTTATAGTCCTTTCACATGGGGTGTAAGCATTTACGGCGGACCGTTTTTCGGATTGGGACTGGGAGTTGCATATAACTATCCTTTATATGCTGGTTACTATGATTTATGGTATGATCCTTACTACGGAAGCTCGTATTACT